>LAHS01000131.1_pt1 | contig 22752 bp, 20 predicted proteins | sample 329651 | NCBI WGS metagenome assembly LAHS01 (sample SAMN03275699, study PRJNA271635) | activated sludge metagenome | isolation source: sample C-1 Sludge from hydrolytic chamber (first chamber) of Anaerobic... | reverse complement strand
CAAATAAAAAATCTTTGGCACTTGTTTTCATCTAATTCTACGACCACTCATTATTCCAAACTATTCAGTTCACGCAGTACAAATTCGATATTCATGCTACATCTTTTTTAAGGCATAATTAAACACCTTATCAATTGCATTCTTTTTTTCATCTGTACATTCCGAATACTCATCCTGCATCTGCTTTGAAAATTTCGTATTTACATTTATCGAAACATAAGGATTATTTTTCTTGCATCTATCGATAAATAAAATAAGTGTGTCTGGATCAGGGCTATCAAAACATGCACCTCCCCATAAATCAATTTTATTGTTTCCAAAATACACATCCATTTTAGGATCAAAATCTTTATATTTTCCAGACGAAATTGTTGCATAAATATCTATTTTGTCAATTTTTGACCATTCATAATTTTCACGGTGAAAACTAAAATATTTTTTATATGAAAAGAAATCCTCGTTTCCATAAGCAAAGTCTGATAAACTTAATAAGAAAAATGGAATTGCAATAATTAAAACACTAATCGCAAGTATCTTATCCTTTCTTGCAGACCCCAATGAGTATCTTCTGTTGTTATAGTAATAAGGGTTTTCATATTTTGTTTCATCATAATATGCAAACGTTTTTTTCATTCCTAAAACCATATTAAATAATAATTGAATAAGGATATCGATAACAGGAATTAAAATAAAAATTCCCGACAAAATAAATATTTCTGCACCTGTCATTGAAAAAAATAAATCCGTTTTTTTAATTTTGAATAAAAATTTAACCAGCGGAGTATAAATCTTATAAAGTAAAATCACACCCAACGGAAACAAAATAACAAAAAGAATAATCGAAAAGACATAAAAGAATTTTTGCTTCTTTGTTGGCATATAATCAGACATTTGTTCTCAAACTCCTTCATTTTACTATTCTTTGTTGTGCATTGTACCCATATCGTATTTTTTATTATTATTTACGGGTAGTCCCAGCCGCCGTAAGGTGGTCTGCAGCGAAGAAGCCGTTTTATGCCTTTCACTGTTCCTCGAAATGCTCCGTATTTTTGTATCGCAATTATCATGTACACTGAGCATGTCGGCTTGAAGCGGCAGGAATTGCGGATATGATCAGGCGCATATTTTTGATATACGTGTATAAGTGCAATAAGCAATTTGTCTGCAACGATGCAGATGTAAATTACAAGCGATGCTGATGGAACAATAAGTGATAGTTTTATAGAAGACTTCAACACTGGAATAAAATAAAAACAGATGAAAAACAATGATGTGCAGGACGTGCAAACTATGATGATATGCAGCATCCAGTTTTTCCATTTTATAACCGGACGGTACACGAATCAGCTTCCAAGCATTGAAGCGAGGCATCCGCCGATAAGACAGCCGTCTATAAACGGATGATCACATCCGCAGCCGTCATCGCAGCCATTATTATTTTTGTTTGATCCGCCGTTATTATTAATATGCCGTCTGATGTCTTCCCCGCATACACGGCAAAAGTTGTCGCCAGGAACTATTTCATTTCCACAGTTCGGACAATATCTCATTGATAAATCTCCCGAAGTTACTATGTTATAAGCAGATACTGTTTCAGCTTGTTGCTTCAGTATATATTTAAATAGTATTTTTATCCATATACTTTTATATGATGTATTTTCTCTTTTCTTTTTTTTCGCTATGATGTTTTCTTATGGAACAGTACAAGAAAGAATTTATTGACTTCATGGTCAATTGTCAGGTTTTAAAATTCGGGTCGTTCACGCTTAAGAGCGGTCGTCATTCTCCTTTTTTTATGAACGCTGGCGCGTATGTGACTGGCGCACAGCTGTGGCAGCTGGGGCGTTATTATGCGCAGGCTATTCATGCAAACTTTGGTGATGATTTTGATGTGCTGTTCGGGCCGGCGTACAAGGGTATTCCGCTCTCTGTGGCGACGGTGATTGCGTTCCACGAATTGTACGGAAAGGAAATACGTTACTGCTCAAACCGGAAGGAAGCAAAGGATCACGGCGATGCAGGTATTCTGCTCGGATCAAATATTAAGGACGGCGACCGTGTTGTTATCATCGAAGATGTTACGACTTCAGGCAAATCGATTGAAGAGACGTTCCCGATTATTAAGGCGCAGGGTTCAACGCCGGACAGTGTCGAGATTTGCGGTCTGATGGTTTCGCTGAACCGCATGGAAAAGGGTTTGAACTCTGACAAGTGCGCGCTCGATGAAATTACCGCCACATACGGATTTCCTGCCCGCGCGATTGTTTCTATGGATGATGTTGTTGACGCGCTTTATACGAACGGCGATAAAAAATATATCACTGATGAACTCAAAAAAGAGATTGATGATTATTACAAAGAATGGGGTGCAAAATAATTTAGGACTGGCGTTATTTTGAAACAGGTTGATTTTGAGAACGGCTCTGTTGCGCGCAATGTGCTTGAGACTTCTTTGCCGATGCTCTGCGCGCAGGTGCTCAGCCTTCTGTACAGTATTGTTGACCGAATTTATATCGGCCGTATAGCCGGTGTTGGGACTGCGGCGCTTGCAGGAATCGGTTTGTGCTTTCCGATTATTGTTCTGATTCTTGCCTTTGCAAACTTGTTCGGCATGGGCGGCGCGCCGCTTTGTGCGATTGCTCGCGGTCAGGGTGATGAATCCCGCGCCGAGCGCATTATGAACACGTCGTTCACGCTGCTTGCGGTAACATCGCTTGTTCTAACAGCGCTCGGTCTTATTATTTCTGAACCGATGCTGCGCGCGTTCGGTGCTTCTGATGAGACTATTGTGTATGCGGCTCCGTACCTGCGCATTTGTCTGCTTGGCACATTTGCTTCGATGATTACATCAGGGCTGAACCCGTTCATCAATGCGCAGGGTTTTGCCGGCACAGGCATGATAACGGTGTTTATCGGCACGATTATTAATGTTGTGCTCGACCCGATTTTTATTTTTGTATTCGGCATGGGTGTAGCGGGCGCTGCGATTGCAACTGTTATTTCCCAGTGTATTTCTGCTGTCTTTGTGCTTCTGTTTTTATTCCGCGGAAAATCGGAGCTTCATCTTTCTGCTGCGCGTATACGTGAGTTCAAATGGGCTGATGCTTTTAACATTATGGCGCTCGGTTCTGTCGGCTTTGTTATGCAGACGATGAACAGTCTTGTGGCAATCGTATGCAACAATGTTCTTTTTGCATACGGCGGTGATCTTTCTGTTTCTGTATACACGATTGTTTCTTCTGTCCGTCAGATGATGGAAACACCGGTGCTCGCAATCACTGAAGGCGCATCTCCTATTCTAAGTTACAACTACGGCGCGCATCGCTACGAAAAAGTCCGCGAAGCTATCAGGCTTATTACGATTCTTGCTCTGGCATACACAGCGATTGTGTGGATTCTTATTATTTTGTTCCCGTCGGTATTTATCGGCGTATTCAGCTCGGACGAGTCGCTTCACGCTGCTGCCGTTCCGGCGCTTCATCTGTATTTCTTTGCGTTTATTTTCCAGTCGCTGCAGTACAACGGCCAGACGGTATTCAAGGCACTTAATAAAAAGCGGCAGGCGATTTTCTTTTCGCTGTTCAGAAAAGCGATTATGGTTATTCCGCTTACAATCTTTTTGCCGCGTCTGTTCAATCTTGGCGCAAAAGGTGTGTTCATCGCGGAGCCGATTTCCAATGTAATCGGCGGAACTGCCGCATTCACGACGATGATGATTACGGTGTATCATGCGATGAAAAAAGATTGACTAAATCTCATGATGGTTGTAAAAAGAAGTCAGTTAGGTTTTTGGAGGCATCTCTATGAAACAGGGAAATAGTTCAGGAAATAAAGGCGGCGGAAGCAAGTTCCTGCCGGGCGGCGGTAAGAACGGCAATAACCAGAAGGTTCAGAACCAGACTAACCGCACAATGCATACAAACCAGAGCCACATGGGCGGCTCGCACGGCCGTTAGAAATCAGAAACCCGCTTCAAATAGAAGCGGGTTTTGTTTTTTAAACCGCACCAGACGACAGAACTCGGAACGAGTTCTGTTAAAAATAAAGCCGACACGAGGTCGGCTTTATTTTGGAGATAGCCGGAGTCGAACCGGTGACCTTATGATTGCGAACCACACGCTCTACCAACTGAGCTATATCCCCGTGATTTTCTAAATATAGCGCAAAACGGGGCTTGCGGTCAACCGTTGACCGTGCAAAGGATTTTGGCGAGTCCGTATATTGAATCTATTGGTATTGTTCTGCCCGGCTTAACACCTGGCACTGGCGGCAGCGGCACTTTTAAATTCGGTTTTACATCAAATGGATTCTGCTGGGGACCGACGAGAACGGCATCTCCGCCGAGTCTCACATATCCTTCTGTGTATTTTTGCGCGTCATCTAAAAACAATGTGTCCTGCACTGTGCCGTGAACAAGTTCAAGCGCATTGCGGTATGCATGCTCATACGGTTTTCCTTTGAGGTTGTTTTTTCGTATGTCGACAATTCCGTCGAATAAGTCTCGTACGTTCAGAAAATCAAGGACACGTTCCGCATGTTCTCTTGGCGCATTTGTTAATATTACTTTGGGCTGTTTTATTTTTTCAAGGAACGGGCGAAGATTCGGATCATGATTGAGATCTTTTGTTTCGTCATCAGGATGAACTGCTGCAAAAAATGATTCCTGGTCTTTGAGCCCGTGCGCGGCCATGAGCCATTCAAGTGTTGTTCCATACTGCGGCATGTCGCGTGCGCGGAGCCGTTTTCCTTCTTCAAAGCTTACTTTTAAATAATCTGCTACAAACGCGAGCATCCGGTATGTTATGCCGTCTCCCATTTTTGCAGCCGAAGGATAGAGTGTGTCATCAAGATCAAAAATCAGATGCGTAATCATTTTTTGTTCCCGCCTTCGTTACTGCTTATTAATTTCTACATGCTCATTATTATTTGTCAAATAATACTTACTAATCGCTCTAATTGTGTATTATTATTTTACTGTATATTTATAATAGCACGGAAGTTCCCATCCCCATTTGTGTGTATCTGCTTCCGTCTCTCTGTATTCAAACTGAGCGCCAAGCGAAACGTAGTGTTTGCCGCTAGCAATAACTAAGCGCGGATAAAGCACAAGGCTGTCGCGGTCATTATCGCTGTTCTCTCCGTCCCATACTGAGAAATACTGTACGGCAGGACGGGCGCTCAGCACGCCGGCAATCGGGAATTGAATTCTAAGCGCACCGTAAAATGATGTGTATGAGTCATCAAATGATTTTCCGAATTCTGATTCCTCTTCCAAAAGAATTGTGTCTGTCTTTAATGTTGAGATAAGTGTGCCAATGTGCATATGCATAAGCTGCGGCAACGCGTAATTATCGACATACTTGTATGTGCTGTCGGCAGTAACTGCATCGCCGTTGAATGTATACGATGCGCTCATTGTTAATCCGGGAACGAACTGATACTGCACAACTAATGCAGATGTCCAGTCTTTGAGCCCTGCTGTGTTTCCCGTTCCGTCTCCTGTGCTGTTGTAGTCAACTGTTAATCCTGCAGCGAGCGGAATATTTTTTGAATTCCAGTCTGTCTGAACTGCAGCTGCGCACTGCATGTTGTCTTTAAAAACAGTTGCTGATGTTGAGCTTGAAAGCGATGCGCCTGCGGTAACTATATCTTTATCAAGTTTGAGCGCGATGCCGTCTTTTGCCCAGCGAGCGCCTGACACATAATCTTCTAGCTGCGGGAAAAATGCGCCTGTCAAATAAAGCGGCATGCTTTTTCCGCCGTAAAGTCTGAGCGGCTGATACACAGGAATATCAAAACCAACGTAAGCTTTTTCCCAAACGGACTTTGTGCCAAGCTCGCTCCACGATGATGACTCTGTCAATTTAAAGCGTGTCTGCGCACACACAACATAATGAGGATCGGTGATTGTGCCGTTCAACAGAAGATACGCACCGCCAAATTTGATGTCGTCTTCATCTGGTTCCTGTCTTACGATTCCCGTGCTTCCAGCGCGCATATACACGCTTGCTTTTTGTGCTGCTGCATAGGACGAAATACAAAAGGTGATAGCTGTTGTAAAAAGAAAACGAACTGCATTATTCTGAAAGAGTACACTAGTTTTTTTCATACCATTCATTCAACAGGAAACGAAAGATTTCGTCAACAGCACGATGCTCAGTGCGGGACAATCGCGCCGAATCTCATTCACACAATCATCTGTTTGAGGTTATAATGAAACAGTTATTTCTGGGAGGCATACATGAATTCTACAATTGTTTTCTATAGCACTAGTGAATATGAAGAATCAGCAAAACTTGTTGCAAGCATTATTGGAAATGCAAAAGCGGTGACTGCCGATGAAGCTCCTGCAAAACTTGCGGCGTACAAAAACATTTGTCTCATTGCGGAAAAAAAGCCTGCGTCAAAAAAACTTATTTCATATCTGCGCGCACATGCCGATGAGCTTGCTGTAAAGCAGGTTGGCGTAATTGCACCGCACAGCACAAAAAAGGATTTGAAAACTGCTGTTGCAGCATTCCAGAAAGAATGCGGCGGTCCGTTCGCTCCAGCTCTGTGCGCAGCTGCTAAAAATGATGACGAACTTGCAGAAGCAGCAGCACGCGTCGCACCTGTTTTTAAGCAGGCTGAAAAGCCGATGGAAAATGCGGCTCTGCTCAATTATATAGAAGCTTTTGTTAAAAAACATACGACGTGCGCACTTGCGACAGGATGCGGAACAGAAATCCGATGCACGCCTATTGAGTATCATTTTTCGCTCGGAATCTTCTATATTATTACGGAAGGCGGACACAAGTTCGTCGGACTTTCAAAAAATGAAAATGTGTCGCTCGCCATTTTTGAACCATACAAAGATATGAAGCATCTGGCAAGCCTGCAGATAACGGGAACAGCTGAAGAAGTTATGCCCGCTTCAAAAGCGTACAAAGAACAGATGGCAAAATTCAATCTGACACCTGCTCAAGTTTCAAAACTTCCTGTGACAATGCATGTCATAGCAATCAAACCGGTAAAATATGAACTGCTCGACAGTTCACTTGCTGCCAAAGGGTACGATTCGTACCAGACAATCGAGCTGTAAAATATGACAGACCCTCGTGTAGAAAAACTTGCGCATATTCTCGTTACCTATTCGATTCATGCGCAGAAAAATGAAAATGTTCTGATTGAGTGCGGAGAAATCGGCGGTGCAGACGTAACACCTCTTGTTAATGCGCTCATCCGCGAAATTTACAAAGCAGGCGCTAATCCGTTTGTTCATCTTGAGGACAGACGAATTCAGCGCGAACTGCTCCGCGGCGCTTCAAAGGAAGCGATTGAAACACGGTGCAGAATTGAAATGGCAGAAATGCAGGAAATGGACTGCTACATCGGATTTTCTGCGTTGAGAAACCAGAGCGCGCAATGCGATGTTCCGCAGGAAAAGTCTGACCTGTTCAACAAATTCTGTTTTAAACATGTTCACCTTGAGCAGCGGCTTAACCACACGCGGTGGGTCGTGCTCCGCTACCCGACTCCGGCAATGGCGCAGCTTGCGAACAAGAGCGAAGAAGAATTCGAGGATTTTCTTTTTAACGTATGCACGCTCGACTACGCAAAAATGAGCCGCGCAATGGACAGCCTCAAGTCACTCATGGAAAAAACTGACAAAGTGCGCCTGTTCCAAAAACCAACCGCATCATGCAAAGGAACTGACATCACGTTCTCGATTAAAGGGTTGCCCGCAATCAAGTGCGACGGCACGATGAATATTCCGGACGGCGAAGTATACACAGCGCCGGTGCAGGGTTCTATCAACGGCAGAATAAGCTACAACACGCCGAGCCTCGAAAACGGATTTGTGTTTGAAAACATTTCGCTTTTGTTCAAGAACGGCAGGATTGTGGAAGCAACAGCAAATGACACTGAGCGGATTAATAAGATTTTCGATACCGATGAAGGCGCGCGCGCAGTTGGTGAATTCTCGTTCGGCATAAATCCGTTTGTGCTTGAGCCGATGAAGGAAACACTGTTTGACGAAAAAATTGCAGGCTCGATTCATTTTACGCCGGGCAACGCATACACTGACTGCGACAACGGAAACAGAAGCGCAATCCACTGGGATCTCGTGCTTATTATGCGCCCGGAATACGGCGGCGGCGAAATATATTTTGATGACAAGCTGATTAGAAAAGACGGCCGTTTCGTTGTGCCTGAATTGGAGTGTCTGAATCCGGAGAATTTGAAATAAGGGCAGCCGCCCGAAATTCACTCTGGCTTGAAAAAAATAGGTGTGCGCCGTACAATAGTAAAATAATCATTTTACGAGGATTTTATGGCTAAAATTTCTTTACGCGAAAAATACGGTCCGTACTTTGCTCAGCTTGCAAAGCTTTCTAAAGCTGCTGGTAAAATTGACGATACAAATGTCTACCAGCCGGAGAATCCTGCAACGCGCAAAATTATGGACAATCTTGTTGGCGAAAACATGGCGCCGGGAAGCCGTCTTGAAGGAAAGGAAAATTTTCAGGCGTTCTACGATGCTGTTAAATCAGGCAAGCACGGTCTTATTCTGATGGAACATTACAGCAACACTGACTTGCCCGCTCTCTGCTGGCTGCTCGAACACGACGGCGGCAAAGACGGTCCCGATTTACAAAAAAGAATTGTTGCAATTGCCGGAATGAAACTGAACGAAGCGGACCCGATGGTCAAAGCATTCGCAGAAAGTTTTACTCGCGTTGTTATTTATCCTACACGCAGCCTCGATAAAGCAGAAGCAAAAGCTCAGACTGAAGAGCAGAAAGCTGCTGAGGAAAAAAAGGCACGCACAATCAATCTCGCGGCAATGCACGCAATGGATGACTGCAAACGGAACGGTCAGGTGATTCTTGTGTTCCCAAGCGGCACGCGCTACAGACCGGGAAAGCCGGAGACAAAACGCGGACTGCGCGAAATCGACAGTTACCTGCGCATGTTCGACGTAATGATTCTTGTTACAATAAATGGTTCGTGCTTAACAATCGACATGAATCATCCGGATGATATGCTTGCAGACCAGATTGAACCTGCTGTACAGATTTTTACAGCAAGCCCGGTGATTGACTGCAAATCGTTCCGCAAGGATTATCTTGCCACTCTTCCTGCGGACTGCGCTGATCCGAAGCAGGCCATGATTGATCATGTTATGGCGATGTTCGACGAGCAGCACGACAAAATCGAAAAAACAAAATAATTATTTTTGGCGCAGAAGTCTGAGCGAATTGAGCACTGCAAGGAACAGCACACCAACGTCTCCAAAAACAGCAGCCCACATATTCGCAATGCCTGCTGCGCCAAGAACCATGATCGCAGCTTTTATTGCAAGCGAAAAATAAATATTTTCCCACACAATGCGCATTGTTCTGCGCGCAACAGCAATTCCTAAACAAAGACGAGAAGGCTTGTCGTCCATAATCACAACATCAGCCGCTTCTATTGCTGCATCGCTGCCGAGTGCGCCCATCGCTACTCCGACATCAGCACGGGCAAGAACAGGTGAGTCATTCACTCCGTCGCCGACGAACATAAGTTTTCCTTCGTGGTGAGAAAGAAGCTCTTCAACGCGCGCAACTTTATCTGCCGGAAGAAGCTGAGAATACACTTTGTCGATGCCGAGAATCCGCGCAGTTTTTTGCGCCGTCTTGTCGGTATCGCCGGTAAGCATTACCGTTTCTTTTACACCAAGTTTTTTGAGCGAATGAATCGCTTCCGCCGAGTCATCTTTTACTTCATCAGAAATAACGATGTGACCTGCATATAATCCGTCTACTGCCACATGAACAATTGTTCCCGTGTCATCTTCCGGACATTCGACAAAGCCAGTGATTTTCTCGCTGTCCATAAGAAGACGATTTCCTGCAAGAACAGTTTTGCCGTCGAGCTGCACACGGAGACCGCGGCCGCTCAGTTCTTCTGTATTGCCAACTTTTACACGCAGACAGCATTCTCCGTGATGAGCAACTTTAAGTGACTTTGAAATAGGATGATTTGAGTAGAACTCAGCGTGTGTAGCAATTGCAACAAGCTCTTCTGCAGAAATGCGCGCAGGATCAACAGGATGAATAGCGGTAACGACAAACACACCTTTTGTAAGTGTGCCTGTTTTGTCGAACACTGCGGTCTTAACATTTGCAAGCGCCTCAAGATAATTGCTTCCCTTAATAAGAATCCCGCAACGGGAAGCAGCGCCGATTCCGCTGAAAAAGCTGAGCGGTACTGAAATAACAAGCGCGCACGGACACGACACGACGAGGAAAATAATTGCGCGGTACACCCATGTTGACCAAGAAGAATCAGCGACAGCATGAGAAGCACCGGCAGCTGTAATCGCTAAGTCGCCGGCAGAAGACTGAAACAGCGGAATGACAAGCGGCGGCACAACAGCCACAAGAAGCGCGCAGAGACAAACAATCGGGGTATACACATGAGAAAAACGCGTAACAAATTTTTCTGACTTTGCCTTTACGTTCGCAGCATTCTGCGTAAGCTCAAGGATACGGGAAACAGCGCTTTCGCCGTACACTTTTGTTACTGTTATAGTAAGAACGCCTTCTGTATTAACAAATCCCGACATAACTTCTGCGCCTTTGAATACTTCGCGCGGAACACTTTCGCCGGTAAGAGCAGAAGTATCAACAAATGACGAGCCAGACTCAATCACGCCGTCAAGAGGAACGCGCTCGCCCGGCTTAACAATAATCGTCTCGCCAACATGCACTTCTTCAGGAGAAACAGAAATTGTTTTTCCGTCGCGCACAACAGACGCGTGATCCGGGCGAATGTCCATTAAAGCAGAAATAGATGCGCGTGATTTATCGACTGCATAGTCCTGAAAATATTCGCCAATCTGATAAAAAAGCATGACAGCGACAGCTTCCGGGTACTGACCGATGCACACAGCTGCAAGTGACGCAACTGTCATAAGAAACTGCTCGTCAAATATTTTGCCATGACCGATATTTTTTACGGCACTTACAACAACATCTTTTCCGCAAAGAAGATATGCGGCAAGATAAAGCACAACTGTTATTGTCCGTACAATCTGATAGCCAGTGGATTGAGTCAAACCTGCCGATGCAAACAGCGCGCTACCCGGCTGGAACAGCGGCAGATGATTTACAACAAGCGCAATCACAAACACAACGGACGCAATTATTAATTTGCGCAGTGATATTTCTTTTTCGTTTTCTTCATCGCTACCACAGCAACCGCAACTTTGAGTTTTATCTTCATTCTGATTTTTGCACGAATCTTCTCTGGTTGTATTTTTCATCATCTGTTCCTTACTTTTCACAAAGATGCTCCATGCCCTTGCTTAGAATTGCAGTGACATGATCGTCAGCGAGACTGTATATAAGCGACTTTCCTTCGCGCGTAAAACGCACAAGCCCGTTTGTCTTAAGCACACGAAGCTGGTGGCTGACAGCAGACTGTGTCATATTGAGAACAGTCGCAATATCAGTAACAGCCATATCATGCTCAAGAAGAGCGAACAGTATTTTGATACGCGTTGAATCGCCAAATATTTTAAACAGTTCGGCAAGGTCAAACAGCATATTTTCATCAGGCATGTCCTTGCTCACCTGTTTGATTATTTTATCACTTGAACAACTATTCATGTGTTCAACATAGCACTACTCTGTATATATTGTCAATCTTTTTATTCTTCGTAATCGTAAATGACTGTATCTTCCGGCAGAAAGAGCCAGAATTTTTGATATGGCGGAATCCAGTCGCCGCCGGACGCCCACTGTCCTGTCGTAAGAATTATATTATACCAGCGGCCAATTGTTGTTTTATAGACATCTGTTTTTCCTACAACTAAAGCCCTGACTTTTAAGCCGCCCTCGTGATTCAATGTTGTATACAGAAGGGTTTCATTTTTAAAATTAGGGGCAGAGCGAAGTTCCCGTACACCTTCAACTCTGAAATAAGACATCATCTTTATTTCAGGCTGAGCAAAGAGTGAGAAAAAAGAAAACATAACGGCAAAAAACAAAATATGTTTCTTCATATAATACCTGTACTATTTTATCATTCTGCGCTTGCACTGTACAACATGCTTCTACTTTTTACTTTTCCTCTGTTCTGCTATACTTTTCGGACTTATGAATATTCTTTCGGTAAACAATCTTTCTAAAATCGGACGCGAAACTCCGCTGTTCACGGGCGTTACGTTCGGGCTCGATTCAGGCGACAAAGCTGCAATCATCGGAAAAAACGGCACAGGAAAATCAACGCTGCTCAATGTGATTGCGGGCGTGCTTGTTCCCGACGAAGGAACTGTTGTGATGAACAAAGATGCCGGCGTGAGCTATCTGAGCCAGAGCCCTGCATTTGTTCCGGAAGATACAATCCGCGACCATATTTTTAAATCGAAAAGCGTAAAGCTCGAAACGATACGCGAATACGAAGACTTGTGCCTGCTTATGGCAGACGGTCTTACGAATGCACAGCAAAAACGTTTTGACGAGCTTACACTTGCGATGGATAAAGGCGACTTGTGGAATTACGAAGCGCAGGTGCGTTCAATTCTGAGCGTTCTCGGCATAAGCGACATGACGCGCAAAATGGGAACGCTTTCCGGCGGCATGGTAAAAAAAGTTGCGCTTGCACAGGTTCTTGTTGAAGACACACAGCTTCTGCTTCTTGATGAACCTACGAACCATCTTGATATTTCCACAATCGTTTGGCTTCAGAATTATCTGCATGACACAAAACGCACAGTGCTCATGGTCACGCACGACCGCTGGTTCCTCGATGCAGTGTGCAACAATATTTACGAACTCGCGCGCGCAAAACTCAAATTGTATCAGGGCAACTATTCCACATATCTCGAAAAGAAAACGACAGAATCTGAAATTGAAAACAACACTGAGCGCAGAATTGAAAGCGTACTCCGCATTGAGCGTGACTGGCTTATGCGCGGACCATGCGCTCGCGGCACAAAAGCAAAGGCACGAATCCAGCGCGACGAGCAAATGATTAACCGCGAAAGATTCACGGCAGATAAAGGATTCACATTTGAAGTTGCAGGACGCCGGCTCGGCGGAAAAATTCTTGAGCTTCATAACATCAGCAAAAACTTCCCCAAAGGATATGCGAACGAATCGCAAAAAAATACGACGCCTGTTCTTTCGGGATTCAGCTACACATTCAGCAAAGGACAGAAAATCGGCATATTCGGCGACAACGGCACAGGAAAATCGACGCTTCTCAATATCATCACCGGCACAATCGAGCCTGACACAGGAACTGTTGTGCGCGGCGTAAATACAGTATTCGGCTATTACCAGCAGAATCCGGTATTCAAAGATTTAAATATTACGGTGATTGACTACATAAAAGAAGCCGCGGAAATAATGCGCATGAACGACGGCACAACGCTGAGCGCATCACAATTTTTGGAACAGTTCGGCTTCGAGGGGAAAATTCAGTTCTCGCCGCTTTCGTCTCTAAGTGGCGGTGAGCGCAAGCGTGTATTCCTTGTGCGATTATTAATTTCAAATCCTAACTTTTTGATTCTCGACGAGCCGACAAACGACTTTGATATTTTTACGATGAACATTCTTGAGCAGTTTCTCGCAGGATATGACGGATGTTTATTAATCGTAAGCCACGACCGATACTTTATGGACAAAGTTGCCGACACATTATTTATTCTGGAAAATGACGGAAGCGTAAGCGGCTTTGTCGGCAAGTGCTCGGAATACATCGAGTACCGCGAAGAAAAGCGCAAGGCTGACGAAGAAGCTGCAGCCGCAGCACAGAAAGCTGCTGAAGAAAAAGATGCGCGCAGAGCCGCAACACAAGCAGCGCAGGCAAAAAACAGCACCGGTGCATCATCCGCAACTGATGCCGCAAACAGCACGGTACCTTCACCATCAGCAACAGGCGCAGCAAAACCAAGACGGCGGACGTACAAAGAAAAAATGGAGTTTGAATCGCTCGAAAAAGAAATAGCGGAGCTTGAGTCAAAACAGAAAACGCTCGAATCAGCAATGAATACGACGGACTACGCGAAAGCTCAGAAAGCAGGCGATGATTACGCAAAGACTAGCGTGCAGCTTGAAAAAGACTATGCGCGGTGGGAAGAACTTGCGGCGCTGGGAGAATAAACATGAGCGAAGATGAAACCCTTATTAACGAAATGATTTCTTACGATGCAGGCGATCCTATGAGAATCCATCATTTTTTAAAGGTATATGAATTCGCTCGTCTCATCGCCACCGGAGAGAAAATCGATGATGAATCTGCGCATATTCTGCGTACAGCAGCAATCGTGCATGACATCGGCATTCACATAAGCGAAAAGAAATACGGCAGCAGCAACGGCAGATACCAGGAAATTGAGGGACCCGGAGAAGCGCGCACTATGCTCACAAAGCTCGGATACCCTGATAATGTTACAGAGCGCGTGTGTTATCTTGTCGGGCACCATCATACATACGCAAACATCGACGGTACAGATTACCAGATTCTTGTTGAAGCAGATTTTCTTGTTAATTTGTACGAAGATTTCCCTGAAGAAAACAAACGCCGCGAAGCAGTGTCCGCGGCGTATAAAAATATTTTTAAAACTGAAACAGGTAAAAAACTCTGCAGAGAAATCTACGGCGATTAGTCTGCAAGCGTATACACGACAGTCGTTACAACACGCACTGTCTTTTTCTGTTCAAGTCCGGGCGCAGCGTCTTCAATTGTAAAGAGTCCCTGCGTCGCTGACTGAATTTTGCCGACTTTGCTTCCGCTGTCATGCGCAAACTGTTCGGCAGCAAGACGCGCGCTCTTTGTTGCGGCTGCAATCATCTCAGGTTTTATGGCATTAAGACCATTGAAGTAATACTGCACTTTGTTGTCGTAGTCCGAGCTGACGGAAATTCCTTTGCCAACGAGTTCAAGCGTGTTGTTCGAAGCATCTTTAACGGCCGCAACTTTTTCTGTGCGAACAAGAATCGACTGCTTTGCAACATACGCGAATTTGCTTTTGTTCGCATCAAGATACACATTCACTGTCGTATCAGTAATCTCTGGCGCGAGGACAGAATAATCCGCTTCTGCAAGACCATGTTTTTTCAAAAAGGATGTTACAACTTCGGTGTTGCTCACAATTTGTTTCTGGAGTTTGGGGAGATCGTTCCCGCCGAGCGAGAATGCGACAGGCCATACTGCGAGATCCGCATCAACTTCGCGCTCATCAAGTCCGCGTACGCTTACCGTGCGCTCTTTAGGCATCACTTTTGCAAGTCCTCCGGCTATAATCGCGCTCGAAACGATGAGCGCAACGGCTGCAATGCCGGCAATAATAAATTTTGTGCTAGTGTTCGATTCCATACATACTCCTTTCGAAAACAAGAGTGATTACTTTTGTTTTCAGTAATATATTTCATTTCACACTAGCATAAAAACTTTACCAATACAACGCCGGCCGCACTTTTGTCTGCATCATTCTTGTACACAAAATAGCGGCACCATTTTTAAATTTTGTTGTCATGCATGATGAACAGTTTTATTCCTTCATCCGGATAACGAAGTTTTATATACCGCATCACCTGATTCACAGTACGCTCGACTTTTCCGTCTTCGTCTGTTGCATACGCAACAAGAATAAAATTTGTTTCAGGCCATGTTGTCGTTCCAAGTTTGTAGCTTGCTTTACCGCGTCCCTGTACGAGTGGAATTAACGTATAGAGAAATCCAGGCACAGCCTGTTCAAGATTATTAATAACATCGTCCTGCACAGACTGGTTCGCAATGATTTCAATCCTTATCATTTTGCACCTCCATTCTTGTCTTTGTCATCAGGTTCCGCAAGCGCAAGCTGCTTGGCAAGTTCTGGCGGCAAATTTTGTTTCTTATTCTTATCGCCATCGTGGTTAAGAAGCGAGTAAATCACAGGAATAATGAACAAAGTAACAAGAGTGCTTGATGTAAGACCACCGACTACGCAGAGTCCAATCGGCTGAGTAACAGTCGAAGTTGCGTCACCAAAGAATGCCATCGGTATATCTCCAATGATTGTGGTGAGTGTTGTCATCTGAACAGGTCTGAATCGCGATGCACCAGCCTGTTCACATGCCTCAAGGACAGGTACTCCGCGCCGCACAAGCAAGTTCGTCTGATCGACGAGAATAATTCCGTTATTAACAACGATTCCTATAAGCATGACAACACCAATCATCGAAACCATACTGAATGTTCTTCCCGTTACAAGATGGATAATCACTACGCCGACAAGAAGGAACGGAAGTGTAAACATGTTTATAAACGGGTCTTTAAACGATTCGTATGTTCCTGCCATGACACCGAACACAAGTATTATTGCAAGTATGATGATGACAACGAACACCTTCATCATGTTCATTGTATCCTGCCACGAACCGACAAAACTTATTCCGATTGAATCCGGAACAACAATATTGTCACTGATAAGCTGTTTTATCTGTGTTTCAACCGCACCGGCATTTGCATGACCAATAAGGTTTGCTGTCAGATGAACCATGCGTGTTTTGTTTTCACGGTTAATTGTAACGGGTCCGACACTTCGGACAACCTGCGCGAAGTTACCGACTGCATACTTACCTGATGTTCCTGTAACATAAATTTTTTCAAGATCAGGAACATTTCCGCGGTCCTCATCCTGCAGAAGGACAATCACATCGTAATCGTCTCCATTCTCGCGGTATGTCGTCGCTGTTTTTCCGTTAATGCTATAGTTGATTTCGTTTGCAATTGCAGAAACAGAAACACCAAAAGACGAAGCTCTTGCACGATCTATCTTTATTTCAACTTCAGGCAGACCTTCCTCAAGATCAATTTCCGGCTCTGCAATATCAGGTATATTCTTAACAATTAATTTTTTCAGCTGATTTGCTATTGCCAAACTTTGCGACAGATTGTTTCCTCTGAACGCAACATCGATATCGCTTGAACCAGTCATCTGCTGCATTTTTCCTTCGTCGAATGTAAATGTCGCCGTCGGGAAGGCATTAAAATGTGCACGAAGTTTCTTCTTGATTGTGTCGGCATTATCAATTTGCTTGCTGGCATCAGGCAGTGTTATTGAGATTGAGCCTTTATATGATGTATCCGAGCTAAAGCTCATGCTGCTTGTAGAACCGACGGACACAACAATGTTCTTGTATCCTTTAATATCGTTCTTAATAATATTATAGAACTGATCAAGCACATTCTGTGTTTCACTCAGTTTTGTTCCAAGCGGCAGTTCAATATTCAATCCAACGCTTGTATCGCTAAAGTCAGACATGAATGTAACATGAAGACGGCTGAAAAGGAGTATTGACCCAAGCAGAATGCCAAAAGCTACTATGCATGTTGCAAAACGATGGCGAAGAACAATATGGAGTCCCGCCCGATATTTGTCGGTAATCCAATCGATTCCATTGCCTATTGCTTTATCTGCTTTTGCAAGGAATTGATTTTTAATCGGTTTTTCTTTATGGTTTTCTACGACAAGGTATTTGCCTGCGAGTACAGGTACCAGAAACATAGAAACAAACAATGATGCAAGAAGCGCAATGATAATGACAATGAACAAATCGGTAAAGAGTTCACCAATCATATCCAGTTTGTTTTTATAGACAAAGAACGGAATAAAAACACAAATTGTTGTTAAGTTGCCAGAGACGACAGATGCAAGAACTTCCTGTGTTCCGATTGCAGCTGCTGTCATAGGCTTTGTACCGCGCTCACGGTACGAATAAATATTCTCCAGAACGACGATTGATGCATCGACGACCATTCCCACACCGAGAATAAGCGCCGTCATAGTAAGCATATTAAGCGTAATTCCCATCTGCACCATCACAAGTACGGTAATAACAACACTGAACGGAATTGATATTGCCATGATAAGCGTACTTTTTATACTGCGCAGGAACAGGAACAGCACTACCACAGTGAGCAAAAATCCTTGCAGAATTGACGAAAGAAGTGATGAAAGTGTATCGCGAACTTCCGTTGAATCATCAGAAATAATATCTATATGTACGTCTTTAGGAAGGCTCTCCTGCACTTCGGCAATTTTTTTATACAATGCGTTTGCCACATTCACTGTATTGCTGCCGCTTTGTTTCTGCAGTTTGATGTAAACACCAGGTTTTCCGTTAATGTATACTTTGCTTGTTACATCCTTATACCCCATGAATGCCTTGCCAACATCAGAAAGTTTGACATCGTAACCATTCAATGTGCCAACGACCGTATTATTAATTTCATCTATCGATGAAAATTCTCCAGTCGTTCGGACCATGTATTTACGCGTACCTTCAGAAACACTTCCGCCGCCAATTTCAATATTTTGTTTCGCAAGAGTTCCCGCAATTGAAGAAAGTGTCAAACCGTATGCATCGAGTCTGTTCTGACTCAATTCGACGCGTACAATCTGCTCGCGTCCGCCGCTTACTTTTGACTGCGCGACACCTGCCGCCTGCTCAAGCTGATCGCTTATATCATCATCGGCAATTTTCCTTAGTTCCTCTGCAGAACGGTTACCATTAACAGCAAGCGTCATAATCGGCATCGATGTAGAATCATATTTGAATATCTGCGGCTCATCGGCGTCATCAGGAAGATTTCCTTTTACCAGATCGAGTTTATCGCGAATATTATTTTCAGCGGCATCGATGTCTGTTCCATAATTAAATTCCAATTTGATGAGTGATATACCTTCAGAAGATTCTGACGTCATCTTCTTAAGATTGCTCACACTCACGAGTCCGCCTTCAAGAATATCTGTTACTGTTTTTTCTACAGACTCCGGTCCTGCGTTGTCGTACGTCGTATACACCATTGCAACCGGCATATCCATATTCGGCATCAAGTCCATCTGCATATTGCTGAATGTGAACAAGGCGACGATTGCTATTAGTGCGAATATACAAACAACAAGTACCGGATGTTCAAGAACCTTTTTCGAAATGCTCATTTGCTGCCCCCTCCGATATCTTTGACGGAAGCACCGTCCTTAAGAACCTGCATACCGCTAATAATTATTTTTTCACCGTTATTAACACCACTCTTAATTTCAGAAACACCGTCAACAGTAACTCCAATAACAACTTCCTTTTTAACAGCAGTCAATTTTCCGTCCGTTTCTTTGATCGCATATACAAATTGTTTTCCATTTTCTGTTACAAATGAATTAACAGGAAGTGTGATGCATCCTTCATGAAGCACTGTATTGAGCTTAATTTTTGCATACATTCCGGCATTTATACGCTCATCGCTCGTGTCAAAAATCAAATATATTTCCTTTGTGCGGGAAGTCTCATCAACTATCGGCGATACTCTGAATACATGAGCAGGAAATGTTACTCCCGGATACGCTTCGAGAGAGACTTCCGCGGTAAGACCATTCTTAAGTACAGCAATATCGCGCTCAGGAACTTTCGCTTCTATCTGAAGTTTTTTAATATTGCCGAGCTGTGCAATTGCCGTTGATGTGGAGACTGTAGTTCCCTGTGTAAGCGGAAGCGATGTTACATATCCTTCAATTGGCGCATATACCGGAGATTTTGCATACACCGTTCCAGGTGTTGAAGGATCAACTTCCGCAATCACCTGACCTCTCTTAACATACGTGCCGAGCGTTACCGGTACTTCAATAAGTTTTCCGCCGATATCAGGGTACACAGAAATAGAATTGTCTGCCTTTACGTTTCCGTTCATCGACAAGTATTCCTGCAGATTCGTTTTTGTAATAACAGAAGACTGCACTGTGTACACCTGCTGTTCGTTCTGAACAGCTGCAGACTTGCCTTTCGGCCATACAACAATAATCACAAGCACGACTGCAACAGCCGCGATAAGTTCAACACGTTTCTTCGTAAGTTTAATCTTCATATTAATTTCCTCCGTTTGCAGCAGCTGCTGCCGATGATGATGAATTATTTTTTGCAAACAATGTTCCTGCAGGAAGCGCAAGAGCGTTTTCCAAATCAAGCACATTGCTTATTAAGTTATATTGTTCAGCACTCAGCTCGAGTTCTGCATTCTGATATGTATCGATTGCATTCTGCAGTGTAAGCAAATCTTTTGTGCCTCGCTGATATGCTTCTTCTGTCATCTCATATGACTTTTGCGCAAGGGACACATTCAGCTCTCGCGCCTTAAGCGCCGTCTGCGACTGATGAATATCGTGAAGCATCTGCAGATTGTCTGTCGTTACCGATTTCTTTTTATCAGCAAGCTGGAGCTCAAGGTCTTTTACGGTGTCACTCAGTTCACCAACAGTGTCGTGCGCGGATGATCCGGGAATCCATGTATCAACAGGAAGGCTAATGCCGATTGAAGCACTCCAGTATTTTGAATTGCTGTCTGTTGATGATGAAATATTGTATGAATAGTCTTCCGGATATGCAGACGCACTCAAATTAAGTGACGGAAAAAATGTGTTGTAATAAGTAGAATCACGTGTAAGTTTTGCAGTTTTTATCTGATTTTCAAGCGAACGAACATCTGATGATTTTTCCACGCCGCCGTTTAAAACTGATTCATCAATATCACTTACTTTCTGCGCATAATCAAGAGAACCGGTGAGTTCGACATCACTTTGATATTCCATGCCGATTGTATTTAAAAACTGTCTGATACCATTTTCGTAATTGGAACGCGCGCTTTCCAAATCTGTTTTTGCAGATTCAAGATTAACCTGCGCAGAGAGAAGATCGAGTTCCGGCACAACGCCGCGGTCTCTCTTCTGCTTTGTCTGGTCATACTGACGCTGATATGATTCGAGCGTTGTTTTTGCCATCGAAAGTTTTTCTTTTGTATAGAGCAATTCGTAATATGATTTTCTAACAGTGCATTCAACATTCCGGACAGTATCTTCAAATGTCATTTTGCCGGCCTCGTACTGTGCTTTGAGAAGCGCAATTTTAGAGGCTGTTCCTGCTCCTAACGAAAGAGATGCATCCGCACCGCCTTTGAGCGACTTAGTACCGCTGTTTGCATCATCAATCGCTTTTTGTTCAGCAGCAGTGCCCGACGCTGTTACAGACGGAAGAAACTTATTCCAAGCATGAGCATATTCACGCTTGCTCTGGTTGAGTGAAAGCGATTTTCGCTGAACGTCTACGTGCGTTTTTAACGCGCACTCAACAGCTTCATCAACAGAAAGCGTTTTTGGCTGATGTTCCGCTGCTTCTTCAGACCATGCGGATAATGCAAGGAAAAAGCAAGCTGCTGTAAGTGCATACCTGTTTACTCGTCTCATGTATACCTCCGGAGAAAGACGGGTCTGTAATTAGGAGGACAAACAGACCCGTCGTTTTGTTACAGTAGCAGGCTATACTGTAGCGTGCTACTGTAACAACGAAGATATACGCCGTAATAATAAAAGTCAATGAATTTTTAATAATAATTTGTTATTCATCATGCATTTTCTGAATTTTGTTTCTTGACATAGGAACTGTAGGAAACTACACTTGATACATCCATTGATGATACGCATGTAAAAAAAGTGGGATAACAGCTTTCAAAGGAAAAGGAGATTACAATGGCAGAAAAAAAAGATATCGGACTGCTTCTCAAAATGATTACAGAAAATCTGGATAAAAAACTTAATACGTATCTTACAACGCTTGGATTGACTGCATCCCAGGGGCGCGTTCTGTTCTATCTTCAGACAGTATATAAAGGAAAAACAACACAAAAAGCAATAGAAGATTACCTTGATGTTTCACATCCAACAACTACAGGAATAATCAAACGTCTTGAAGACAAGGGATTCGTTAAAACACAGATTAATGTTACCTCGCGCATATCAAAAGATGTAGAAATCACAAAAACAGGATTAGCAGTTCTTAAAGAAACGGGAAAATCGCGTGGTATTATGGAAAAACTTCTCTCTTCTAATCTTACAGCAGCAGAACGAAATACACTTATTTCTCTTCTCGACAAAGTATATAATACTGTCTCACAAAGCGATATTATGTCATAATAACGCAATATTATTTGACTTTAAATGTGTCGTTCGCTACATTGTAGCTTGCTACAGTATAGGAGACGAACATGAATTCAGATTCAAAAGCAACACAATATGCTAAAATGCCTGTAGCGCAGGCAGTCATAAAAAATGCGGTGCCATCAATCATTAGTATGATTATGGTACTGATTTATAATCTTGCAGATACATTCTTCATCGGGCAAACGCATGATGCGCTCAAAGTTGCAGGTGTTTCTGTTGCAACTCCGGTTTTTCTTATTCTTATGGCGATAGGTTCGCTGTTCGGCATCGGAGGCACTTCTGTTATAAGCCGTGCGCTCGGAAAAGGCGACAACGAATATGCAAAAAAAGTGTCTTCATTCTGCTGGTGGGCTAGCGTCGCGTCAGGAGCCATCTGCACAGTTCTTTTCCTTCTATGCATGACACCGCTGCTCAAAATAATCGGAGCAAGCAGTGAAACTGCTCCATACGTGCGTACATATCTCACTATTGTTTCGTTCGGAGCAATAGCTGTTGTCATATCTAACTGTTTTTCAAATATTCTCCGTGCAGAAGGGCATGCAACAGAAGCAATGGCGGGCATGCTCATTGGAAACATGGTGAACGTTGTACTCGACCCAGTCGCAATTCTCTGGCTCAACTGGGGTGTAGCAGGTGCTGCAATAACAACAGTCATCGGAAATATATGCGGCGCTCTCTACTATCTTATTTATTTTCTTCGCAGAAAATCAGTGCTTTCTATTTCGCCAAAATTTTGTACATGG
>LAHS01000593.1_pt1 | contig 22913 bp, 17 predicted proteins | sample 329651 | NCBI WGS metagenome assembly LAHS01 (sample SAMN03275699, study PRJNA271635) | activated sludge metagenome | isolation source: sample C-1 Sludge from hydrolytic chamber (first chamber) of Anaerobic... | reverse complement strand
ATCTCGATGGATGACGTCATGGCCGTTGGCTACTCGGTCAACGACGAGCAGATCTGCAAGATCACCGGCTGCTCCGTCGCGATGGGCGGAGCCGTGAGGTCGGTGAAGGACTGGTGCGACCTCACGGTGGCAGACAGCGACCACGACGGGGCGACCGAGGTTCTGGAGCGCTACTTCCTCTGAGGGCGAGCTGGCCTGACCACGCTACACCGACCTGCCGAGCTCGTAGGCCTCCTTCGGAAAGCGCGTCCCGCGCGTCATCGCGGGCGTGCCGCAGCCGCCACCGACCACGCGACCGCAGTCTTGGAAGTGCATGTAGTCGCAGATGCGGTCGTAGTAGGCCTCGACGACGTCGAAGGTCGACTCGGCCTCGTCCCATGCCACCGTGAGCAGGACCGTCTTCTTCCGCATGTCCGTGAGCTCCCCGGTGAAGCTGTAAAACCGGTCGACGACCGCCTTCATCTGCGCCGGCCAGTTGTAGTAGTAGACGGGCATCGCGAACACGAGCATGTCGGAGCTGCGGATGAGCCCCTTGAGCTTGCCCTCGTAGTCGTCTCTCTGCACGCATGCGCCTGACATGCCGCATGCGTTGCAGCCCGTGCAGGTGCGGATGTCGGCATGTGCGACGTCGAAGTCGGCCACCTCGTGACCCGCCTCACGAGCACCGCGGGCGAACTCGTCGGCGAGCATCGCCGACGAGCCGTGCCTGTTCCCGCTCCCCTTCAAGATGAGAATCCTCATGTCTCTCCCCTCCTCGTGTGTTCCGCGAAGTGTACGACTTCGAGTCGACTTCAAGTCAAGCGACACTCGGAGAAGCGCTGGCACCTAGGATGCGGAGTCCCGCGAGACCTACTCGCCTAGCTCGAGAATGGCCTTCGTCATACCAGTGGGCTCAACGGGCATGAACTGGCTCATGAAGTCATTCATCGCGCGGCCGAGGGTCGTATTGAGCTCGACGAGAATCTCGTTCTCCCCTTCAACGAGGGCGTCACCCAGGCAGAAGACGTAATCCGGGACGATTCTGGTACCGGCTGGGGTCCCGTTGACCGTGACGGTCGCGCCTTCCCTCACGCCACCAAGAGCCAGGCGTGCCGACCTGCTGGCCTGAGCTGCGTCGAGCACGACCGAGAAGCGATAGCGGATGCGACCGGCAAATCCCTCATATCCCACCATCGAACTCACGTAGACGGGCTTTTCAAGGACGATCGGGCTCCCCCACTCCTTGCAGCACGACTCCATGGGCGCAAGCGAGAGCTCGCAGGAGCCGAGCTCGATCGTCTCCGAGGCGGAGAATGCGGTATGGGTATTCGATGCGCCGCCAACCGTCGTGCGACTCACCACGACCAGTCGCGAGCCAAATGGCGGAAGGTCGAGCGAGAAGGCCGCGTCATCAGGGACGAGCGTGTTCTCGAAAGCGTCATAGACATAGGTCGTGCCGCTCGCGGTACCCGTGACCTCGGTGACGACGCGAGTTCCGGGGTGCTCGTTCACGAACAGGTAGAGGTCCGCATCCGCGTGACGGTAGTGGTAATGCCGCAGATAGGGCGAGTACCCGGACACCGAGAGCTCGGCAACTCCGTCGGCACGCACTGCCAGGACAAGCCCCTCGTTCGAGACGACCTTGCAACGCGCGGCGACCTTCTCGACGAGGCTCTGAGGATCGACACCCTCGGACGTGCGCAGGGGAAGTCCGTCCACGAAGTAGACGAGCAGGCCGGAATCTGCGAACTCGACGATTCTGGCGAGAAGGTCCTGAGGCAGCGCCTCCGAGAAGGGAACGACCAGGGCCCGGAATGTCTCGCCGTTGATATGCAGGCTCCCGTTGACGCAGTCCGCACCGAGCAGGTAGTCGCGAGAGACGACGTCATAGTCCACCTGTCCGCGAGCAAGCTCTGCAGCAGGCCTCTGAGCCGACGAATACTCGCCCGACCACTCTGCCTCCGCATGGAAGAGCAGCGCGACGGGTGCCACGTGGATGCCTCCCGAAAGCAGGTCGCACATCCTGTTCGCATAGCCCATGAGCAGCTTGAACTCGGGATACTGCGGATTGTGCCCGTGCGCCCAGAAGTGCGGAGGACAATCCCCGTCTGGGAACGGCGCGGGGTCGAACGCATGGGGTACGAGCTCGTTCACGCCGCGCACCAGCATGTAGTCGCAGATCCACTTGGCAAGACGGTTGCCCTCTGCCCAGCCGTAGGCACCAAAGACCTCCGCCATGCAGCGGCCGCGCTTCTTGGGGTCGAGGTGCGCGAGGGACCCGCCAAGCTTGCCAAGCAGGTAGGTGAAGAATTCGCCATCCCAACCAGGCTTATGGAATGCCTGGTACATCCCCTTGTCCTGACCGGGCATGAGCTGCTGGATGACAACATCGATGCCTGCCATGTCGGCATTCGCCATGGCACGGTAGAAGTGGCCTGCTCCGTAGCCCAAACGAGCGCATGCGTCATTGTCCTCGATCGTGTGGCCGATGTGCTCGACCGAATGTCCGTGGCACCAGGCCGCTATGACCTGGTCGAAGTTCTCTGAGTAGAGCCTGCTCACGAGCTCCATGTATGCGAAACGAATCGCATGGGCCTCGACTCCCTCCCCCGAGAAGAGCAGTGGAAGATAGGGCTTAATCCCCTCGGCATCGAGACCGCCGAGGATACCCCCATCGCATTCGGTGACGAGAAGGCCCGCGAGATCGTCACGCCACGGAAGCGGCATGGCGGGATTGCGTCCGATCGAGGCATCCTCGGAGCCATGGATGTTGCCGAAGCGCGGCTCGTCAGAGAAGAACCCCCTGAAGGTCTTACCGAAGTCGGCAGAGAAGTGTTCATAGACGGGCTGGTAGATGGTATCGAGCAGGACTTGGGTGGCCGCGGGGTCTATGGGATTGAGGTACCCCTCGGTCTCCTTCTCGCCGCCGCTGAAGCTCACGGTGAGAACGTTCAGACACCAGTCTCCATCGGGAACATCAAACGATGCCATCGTGCAGGCGCCCTGCACACCAGGCAGAGCATCGCCGATCGGATTCACGTTGGGACGGCCCGTGTTGTAGTCGTCATAGGAGTGGACGGATGCGGTGACGTCGATGGTCTCGTCAGGGTCTATCTCGCCGAAACCGATGCGTCTCTGGAGCAGCGCCGCTAGGACCACGTCGCCAGGCGCGACACAGTACTTGAGGTTCACGCCAGCAGACTCGACGGGTCCCACGAGATCGAACGTCGTGAGCTTGAGGTACTTCTTGCAAAGCTCGGGATGGTTCCTCATCACCTCGCCGTTGGCAAACCCCGTCGGGAAGTGGGAGTCGTCGAGAAGCCACATCCCCACACCACGCGTACGGCACTCGTCGAGAATGACTTCCAGGTCATGGAACCAACCCGGACCGCCGAAGTCCTTGTGGGGACGAGCCTCGACGCACAGGGCACCGATGCCGGAATCCTGGATGCGAGCTATTTCCTCGCGAAGGGTCTCCTCGTCCTCGCCGTGGATCCAAAGGAACGGGGCGATGTGATTCTCGGCCTTCCCGGCCAGCACTCGCTCGATTCTCGAAGTCTCGTCACTCATCGCCGTTCCTCTTTCTTCTCCACCAGTGACAAATCCAAGGGGCCTTTGACCGTGCCATCGTAGTTCCTTGCCTTCGTGATACCTCCCGCGTTGGAATCAGTGCGATGCCGTTGTCCGTCGCATCCGGGCCCTGACCACGACGTTGGTATCAGAATGCCATCTGCTGCCCGCGCTGAAAAGAACGGCACTTCACGAGATGGATGACCAAACTTCAGTGCTCGATGTAGTATCTCCTCAGCACACCCGCTGGCCAATCGCCCATCGAATGGAGGGTCCCTTGGAACCTGAAGAGCTGAGTTCCCGACTTTTTCGGCATACGCCGAGCGAGGAAGAGAACCTGAGAGGTAACGCGGCAAACGTATTCGAGGGAAGACCAAAACGGGTTGTCAACGGGATTGATTCGTTCGTTCTCTCGGCCGAGCGCACGGACAGGACGCTGGATGAGGTCCCCAGCTCGCCCGACATTGGCGCCGCAACGCTCCTGCACGTGAAGAAGACGACCCGCTTCCAGTATCATCCGATGCACGTTCACAACTGGATCGAATTTGGATACGTCTTTTCCGGCACCTGCCGCCAGCACGTCAACGATTCAGCCTATGACCTTACCAAAGGTGAGGTCATACTCATTGACACCAACGTCCCCCATTCCATTGAGCCACTTGGGGAGGATGACATCTACCTCTCTCTGGTTGTCGAGAAGAGCTATCTGAACGCGAGCTTCTTCAATCGGCTCGCAAGGAAGAGCATCCTCTCCGAGTTCTTCGTCAATGCGATCAACGACAGCGCAAGACACAACAGCTATTTCATCTTTCATTCAAGCGACAGCCATCGCGTGCCACTCTTCTTCAACGAGCTCGTATGCGAGATTCTTGACCCCTCTCTCAACTCCGAGAGCATCGTCGACAATCTGCTGTCCCTCATCATCAACGAGCTCATCAACGTCTACCGACGCGACTACTTCAATGAGACCAAAGAAGGAGGTCGCCTCTCGATACTGCCTGTCTTGACCTACATCGAGAAGAACTATCGCGATTGCACGCTCGAAAGCACTGCCGAGCATTTCGCGATAAATCCGAACTACCTCACCACCATGCTCAAGGAGCAGACGGGGCAGTCGTTCAAGCCGCTCGTCCAGACGCAGCGACTCAACACGGCGGCTCGTCTCCTCTCGAACTCGTCAATCTCCGTCGAGGAGGTTGCCTCGCGGGTAGGCTATGCCAACATGAGCTTTTTCTACCGTAAGTTCTCCGACCGCTTTGGGATGACCCCAAAGGAATACCGAGACCAGGCTCTCATCTCGGCATGAGTCGGCACGGCTCGATCGAGCCCGGGAAGAGAATGACGCGCGTTGCCATGTTCAGGAGCATCGCCGCGTGTCGTGGAGACTCGTACTGCTGTGATGCGCATGCGAGATCAGGCCACGACACGCGGCAAACGGCGTACAGCCCCTGCGACCCTACGCCATTCTGGTGAGTCGAATGGCGAGAAGGTTCATGAGCTCGCCCGCTCCGGCCGCGAACGCGGCACGATCTCCACGCGCGTACTCGTTGTCACATGAAAGCCAGTCGGACCATGCCTCGTCAAAGCAGCCCTGCTCGGAGATGTCATCGATCCTCACTGAACTCGACCTGCCGAGAAGCTCGGCCCATTGGTCGCGGGTCCAGATGTAGTCCATCTGCTCTCGGGTCCACGACGCCGAGAAGACCTTCATCATGTCGTCGTCAAGAGGACGGACGAGACCTGGGACGGAGATGAGAATCGGAGATCCAGGCCTGACGGATGCGGCCACGCGACCGATCACGCCCTCCTCGCGACCAAAGAAGTTGTACGAGTCGACGCTCACGAGCGCGTCGAGCGAGCTGGGTTCGAACGGCAGCTCGAGGGCATCGGCGTGAACCGCCTCGATGCGCCCGGCATAGCCGAGCGAGTCGAAACGAGCCTGGTTCTCCTCGGCCTCGTTCCAGAGGTCGACGGCGAAGAAGGTCCCCGCAACGTGGTCTGCGAGCCACATGGAGGTGAGGCCGTTGCCGCACCCCAGGTCGCACACGCGGCGGCTCCTCTCGGGGAGCCAGCCCTCGCAGAGGTCGGAGACCAGAAGCGCGGCGTTCGGGCCCATGAGGTTAGAAAGGATGAATTCCCTGGTGAGTGTGGTCATGATGTTGTACTCCCTGTTCGTTGTCTGGGCATGAAAGAATCGACGGTCTTGCCGTCGGTGGTGCCCGCCGCTTCGCGCGGCGAACGAGCTAGAGAACAATGACCAAAAAGACATCCCCTTCGAGGAGGTCGCTTGCGTTGGCCCGATTGTAACACTTGGTACGGGGGGCGGAACGTGGGTGCAAGTAGGTGGAGGTGCAGCCTGGCCAGACAACACCTAGCTCGTGCGCGCTGCCCGGCGGTGTCCTATCGATAAGGCAGCAAACAGGAGGACGTCGTCGGAAATCATGCAGAGGACCCGATAGTCTCCCACCCTATATCGCCATTCACCTGAGCGATTGCCCTCGAGCCCCTTGCCGTGGATTCGTGGGTCATCGCACCCCTCAAGATTCTATCCTATCCACGATGTGATGAGCTTCGCGTCGAACCGGTCCATCTTCTTGAGCTGCTTGAGAGCTCCGTCGGTGTACTCGACGTGCCATGTCATCTACAGTCCCAACTCCGCGAGCACATCCGCCTGGCTGTGCCTTCCGCCAGTATCCTGTGCAATAGCGTCACATCATCTGTCCACGAGTCGTATCCTCGACCCCTCTCTTGTCGAACAGGTCGGCGTAATAGCTGACGCAGTCCTTCCATTCGCCCATGGTCATCTCCATGGCCTGGAGCTTCTCGCCATTCGTCAAGACCATGGTGTCAATCCAAGAGACCCAGAGCAGGTGGTCCTCGCAACGAATCATGCACATCCTGAACGGGTCGTCGCGAAAGGCGCTATCGACGTAGTCCCATTCCTGGGTGTCAGAAGAGAGACTCTGGACCTCGACACACGTGATAGTCTCCCCGAGTATCGGGCGAAGGATGCCCGAAACGTTGACGAGACCCTTCCCCTCTCGATGCTCCGCCACACGCTCGAAGTCGACGAGAGCGCAGCTCGCATTCGTCATCGTGAGCTCGAGCGCCGAGCCGTCATCTAGGCCGACGATGAGCGGGCCATCTGTGGAGACCAGCCTTGTCCTTTGCGCTGCAAGGGGAATCTCGTCCTGGTAAATGGGCATGGGGCTAAGACGATATGGCTCTCCAGGCCTTCTGACTGCACTGTTGTAGAAGTCGATCATCGAGCCCCTGTCGGCAAAGCGAAGCCTCCCGATGATGTCGATCGAGATTATCCTGCGGCCAACGAGCGGAAGCTCGGAAAGGGTTTCCCTCAATTTCGTCGCGCTGTGAATCTCCCTCATCAGGTCCCTCCCTTGACGTTGACGCCGATCCGGCTGATTGCTTTGCGTCGGTACCAGTATGGAAGAGGGGGCGGACACAATTTGCAGGGCTCATGGGACGGCAGCCATGCCGAGCAGCAGACCCCTGTTCCTGTCCCGTCCCCAGCCTACAATTTCCACCACTTGCCAAGCGTCACGTCAGAAGCATGGCTTTGGAGATGGGAGAGACAATGAGCGACATCTATGCGTATGTAGTCCACCTTCCCCTGGCGAGCACGATGGAGACCAGCTTCCTTGAGCCTGGAGATGAGGCAGACGTTGTCTACGAGGGCAGACTGACGCAAGGAACCCTTCGGATAGACAACACGCCTGACTACCCTCTCGACATCCTCGTCGGTACTGCACGAAATGGGAGAAGCGAAATCGCATTCTGCGTGAGCGTGTCCCTCGACTTCCAGGGAAGCGTCCCGGTCTTTGAGGGCGTGACCGAGGACCAAGAAGCCGTCTGGGTATCCGTGCCCTCGTTTGACGCCGTCTCGAGATGGGCCTTTGCCTTCTCGTCAAAGCCAATCAGCCCGACTCGCGAGCTCGGGAAGCGTGGGTTTCGCATGTTGACCATCATGCGGTACCGCTTTGAGGGGCCACGAGGAGAACTGCCGAATATTGTCCCGGCTGAGCGGGTCGCTGGACGCCCTTCCGAGGCGTGGCAGCTCTCACAGAGTATCTGCCCAAAGCTTCTCTCATCAAATGACAAGACGCGAAACACGACTCTCTCCCCCACCTGCCTGGCAGACGCGGTGGATGCTCTCATCGTCGGCTCGGCGGGACAGACGCGCACGGAACTGAAGCGCCTGGTCGTCACACGCCCCAACGAGCAGCGAGGCGAGAAGGACCCGACACCCGAGGGCTGTGAGTCCGCTCGCGCCGTTTGGCTCGACGCTTCCGCACGACCGTCAGAGATTTTCGCCAGGGAATGCGCTGCCCTCGGGACGCCCGTCGAGACGTGTGACCTCTCCCGACCAGAGTCCGGCAAGCTCATCGCCGCCTGGATACGCGAGCGAACGAGGGGGCTTCTCGAGCCTCACGTGGTCCTCTCGCAGAATACGATCGCGTGCCTCGTGAGCGTCTTCTGCTTCAAGGACTCCTGGGAGGACCCCTTCGATCCGGACGTCACCGAAGACGGAGACTTCAGGCTGGAATCCGGGGGAATCTCTCCCGCACGGTTCATGAGAACCCTTCGTTACTCTCACCTCGTGGAGTTCGAGGGATGCAGAGTCACGTCGCTACCCTTCTCCAAGGGCTCAAACATGGTGTTTGTCCTCCCGAAAGAGGGCGCGTCCGTAGACGATGCGCTCACGGACGGCACGGCGTTGAGAGCTGTCAGGACCTTCCTCCTTGGAACGGGCCATCTCCCCTCGTCGGAGGTTGAATTCGCCGTGCCTCGCTTTGACTTCTCGACCTGCCTGGACGAGCTCGAGCGAGACCTCGCTGGAGAAGGCCCCTACGACCTCACGCCCATGACCGGTGAGAGCGAAGCCGAGCTCCGGATCGTTCACGAGGCGAGGGTCCTCGTGACAGAGGAGGGTGCCGAAGCGGCGGCATACACCATGGTGCTGGATGATACGGGTGCGCCGGACTTCTCGACTCCGCCCCTTGAGTTCGCGCTGGACCGGCCGTTCGTGTTCGTCATTGCCTCGGAGGCAGGAGAGCCGCTCTTCATCGGCATCGTGAGGAAGCCCTGAGGGTCAAATTCCCGCTAGCACCGCACCCTACCTGTCCGCCCCGCCCTTCGACTGGGGCAACGTTCGACTTAGGGAGAATCGCTCCCGTCACAACGGGATGTCCTCATCTGGCACGATGGCAGCCGGCGACGGAGACTCCGGCACCGGCGCACTTGGCTCGGAACACTCCCTCGCCTTGCGATAGGCCTCGTCCGTCTCGAGGTCGTACCTCTCGACGAATCTCGCCCTGCTCCCCCTCGTGAGGAGAATCGCCTTGTCAGGCGACATCTCAAGCACCCTGGTCGCAGGCTTGTCAAGACGACGGGCAATCGTCCTGGCCGTCATCTCGTCGATTCCTCCCAGGTAGAGCCAGGTGTCGCAGTTGTTGGCGATGGTGGTCGCCTGCGAGTCCCGGTAGAGGGAACGCAGCTGCGAGAGATCCTGGATGATGAGGCTCACGGCGACGCCGCGAGAGCGAATCGTGGTCACGACCTTGTCGAAGTCCGGGATGACGGTGTTGGTGGCGAAGTCGTCGAGGATGAGTCGGACCGGGACAGGGAGCCTGCCGTCTTCGCATCGGTCCGCCTCCGAGACGAGTTCGTGGATGGCCTGGGTGTAGAGAAGGTTCGCGAGTCGGTCCATGGAGCGGTCGGTATCGCTCACCGTGAGGAAGACCACCGTCTTCTCATGCCCCATGCGACGAAAGTCGACGCGCTCGTTCCGTGTGAAGAGATGTTTCGCCCCCTCTGTAGAAAGGGGGTTGATAGCGTTCACGAGAATCCCGCGAACGCTCGCAACCATCTTCTCGGCCTCATCGTTGATGTGCACCATGTGGTACTCCCGCGCCGCGAAGGACTTGGGGTCCACGTCAGAGAGGTCTTTGAAGAGGGTGGCGAGCTCCTTCGAGCCAGAGAGTTCGGCAAGCCTGCTCACCGAGTGCATGTTGCGTTCGGACGCCTTGAGGCGCGTGAGCACGAAAGCGATGAGAGCCGCCAATGACATCTGCGTCGCCTGATTCCAGTAGGGCTCCCAGTCTCCCTCCTCGCTTGGGCAGAGGGCGCACGCCACCGTGAGCACGTCCTGCTCGCTGGGCTGCCCAGACTTCGCATCGATGGAGATGTAGTCGAGCGGGTCATAGCCGCAGGGGCTGTGAGCCATGTCAGTGAGGTCGACGTCGAACACGCGGTAGCCGCGAGACCTGAGGTAGGGGCCATACTTCCTGCGAAGATTGCCCTTGGTGTCGGTGACGAGCATGCTCTCCTGGGAGTGCAGGAGGTTCGGGATGACGTAGCCGCGGGTTTTGCCTGCCCCCGTAGGACCGATGATAAGGTCGTTGTTGTTGAGCTTGGTCAAGCGGGTGTCATTGCTGATGGACACTCCCTCGGCGAGGATGCGCACATCCCCCTCGAGTGCGGATTCCATCTTGGTCGTGTTGGTCGTGATTTCCATCTGGTGATGTTTCCCTTCTCTAGATGGACTTGGTAATTTCGTCAGCGAGGCCGAACTCGACGGCTTCACGCGCGTCAAACCAGGTGTCGCTCGAAGTCTTCTCGAGAACCTCGTCGACCGTCCTGCCGGTATGAGCGGCGAGAATCTCGGCCATGGTCTGCCTCGTCTTCATGAGGTTCTCCGCCGTCTCCTTGACGCTGGTGGCGCTCCCGCCGATCGACGTCATGAGCGGGTCGTGTATCATCACCCTGCCGTGGGGCAAGATGGAGCGCTTGGCCCCTGCGGCGAAGATCACGGCTGACATGCTCGCGGCCGTCCCCATGCAGACGGTGTTCACGGGACAGCTGACACCCTGCATGACGTCGTAGATGGCCATGCCACTGTCGACCGAGCCGCCAGGGCCGCTCACGAGCATCGTGATGGGGGCCGTGGGGTCCTCGCTCTCAAGGTGGAGGAGCTGCTTGATGGTCGAGGACGCCGAGCTCGCCTCGATCTCTCCGAGAAGCGTGATCTTCCTGTCCAGGAGCATCTCGTCCTGAATGGCGACGGTGTAGATGCCGTCGCTCGTCTCCTTGATGATCCGTGGGGCGTTGTCATCGAACATATGCTTCCTTCTTTCCGGCGAAGCCTCTTGCCACGCCAAACTACGTGCCGTCTCTCGGACTCTCCTCTCTTGAAGTGAGGTCCTCTTCCCTGTCTGCCGTCCCCCGCCGTCATCGCATCCTCGGTGTCGTCGCGCGCTACCGCTCGACCCCCTCCCGGGACCCGGCCGATGCCGGGCGGGACGCTCCACGTGGGGCGGCTATTCGGCTGTCAAGGTTCGTGCCGTACCGTTGCACGACATCAGCATTCCGCATGGGTTTTCGATGTTCCGTAGTCATTACGGACGCATGCTGCCCAGACGAAACGCCATGACACGCGAAGACGTCCCCGGGCCAGAAGGGGGCGAGGCCCGAGGGCCTCGCCGAAAAAAAGGTAAGGCCCAGCGACATCTTCGTCACTGGGCCTCTATTGAGTTGTACCGCGCACGGCTCTTGCCGTGGAATTGGAATACTACGCGTGCGTCATGAGGATGTCAAAGAGAATTTCTTCTCGCAGGCGGGCCAATCCTTCTGAGTCAATCTTCGCGGACCGCAAACCTCTTCCTTTTTCTCTTATCAGGATTCCCGGCCGATCCCAAAACCCCACAGGTCGTCCCAACTGGCAGGATTTCTGCCAGTTCAAGCGACTTGTGGGGATTGAAAACCCCACAGGTCGTCCCAACTGGCAGGATTTCTGCCACTTCAAGCGACTTGTGGGGATTTGGCCGTCTCTGAGTCATCCCTGGTGCTCCCATTCGCTCCGCATCTCCGGTCCGGGCGCCGCCGAGTCCCTCGTTCAAAGCCTCGATTTACGCACGAAGGGCCTGTTTTTGGCGTATTGCCCAAAAAGGGTCCCTTCGTGCGTAAATCCCAGCAGCGCAGGGACTCCCGTCGGACGGTCCCGCATCTTGAGACATGCAGCCGAAGGCCAGAGATGGAGAGCCGCTCTTCATCGGCATCGTGGGAAACCCCGAGGCTCCCGTCCTTTCCGGGCGGGAGCCTCGCAAAGAGCGTCGGGGTGACCAGTTAGTCTATCGTCACGTTCTGTGAATAAACAGGATAGGTGTCTACCAGAACGTATGCGGTGTAGTCCCCCTTCACGTTCTCGCTCTCGAGGAACTTCAACGACACGCTGCTCAGCGCCCCACCATCACCCGCATCGGTCGAGGTGTCCGCCGTGTAGTAGAGCGGCACCGCCTCACCACTGCCGTCAACCAACACGATGCTGTAGACGTGCTCGTCCTTCTTGAGGGTCGTGCCGCCGAACGTGGCGGTGATTCCGTCCGTCGACGTCGCCAGGGAGATGTCCCCCACCCCCTGAGGCTCGGTGGCATCGTCCCTCGTCGTGATTTCCGTGCCCGCGCGCACCGGCATCTCGCCAGTGTCGAAGTCGCTCATGCCCACGAGCTTGAGGCCGGCCCCGTAGAACTCGATGTCATCGCAGTTCGCCTTCGCGACCAGGGACGCACTGTGCTGGAACTGCCCGTTCTGGTCCATGGCGGAGCTCAGGCGATACGTGCCGAACGGCATGTCCCAGCTTCCGATGAAGTTGATCTTGAATCCCCTGTAGTTGGAGAGCGTGACCAGGCCGTCCTTGAAGTCGAGGTTCAAGGGGTAACGCGTGGCGGAGGTCGGATCGATACTGCTCGTCCCATCCTCGTTGAGCTTGCCCTCGATGACCCACATCAGGTATCTGCCGTCGCCCGTCTTTGTCACGGCGCCAGTCATGAAGTGCAGCGAGTCAAAGCCAATCTGGTTGTAGGAAGGCAGCATCGAAGGCGTCGGCGCGGAGAGCCTCGAGAACTCCAGCACGGTCTGGCTGCCGCTGTCGGGCGTCTTTATCGGCGACGCCATGGGCTCCGTCGCGTTGATGTCAAACGTGAAGGTCTGCGTGACCGATGTGTAGTCCTTGCCCCCGAAGAACTTCAGGCCAAAGCGGAGAAGGTCTCTCTTCACCTTCGCGGAGACGGTCACCGTGATCTGGCCGTTTTCATCTGGAGTCCAGTACTCCTTCGGCGTGATGTTCAGGAACTTGTTCGTGGCACCGACGTCGACCGTGTAGTCCGTGTTCCCGTCCACGCTGACCGAGACGCTTCCGCGGTCGAAGGCGGCGAGGACGTCATCGCCGTTCTCCCGCACCAGCAGCGAGAGGGTGATCGGCTCGTTGGCGTCGAGGCTCTTCGGCGGCTCCTCCTCCAGGCTTCCAAAGGCGGTCGTGTAAATCAGGTGCACGCCGTCCTCGGGCATGTCCTCGCCGCCGGTGTAGCAGCGGGGGTCGTTCTTGCCCTCCTCCGTCAGAGGATAGTCATAGGGGACGTAGAAGATCTCGCCAGACTCTCCGGCAATATAGACGCCGTCGAAACCCAAGGCAGGCGAGGAGTTGAGGTCGTCTCGGCTGTCCGTGATGCACTGGTAGGACCAGCGCAGCGTGCCGTCCTTCGACACGCAGTAGAGCTTGCCCTCTCCACTTCCGAAGTAGATGTTGTCATCGCCGTCGACGGCAGGAGAGGACCTGATCGGCTCCAGCGTGTCAAACTGCCAGATCACCTTCCCGGACCCGTCAATGGCATACACGGTCCCGTCCGTCGACGGCTGGATGATGGTCCCGTCGGAGAGCTGGGCGGGTGAGGCGTAGATGTGGTCTCTGGTGCCGACGCTCCAGAGCTGCTTGCCGGAGTCCTGCGCGAACGCGCGCACGTATCCGTCGAAGCCGCCGACAATGACGGCACCCTTGGCGTTCGTGTTCGTGAGCATCGTCGTGGCGGCGACCGTCCCGAAGGACCCGGTCATCCACTGACGGTTACCGTCCAAGTCATATGAGAAGACGTTGTTGTTCATCTGATAGCAGCTGGCAAAGTACAGCTTGCTGGTGGACGGATTGACGGACGGCACAGACCAGACCATCTCGTTGGCAAGATAGGCATTCTCGATCGAGCCACTGTCCCGGTTCAAGCGGTAGACCAGGTAGTTGTCGTTCGGCGCCAGGAGCTCGCCCGACGGGAGCATACCGATGTTGCCCTCGAACCAGTTGAGGTTATAGGTGGTGATGTCGTACTTCTCCTCCACTTCCTCCGTCGTGTCCGCCTGAACCTTCCAGAGAACCTCGCCCGTGTCCTTATTGACGCAGTACACGTTGGAGTCTCCGCATCCAAAGTACAGAAGGCCCTTGTCGTCCAGCAGGGCGGAGCTGTCGATGATCTCCCCCGTCTTGATGGACCACTTGACCGTTCCGTCCAGGTTGATCGCGTAGAAGGTGTGGTCTGCGGATCCGACGTAGCACACACCGTTCTCGTCCACGACCGGCGAAGAGAAGATGCCCTTCCCCGTCTTGTAGGACCAGGGCTTGGTGTCGTTCTGAGCCGGCACGACCGGCGAGCGTCCGTTGTTCAGCTCGTTGGCGCGGAACTTCGCCCAGGGGCTCTTGCTGTCCAGAGGAATGTCGTAGTCAAAGGTCTTGTCAGCGTTCTCCACCGTCGTCGGCGCCGGCGAGAAGTCGTAAGTCCCGAACGGGACAAAGAGGAAGACCCAGGCGGCCACGAGAACGACGACGATTCCGCCGACAACGCTCCATCCGATGATGCGCGCCTTCCTCTTCTCCAGCGGCGTCTTGACCTTGGGCTCCTTCGTCGGAATCACCCCGCAGTCGCAGCCCCTCTGATACCCGGTGTAGAGGAAGAACAGGGCGGCGAGAAGAAACAGGTGGTAGACCGTGTTGTAGTCGAACTGCCAGACCACCTGGAAGTGGATGGTCCTCATCGCCTGCAGCACGCTACCCGTCATGATGAGAAGGATGGCGACGGCATAGAGGAGCGTGTGTATTCTCTTGCGGGCGGTGGCTAGATAGAGGATCAGGCAGAAGACGAAGTTCAGCGCCGAGTAGGCGATGAAGACGATGAAGTATCCCGCGATGAACTTCGACAGGAACAGCATGACGAGAAAGAAGAGAATCGCCAGAATCAGGTTGATGATGACGGCCTTCTTTAGGACGCGCTTGCCGAAGGTCTCATAGAGGGCCGTGGTCGTGAAGCTCGCCACCATGATGCCCATGAGAAACGAGAGCGGCATCCAGGCGGCGTTCAACGTCCTCGTGTCCATCTTGATGCCGTGAACGAAGAACCCGTAGACCCCGGAGAGGCAGAGCAGGGCAAAGGTGACCAGCCACAGAGTCTTGCGAACGCGGTCATCACAAGGCTTCTGGCGTATTCGGACGAATAGCGTCACCGCCGCAGCCGCGATGACGAGGTTCGTGACGGCAGTGGTCATTTCCGGATCTACGGTCCACTCCATGTTTGGCTCCACTTCTGATTCCTGAAATGCAACAGGAAAGGAACTTTTGGGGTTCGTTATAAACCCCAGGAATATCAGAGGTGTTGCCTAATCGTTTGTCAGCCGTTCGGATTGCATGAGCGGTATTTTTTTTACATTTGTGAATGCTTTCGAGGACATGTGGCTTACTCGGAAACTGCCCTCTCCCATCATCGAGGAGATCGGGCGCCGATTCGCTGAGCAGGGCGTCACCACAATCGACCTATAGTCTGCGGTGAGCGTCGAGCAAACCATGATCTCCAACTTCCGTAAGGAGCTGACATCTATGTCAATGGGACCGATTCTTCTCGAACCCAACTACATCTCCCCCATCTGGGCTGGGCCCAGGATCTCGCAGATTCGCGGGCTGTCCTACGGCGGGGACGTCAACAACGGAGAGTCGTTCGACGTCTCTGCGCACCGGGGCATGGTCGGCACCGTGCTCAACACCGAGCACGCAGGCATGAAGTTCGACCAGCTCATCCGCGAGCACCACGACGAGGTCATCGGGTCGCTTGCCGACGATGCCACCGTGCAGGTGTGCTACATGGACGCCACCGACAACCTCTCCGTTCAGGTGCACCCCGACGAGGAGTACGCCGCACGCGTGGAGGACGACCACGAGAAGGCCGAGGCCTGGTACATCCTCGACGCCGAACCTGGCGCCACGCTCATAGCCGGCTGTACCACGAATGACCTCGATGCCCTGCGCAAGGCCGCCGCCGACGACACGATTGGTGACGCCTACGGTCTTCACATGCCCGTCTCGGAGGGCGACTTCGTGCTCGTGCCTGCCGGCACCATGCACGCCGTGGGCCCGGGAATCCTCTGCGTGGAGGTCGGGACGCTCGGCTTCACCACCTACCGTCTCTGCGACTGGGGACGCGGCCGAGAGCTCGCGGTCGACAAGGGCTTCGACGTCCTCAAGACCGAGAACGTCGCCACCGTGACGCACCTCGGACTGTACGACCCAAGCGTCGCCGAAGGTTCGGAGGCCCAGGTACGCAGGGGATTCACGCATGCCCTCTGCGCCGCCAACGTCGTCGACGTCCACGGGGAGTGGACCGAGGAGATGGGCGACCGCTACCAGGTCCTCACCGTCGTCAAGGGCGAGGCCATGGTCGCGACCCCCGACGACGAGGTCATGCTCACCTACACCCGCTCCGCGGTCATCCCGGCGTGCGCCGGTTCGTTCACCGTACGCGGGAACTGCCGCGTCATCCAGAGCTTCGTCCCCGAGGCGTAGCTTCAGCCCGCACAGACAGAGGACCAAGGAGGTCGTCACATGAAGCGCATGGTGATCACAGGGGCCAGCGGATACCTCGCGAGCCTCATCCAGCTCTACAATAAGGACAAGTTCGAGTTCGTCCGCGTCTCACGTCGAGACGTTGACTACTCCAAGCCCGAGGAGGTCTCGAGGTACTTCTCGTCTCTCGACTTCGACGTGCTCTTCCACACCGCGGCCAATGCCACGACCGCAAGCTGCGAGAGCGACCCCGTGGGCACGCACCTGGTCAACTGCGACTCCGCGATCGAGATCGCCAAGGTCTGCCGCGAGAAGGGCAAGCGCATGCTCTTCATCTCCACCGAGCAGATCTTCAACGGCAAGAGCGTACCCGGCCCCTTTAGCGAGGAAGAGGAGCTCTGCTCGGTCACGCGGTATGGCCAGCAGAAGGCGGAGGTCGATGCCTGGATGCGCTCCAACATGGACGACTACGTCATCATGCGTCTGTCTTGGATGTTTGGGATGCCCCTGCCCCACATCAAGCCGTCGCCCGGCATCGTGCTCAACACGCTCAAGGCCATGAGGACGAAGACCCCAACCCTCTTCACGGTCAACGAGAAGCGCTGCATGACCTACGCGCAGCGTCTCGCCGACCAGTTCCCCACGATCTGCTCGCTCCCGAGCGGCGCATACCACTTCGCGAGCCAGAACGACCTGTGCACCTACGACTGCGCCCGGCTCGTCGCTCGCAAGTTCGGCTATGGCGAGAAGGAGATCGACAGCTACATCCTGCCGAACAACGACCGCTACGCCGACCGCTTCCGCGACTTCCGCCTCGACAACTCAAAGATCGTCTCGGCTGGCATCGAGCTCGGGACCTTCGAGGACGACGTCGACCGCTGTCTGGCTGACTTCGGTTGGGCCAACTAGACGTCCGCGTGTCCGGCGGCGCCCTCACCACCACCGGACGTCCTTCCACCTCCGCCCTGCCGCATTCGTCACCGTTGGGAGAAGTCCATGCTCAAGCCCTGCGTCATCACCGAATACGTCGACCCGAGCCTCGCGAGGGCACTGCCCCAGATCGCCGACCTCGGATTCGACACAGTCGAGCTCCACACCATCGACGGGACGCCTGTGGAAGGCTGCACCGACGAGCAGCTCGCGGACTCCAAGGTCCTTCTCGACCGGTATCACATGCACGTGGCGAACATCGCCAGCACGGTCTTCTTCGATGCCAGGCTCTTCCCCACCGACGACCTCGGCGACGCGACGACCGACTACGCCTGTACCTCAGGTGACATCGAAGAGCACCTCGCCCATCTCAGGCGCGCCGTCGCGGCGGCGAAGGTCCTCGGCAGCCCCAGCGTTCGCGTGTTCCCCTTCCGCTATCCCAACAACCGTCCAGCGCCGTTCGGCACCGCCGTCGACAGGGAGGCCATCGAGGGGCACCTGCGCCAGGCCCTGCAAATCGCACGCGAGGGCGACGTCACCATCGTCCTCGAGAACTGCCCCCACACGCATCTGCCCAAGGGGAAGATGACGCTCGAGGTCGCGAAGGCGATCGACGACCCGCGGCTGCGCCTCCTGTGGGACCCCGCCAACTCGTACCGCGCAGTCGTGGACAACGTGCCCGAGCGGTACCGTGACACGACCCTGCTCGAGGAGCTCGACGCGATCCTGCCCTTCGTGGCGCACGTGCACCTGAAGAACTACCGCTACGACCCCGAGGTCCAGCCCAAGCCCTTCGTGCACGTTCCTCTCGGAGAGGGAAACATCGACTTCCAGGCACTTCTCGGCCGCCTCTCCGAGCGCGGCTACGACGGCGCCGTCTCGCTCGAGCCCGAGGTCGACCGCGAGGGCTCGCTCGAATCCATGAGGACTCTCGTCGAGATGATTGGCGCATGACGAGGTAGGGAGCCCTTCCCGGAAGGAATTCGCCCGATTCGTTGCATGAGGGCTCCGACACCGTCAAGTGTTGGAGCCCTCATCGTTCGAGCTCAGCCGTTCCGTCTCGCCCTACCGCGTGTAGTCTCCGGAGTACTTCACGTAGGCGTCCTCGTGCCCCATCGCCTGAATGCCCGGCAGCGCCTGCTCGGCAGCCTCCCTGCTTGGGTAGGTTCCGATCGACACCACGTACCAGGGATCGCTGTTGAGGTTTGACCAGTCTGTCGTGAGGAAGACGGTCGCCTGGATTCCCGTCTCCGACGTGTACTCGTCGGCGCAGCGCTGAGCCTTGGCTTGATCATGCAGCGCGATTGCCCAGACGCCCCAGAAGGGAGCGTGGCTCGCATCATCGGTGGTCGAAGTAGAGTCGGTCGTCGCTGAGGTGTCCGACGTCGACGGAGCGGAGCTTGATGTGGTCGACGTACCGGTCGAAGTCGTTGCCGACGTGCCACCCGAGGTCGTTCCCGACGTGCCATCCGTGGTGTCCAGGGTGCCATTTGACGTAATGTCCAACGTGCTTCCGATTGTTCCCGTGCACTCGCCGCTGGCCGAGATGGTTGAGATTTGACTGCTCGACGTCCGATAACCAGACATGTTCATACTGTCCAGCTGCTGCGGGGAAACCGTCACCTTGATGGTCGGGGTACCAGACTGGAAGTCGAACTGGTCGGGATGGTCCGAGTCAAAGAACGCCGACGAGAACGTGCCCGACGCGTCAGCCTCCACGCGAACGTACAGCAGCACCGAGCCGGAACGATACGTCCCCATCCACTCGTAGCGATTGCCGTACGTGGCCTGCGCGGCGCAGATGGTCTCGATGGTCCCCGTCGCCACAGCCTCCAACGGAGAACAGCTCGCATACGTCTCACTCGTGGTGTCGAGCTTGTCAGTCTCGAAGCCCAGGTCAGTCAGAAGCTTGAATGCGTCATCGTGCTGAAAGTTGTAGAACCTCCGCGCACGGTCGCCGCCGAACTGACCGCTGAGGACCGCCTGGTTGGTACCGTCGGTACCATAGGTCACCGCGTCGTGAGCGATCACCACGGTGCAATCGTCCCCCAACGAATAGGGCGTCTGGTCGACCTTGCGAAGCGCGTTATCCGAGAGCAACGCGGCATACACCGGAATTGAGCGCGAGCTCAGCTCGAACAGCAGCGAGACGCTCTTGTCGGTGGGAGAGAAGGAGAGCTGCGTCCAGTCGCTGTCGTAGTAATCGTTGAGGTCTACGGCCCTGCCACCGCATTCTCCCGCATCGTCACTGTCATAGGTTTCGGACAGGTTCATCGCGCTCTGAAAGGATTCCGCCGTCCACGACTTCTGTGCGGCCTCGACCAGGTTCGGCATCGCTCCGCTGGCCCGATTTGCCCGGCCGCCAATGAAACGAGAAACCGTAAACACGGAGATGGCGACAAGTGCCGCGGCGACAAGGACGATAGCCAGCTTTCTTCCCCGCATATCCTTAGGTGTGGGAGATACTGGGGATTTTTGGACAGAATCCTCTTCCGTCTCGTTGATTCGTGCTCCGCAATTACAGCAGAACATGCTGTCATCAGGATTTTCTGCCCCACATTTTATGCAATACACGACCGGGCTCCCATCAGGTCCATTGTCACGTGTCCGGCGGCACCTTAACTACCGTGCAGGCCGCTTCAGAGCGCTCGCTCCAAGCCACGCCCCCTCCGAGCGCGTCCCTCCCCTTTCGTATTACAAGGCCTCTTAGTTCTTACTCCAAAGGGACCGCTGCGCGCCCCACCCAATCGGGTGGTCTTTACGGCTTGTCTGCCAGAAACGTGCGGGGTTGGCGTCCCATTGCTCTTTCCTTGGGCTCAAAAGCGGCGCGCATGGCTCTATGGACTCAACCGCATCTCCAGTACCCGTCATCCACTTGAAGATGGTTTCCTCACGCCTGCAGCAGACCACCATCGACCCGACGCTGGCTCTTATCGCCCGCGACGTGCACTCTTCGAATGCAAGACGTGGACGAGCAGCGCGAGAAGGGCCATCGACCCTCCCAGGACACAGGTGCCCGACCACCCGAAGGCTCCAAACGCCATCGCTCCGAACGCCGAACCCGCTGAGCCGCCAAGGAAGTACGAGAACATGAAGATGGTATCCGTCCTGCTGCGGATGCCGTCCCCCAGTGCCTGGACTCGCGCCATGTTCGACACCTGCCCGAACTGTTTGCCGAGGTCGAGCACTACGGCACCGACGACCAGCCCGGGAACAGAGCCTCTGGACGCCAGAAAGACGAGGTACGCGAGAAGGGAGGCGGCGGACCCGATCCCCACGGGAAGCGATGTGCCGCACCTGTCACCGATTCGCCCGATGGGCGAGGCCATGAGCACGCCCACCAGACCCGTGAGCCCAAGCAGGCCAGCCTCCCGTGCGCCCAGCCCGATTCCCGGTTCCGCCAGATGAAGTGCGACGGTTCCCCAGAAGCAGCTGAACGCTCCGAACATCAGAAATCCGTTGACGGCAGCTTCGCGAAGCTCTGGATACTCGCGGACCAGCACGGGCAACGAAGCCAGCGTCTTTTGGTAGGAGGCTGCAAGAAACTCCGGACACGAGGGAGGGCTAGGAAGCTTCCTGCGGACGGCGAGCGCAAGCGCGAAGATTGCGACTGCCGCCAGCAGGTATACGCTACGCCAGCAAGTCAGCTCGCCGACCACGCCGCCGAAGGTTCGAGACAGCAGGATGCCCGCGAGCAGACCGCTCATCATCGTCCCCACGGTAGCCCCCTCCCTCCCCTGCGGCGCAAGATGCGTCGCGAGTGGGATGATGAGCTGCGGCGTCACCGAGCCGAAGCCCAGCACGCATAGCATCACGACCAGCAGCGAGAAGCTCGGAGAGATGGCGACCGCGAAGAGGGCCACCACTGAGACAAGCATCGCGATGAAGACGAGCCTTCCGCGATCGACCAAGTCTCCGAGGGGGACGACAAGAAGGAGGCCCGCCGCATATCCAAGCTGGACGAAGGTCACGGCTATGCCCGCTGCGCCCGCGGGAATGCCGAACTCGCCCGCCACGACGGCCTCAAGTGGCTGTATGTAGTAGAGGCTTGCGACGCAAATCCCGCATGCCACGGAGAGCAGCATCTCAAGTCCACGCGTCAACGACTGTCCTTCGCTGCTCACAGTCCCTCCTTCTCACCGAGACGCGACATGCCCTCGTCGAACCCCCTGAGAAACTCGAGCAGCCGCTTCTTCTCGTCAGCGGACGCAGTGAGGAGCAGGTTGCCTGCAAGGACCGAATAGCGTTCGTGCAGACGTTCGTGCTCCTCGACCGCCCGCCGACCGCTGTCCGTCAACACGAGCTTCAGCGACCTTCCCCTGCTGGGCTGTTCAGCAGGCTCCAGCAAGCCCTCTAAACGGAGCCAGGCAACGTGCTGAGATACCGCGCCTCTCGTCACACCAAACTTCTGGGCTATGGCCGAGGCGTTGTCCTGCGGGTAATCCGCGACATGCTGCAGAAGGTGGATGTCAAGATGGCTTAGGGGGGCTTCGGTCCCGAAGCCGCGCGGCGCTCCGTCAACCTGGTCAAAGGTTGCGATGAGCTGCAGGAGCGCGTCGCTTATCTCGCGAGCGCTAACGCTGCCGGAGTTGCGGTCGTCACCTGTTGCCATGTCTTGCATGAGAATCCTCACTCTCGCGGATTGCTGTTGTATGTTTAGCAACTATACACTTATTCTCTCCACCTGCCATGGCGCACGAGTGGCCCCGTTTTGGCGTAGTGCCCAAAAAGAGGCCACTCGTGCGCAAATCTCGCAGCACCGGACTCTGGCAGGCCCAACAAGTCGGGACGAACTGTTAGCGATTCAATCTTCGATGGCAGGTCTCGAAAAGAAGCCCCGCAAGACGACCGTCAGCCCACTTGCCATTACCACGCGACCCTTCTGCTGGATGCGTCGGCGTTCTCGGCGTAGTAAGCGCGGAACTGCCAGCAGTACAGGAAGTCGAGCACGTAATTAGAACGAGGCAAAGCTCTCGGGGAGGCGACCATAATGCAAGGCTGAGGTTGGTCGTCACATGGCGGCCGAAATCGCACTGCTCGGTTTGTCTCCCGCGCTCATTCTCTCGAAAACCTTGCACTTCTACCTTGGCTCGAAACGTGATTTCCATCACTAGCCGTCTCATCAACCTCTGACAGCATCAGTGCACGAAACACATACATGCACCTCTTCCTTGCACGGCACGATGCTGAATCCAATTCATTAGGTCTCTTGCCTCCGAGCTCAACCAGACCTGCTGCGTGTGATCTCCAGAGCGCTTCACGTCAGAGTCCTCGTGTCCCATCGACCAGAGGGGCCGCCCAAAACCCCACAGATCGGTCCATTGTGCAGGAATTCGACAAACTCGATAGACCTGTGGGGTGTCCAAACCCCACAGGTCGGTCCATTGTGCAGAAATCCTGCTAACTCGAACGACCTGTGGGGTTTTGGCCGTCTCTGAGTCATCCCTGGTGCTCCCATTCACTCCGCACCTCTAGCCCGGGCACCGCCGAGTCCCTCGTTCAAAGCCTCGGTTTACGCACGAAGGGCCTGTTTTTGGCATTTCGTCCAAATTTGGTCCCTTCGTGCGTAAATCGATCAGCTCAGTGACCTATGCCAGATGTTCCAGATAATCGACGCCCGCGCACCCGCCTGGTGCACCTTGAGCACGCGCTCGTGCGTGGTCTCGCGCTCGTACTTCGAGAAGAGCCAGGGCTCCGCGGGAGAGGCGTAGCTCGAGCGGCCTGGCTCCACGATGGCGTGCCCGGCGATGACCATCCCCGCGCCACC
>LAHS01002441.1_pt1 | contig 23031 bp, 18 predicted proteins | sample 329651 | NCBI WGS metagenome assembly LAHS01 (sample SAMN03275699, study PRJNA271635) | activated sludge metagenome | isolation source: sample C-1 Sludge from hydrolytic chamber (first chamber) of Anaerobic... | reverse complement strand
CTCACGTCGCGCATGAACAACGTGCGCAAGAACGAGATGCTGCAGGAGATACGCAAGACCGCCGTGAGCATCTCCAGCTCTATCAACGAGGCGAACCTCGTCAGCATACGGCGCAAGGTGGTGAGGCTCATCGGACAGATAGATACCAACATCGAGCACGACGACGATCTGGAAGCGTTTCAGAACTCCTTCGACATGGTACACCACAACTTCCTCACGCTACTGAAGAAACACTATCCCGAACTGACCCATAAAGATCGTATGCTGTGCGCCTACATCCACATGAACCTGCTGTCGAAGGAGATTGCCCCCCTGCTCAATATCTCCGTGCGCGGCGTAGAAATCAGCCGGTACCGCCTCCGCAAGAAGCTCCACCTGCAGGAGGGCGAGAACCTTACCGACTTCCTGCAGAAAATAAATGAGGAAAATTTTCAAGGGAGAAAGCCGACAGATGACGGTGGGGAGGGGAATTCTAAACCAGACTCGTTATCCCACCCATAATAAAGGGTGAGCCTGAATAGCCGAGGGGCAGACTTGCCCCACAACCCGGGCGACAGAGAATATCGGGGCCTATCCGTGATCCTACACGGTCAAGGCAGACCGCCATGTGGAACGACCGAAAATGACATTCCGTTGCAGAATTGCCCTGCATGCTTACACTCTGAAGAAAATGGGGGCACGAGAAGCCGCAATATCGGAAATACAAAAGATGGTGGATAGACCCGGGTATCGGAATGTGGCTGGTGAAGGCGTGGAAATTACCCTTGGGGATGTGCTCCGTACCCATTGCGCCCACCATACGATAACCTTATGGCAACATTGTGTATGAACAGGGAGGTGCCGATGATAAGGATTGGCTGTACGACTCGCACTTACTTGCAATACGAACTATAGCTGCAGGACTAATATAGCTGGACAAAAAGACTGGTATAGCCGGGCTAAGAGGCCGGTATAACTGGGTAACAGGGCTGGTATAGTCAGGAGAAGGGGGATATAGCCAAACCAAAGCGTTATCCTGCCACACAGTTTTTCCCAGGTGACAGTTCACCGGCTTGACACCGACGGCGCCAAATCAGGGGTCGCATTCCTGCTGACTTATGCGGAGACGGTAGTGGCCGGCATACACGATCTGCATGGCAGCATGATGATATTGGCCGGCAGCAGTGAGTGCGAGTGCCACATGTCCCATGGTGCGGCGCAGGTTCAGCTCCACACAGGGGTGCAGGGCCATGCCTGCGGGGGTGCGTACCACCATCATGTCTATGCCGAACGGACCGGCGTAAGTGCTTCCCAGCTCGGCGGCGGTGAGGGCGATGAGGCGCTGCCTGACGGCCTCCGTCAGTGCCGGGTCGATCCATCGGGCCAGCCGGTCGAGCTTCGCGGCTTCATCGTCGAGCACGTTACCCGTATAGGCTCCGCGCTCTGTGGCGAACAGCGAGAGCCCCGCGTAGGCCACCTTACCCCTGCCATCACTCACAAACTCCATGGCGAGGTCGGCCGTCCGCTCATAGCAGGGCTCCACCATGACCGCCTGCTGACGGTCGATGATGTTTGCAGCCCAGTGGCTAACGGCGTCGGACAGGTGGGGAGTGCCCCCACCATCGACCTCGCGCAGATAGCGCAGTCCACGCCCGCTGCTGCTCCAGGGCGCCTTGAGCACCGTGGCTCCGCGGTGCCTGAGCACTCCCCCCAGCTCATCGGTGCTCCGCGCCGCGTAGGCCTCGCCTATGGTACCCTCTATCTCGCGCAGGCGGGGCAGGAGCCGGCTTGCCGCCCATGCGCGATGGCTCACCATGCGCCACTGCCCTATCTGCTCGGCCGTGGGGAGCCGATGGGCCGGCATGCCGCAGTCTGCGAGCTGCTGCCTGACGGCCAGGTCCCAGCCCCACGGCTCCACCTGTGGCGTGAGCCCCCGGTGCAGCAGCTGTGCCAGCCCCCTGCGGTCGGTCAACGTGCCATGCGCCAAAGAGCCCAGCGGGCGCAACCCCTCAGTAGCCGTGGCAAGGTCATCTACGAGTATCAGGTCGCCGTCGGCAGCCCACAGGGCAGGCAGGAATCCCAGGTCGTGGCGCAGCTCTCGCCCTGCCCGCGGGGCGGTGAAGCGGGCAAGGTGGGCCGCCAGGGCCATGTCGTGCTCGGGATTGAAGATGTGAAGGGTGACATTATTAGACATCTTTTTTCGAAAGGGAGTTTTTACCTGTCTGTCATGGTAAGCCCATGATGTGGGACAGCCTGATGTTATGCAAAAAAATCACCGTACCCCTCAGCCCTGACATGGGCTGGAGTACGGTGATTCATACTATAGAGTTAAATGCTTTACTTCTTTCCCAGCCCCTTGAGCCACTTCAGCGGCTTCTTGATGAGCGATTTGAGTCCACTCTCCTGAGGCTTCTCGCGCAGGTAACTCTCGTAGCTGTCGGCCTTGGCCTTGCCTTTACGCGGTGCGCCCTGGCGCTCCTCGCCCTGCTGGCCCTTGCCACGGCGGCGGTTGTTGTTGCGTCGTTTCTGTCCGCCCTGGGGCTCCTCGTCCTGTCCGTTACGGTTACCGCTACGGTTGTTGCGGCGCTTCTCGCCGTTCTGCTCGCCCTCCTGTCTGTTGCGCCGCTGCTCGCCGTTTTCGGCGTTCTCACGGCGTGGCTTATCGTCCTGACGATTGTTACGGCGGCGGTTGTCGTTGCGGCGGGGCTTGCGGGGGTCGTTCTGACGGACCTGCTGACCTTCTGCTGCCTGCGTATCGACGTTATCAGCCGGCTGTTTAGCCTCGGCGTTGCCGCGATGGCGGTCATTTCGTTCACGCTGCTGACCGTTGCCTTCGCGCTGCTGATCATTACTTTCACGACGCTGACCGTCGTCTTCTCGTCGCTGGTCGCGCCCGTGGTTGCGGTTACGCTGCTTGGTGTCCTTGTGGGCAGTCTGGTCGCGGTCGTTCTGGCGGCGTTTCTTGGCCGGCGTCCTGCGCGGATTCTTCGACGTGTTGTATTCCGGTCCCTCGCCCAGTCCTTCGGGCAGCGGGTTCTTCGTGATATCCTTTTCGAGGAACTTCTCTATCTGTCGGAAGGCATACATGTCGTCTTCGTTGACCAGCGTGATGGCCACGCCGTCGCGATCCGCACGCGCAGTACGTCCGATGCGGTGCACATAGTCTTCCGAGTCGCGGGGCACGTCATAGTTGATGACCATCGCAATGTCGTCGATGTCGATGCCGCGGGCCACAATGTCGGTAGCCACGAGCACGTCGATCTCGCCGCTCTTAAACTTGAACATGACGTCATCGCGCTGTGCCTGGTCAAGGTCAGAGTGCATCTCGCCGCTGTTGATGTGCATCTGCGTCAGCGCGGCATTGATCTGTTTCACCTTCATCTTCGATCCTGAGAAGATGATGACGCGCTTCAGGTCACCCTTCTTGAAGATGTCCTTGATGATCTGCAGCTTCTGCGTGGTGTAGCAGATGTAGGCGCTCTGCTGAATCTTCTCTGCAGGCTTGCTCACGGCGAGCTTGACCTCTACGGGGTTCTTGAGCAGCTGCTGTGCCATCTTCTCGATATCCTTGGGCATGGTAGCCGAGTACATGATGGTCTGACAGGTCTTGGGAAGCTTCGAAGCGATCTTCATGATATCCTCTGAGAAGCCCATGTCGAGCATGCGGTCGGCCTCGTCGAGCACAAAGAAGCTCACCTTGGAGAGGTCGATGTTGCCCATCGTGATGTGCGAGATGAGTCGGCCGGGGGTGGCGATGATCACGTCGGCTCCCATGCGCATGCTCTTCATTTCCTGATCGTAGCGGTTGCCGTCGTTGCCGCCGTAAACGGCGAGGCTCGACACCTCGGGGAGGTAGTAGGCAAAGCCCTGCATGGCCTGGTCGATCTGTTGTGCCAGCTCTCGTGTAGGCGACATGATGACACAGTTTACTGCATTCTTGGGGTATCCGCCGTCGTCGAGCATCGAGAGGATAGGAAGGAGGTAGGCAGCGGTCTTGCCCGTGCCAGTCTGTGCCACGCCCATGAGGTCGCGTCCTTTCAGAATCTCGGGGATACAGTTCTCCTGAACGGGAGTGCACTCATCAAAATTCATGTCGTAGAGTGCGTCGAGAATGTTGTCGTTCAGATCTAATTCTTCAAATTTCATGTTTCAAATGTCTTGTGATGCGAGCCTGGGGCTGCGCACAGAGTGATGGGTGGATAACATCGGCTTGTGTGCTTTGCTGCACGTGTTATCCGGAATGTGATTACTTGGAAGGGGCAGGCGACGGAGCTGAAAGCGTGATTTCTGATTCCCGTGCACGTCCTGCCGACGGTCCTGATTAGTTCGGCGCGTGGCGGTAGCACACGAATGCGATGATCGCAAACAGGATGTTGGGCATCCATGCCGCCAGCATGGGAGGGAAGTTGGCATTGATGGCGAAGGTCGCCGAGACGGTCTGCAGCATGATGTAAGCGAAGCTCAGCGCCAGACCGATGCCGAGATAAAGCCCCATTCCACCTTTGCGCTTGCGCGCCGAAAGCGAAGCGCCGATGATGGTGAGGATGAATGAGGCAAACGAGGAGGCGATACGCTTGTGGTATTCCACCTGATACTGCACCACATTGCTCGATCCACGGTCTATCTGTTTGGTGATATAATCCTTCAGTTCGGGCGAGGTGAAGGTCTCCTGCTGGCCCTTAGAATAGACCAGATCGGTGGGTTCCATCATGATGACGGAGTCTTTCTCGCTGCCGCTCGTGATATGTTCGCGCAGTCCCTGCAGTTTGCGCAGCTTCCAGTTGGTCAGCTTCCAGTGGTACTTGGAGTCGGACACGGTGTCATACTGAGCCTCCATCGCCGTGAGGTGCGACACGAGTTTCTTGTTGCTGAAACTGTCGAGGCAGAGCCCGTAGCCCTTCTTCATGTTGTTGTCGTAGTGCTGAATGTAGGCAATCACGCCCTTGCCCACCTGCAGCTGCACGTTCTCGGCCGAGGTGTTCTTCTTGTTGTTACGATACAGCGAATTAAAATTCTGCATGATCACCGTACCGTGCGGTATGACCTCGGAGGCGAGATAATAAGACAAACTGGAAATGAGGATACACGAGATCATGTAGGGACGGAGGAATCTCTTGAAGGAAATGCCCGTGGCCATCATCGCTATGATCTCGGAGTTGCCGGCCATCTTCGATGTGAAGAAGATGACGGCAATAAATACAAATAGTGCACTGAAGAGGTTGGAGAAGTAGGGTATGAAGTTGGCGTAGTAATCAAAGATGATCGCCTGGAGCGGTGCGTGATACTGAGTGAACTTCGCCAGGTTCTCGTTGATGTCGAAAACGATAGAGATGGAGATGATCAGCGCGATGGAAAAGATATAGGTACCTATAAACTTCCTGATGATATACCAGTCGATGCGCCTGATGTAGCGCAACGGATTGAGGTATCTCAGCACGAGCAGTCGGCGCCCCACCCACCGCAGGGCGCGGCGCAGCCACGCCGTATGGCGGTGGATCCATCGGAACATACGCTGCAGATGCTTCGTGTGACGATCGATCCAGGCCATCAGAACGGTAAACCATGCCAGGTGCCTCGCCATGAAACGCCTGAAACGGTAGAACCGGATATGCTTGCGCAGAGTACTGTAACTTTTCATTGTTGATCTTTTTTCTTCTCGCTTCTCACTTCTCACTCTCTGCTATCGCCGGCGTCCCAGCTGGTCGATGATGCCCCGTTTCCACTGCACAAAGTCGCCCTGCTCGATGTGCTGACGCGCATCGGTCACGAGACGCAGGTAGAAAGCGAGGTTGTGAATGCTGGCAATCTGCATGGCGAGCAGCTCTCCGGCCTTGAAGAGGTGGTGCAGATAGGCCTTAGTGTAGATGCGATCCACGTCGCACCCGTCGGGATCGATGGGTGTGAAGTCGGCTTCCCACTGCTTGTTGCGCATGTTCATCGTGCCCTGATAGGTAAAGAGCATGGCGTTACGGCCGTTGCGTGTGGGCATCACACAGTCGAACATATCAACGCCTCGCTCTATGGCCTCGAGAATGTTCTGCGGTGTCCCCACGCCCATGAGGTAGCGGGGGCGGTCTTTCGGCAGTATGTCGTTCACCACCTCGATCATCTCATACATCACCTCCGTAGGCTCGCCCACGGCCAGTCCGCCGATGGCGTTGCCGTCAGCACCCTTGTCGGCCACATACTTGGCTGCCTCCTGACGAAGGTCCTTATACGTACAGCCCTGCACGATGGGGAACAGGCTTTGGTGATAACCGTACAGAGGCTCCGTCTCATTGAACCGCTTGATGCAGCGGTCGAGCCAACGCTGAGTGAGCATCAGCGACTTCCGGGCATACTGGTAGTCGCTCTTGCCCGGCGGGCACTCGTCGAAAGCCATCATGATGTCGGCTCCGATGATGCGCTCGGTGTCCATCACGCTCTCGGGAGTGAAGAAGTGTTTCGATCCGTCGATATGCGACCGGAACTCGCACCCTTCCTCACGGAGCTTGCGGATACCCGTGAGCGAGAACACCTGAAAGCCGCCACTGTCGGTGAGGATAGGGCGTTCCCACCCGTTGAATCCATGCAGTCCGCCAGCCTTCTGCAGAATATCGAGGCCGGGACGAAGGTACAGGTGGTAGGTGTTTCCCAGAATGATCTGAGCCTTGACCTGCTCTCTCAGCTCACTGAAATGTACACCTTTGACGCTGCCGCAGGTTCCCACGGGCATGAAGATGGGGGTTTTGATCTGTCCGTGGTCGGTGGTGATGAGCCCCGTGCGGGCCTCACTGGCCGAGTCGGTGTGTTGCAGTTCAAACTTCATCGCTATACCTATTTATTATTACGAGCCAGCACAGGCTGATCGGTAGGGCCGGTCAGGTCGGCGGTGGCCACCTTGTCGGCGGTCTCGTGGATCGTGAAATCTACAGGGTTGTCCACCTTCTCGTCGGTAAGAGCAAAGTCCCACACGTCCTGAACATTCTCCACATAGTGGAACTCCACGCCCTTGCGGTACTTCTCGGGAATCTCCTCGATATCCTTCCTGTTGTCCTTACACATCATGATATCGGTTATTCCGGCACGCTTGGCGGCCAGAATCTTCTCCTTGATGCCTCCCACGGGCAGCACCTTCCCACGCAAGGTGATCTCGCCAGTCATGGCGGTGTTCTTGCGCACCTTGCGCTGTGTCAGTGCCGAGGCGATGGAGGTGGCGATGGTGATACCTGCCGACGGGCCGTCCTTGGGCGTGGCACCCTCGGGCACGTGGATATGGATGTTCCAGTTGTCAAACACCCGATAATCTACACCGAGCTCCTCACAGTGGGCCTTGACATACTGCAGGGCGATGATGGCACTTTCCTTCATCACGTCGCCGAGGTTTCCGGTGAGGGTGAGTTTGCCGGCCTTGCCTTTGGAGAGCGAGGTCTCTATGAAGAGTATCTCACCGCCCACGCTGGTCCACGCCAGTCCCGTCACCACGCCGGCGTAGTCGTTGCCCTGATAGATGTCGCGGTAGAAGGGGGGCTTGCCCAGCAGATCCTCGATGTCGGTCGGCGTCACGTTGGTCACGGCCAGCGTGCCTTCGAGAGCCTTGCGGAATGCCATCTTGCGCAGAGCCTTGTTGATCTGCTTCTCCAGTTGGCGCACACCGCTCTCACGGGTATATTGCTCGATGATCTTTTCCAGTGCCGTCTTGGCAAATTTGATCTTCGGATCGTTCTTGTCGAGCCCGGTATTCTCCAGCTCTCGCGGCACAAGGTGACGTTTGGCGATCTCGGTCTTCTCCTCGGTGATATAGCCCGACACCTCGATGATCTCCATACGGTCGAGCAACGGCCGCGGAATGGTGTTGAGGTCGTTGGCGGTAGCGATGAAGAGCGTTTTCGAGAGGTCATAATCCACGTCGAGGAAGTTGTCGTGGAAGGCGAAGTTCTGTTCGGGGTCGAGCACCTCGAGCAGAGCCGATGCGGGATCGCCGTTGATGGTATTCTGCGTCACCTTGTCGATCTCGTCGAGTATAAACACGGGGTTAGAGGAGCCCGCCTTCTGCAGGCTCTTGATGATACGTCCCGGCATGGCACCCACGTAGGTGCGGCGGTGGCCGCGAATCTCACTCTCGTCGTGCAGTCCGCCGAGCGACATGCGTATGTATTTACGGCTCATGGCCGCCGCGATGCTCTTGCCCAGGGAGGTCTTGCCCACTCCCGGAGGTCCGTAGAGGCAGATGATGGGCGACTTGAGGTCGCCGCGGAGCTGCAGCACGGCCAGATATTCCAGAATACGTTCCTTCACCTTCTCCATGCCATAGTGGTCACGGTCCAGAATCTTCTGCGCACGCTTCAGGTCGAGGTTGTCGGTGGTATAGATGCCCCAGGGCAGTGCCACCATCTGCTGCAGGTAGTTCACCTGCACGCTGTATTCGGGGCTCTGCGGATTGAACATATCGAGCTTGTCGAGCTCTTTCTGGAAGACTTTGGCCACTTCATCGGGCCATTTCATCTTCTCGGCCTTCTCCTTCAGCTCTTTCTTCTCTGGAGAGCCGTCGCTTCCGCCCAGCTCTTCCTTGATATTCTTCATCTGCTGCTGCAGGAAGTATTCCTTCTGCTGTTCGTCGAGGTCCTCGCGAGTCTTCTGATGAATCTCGTTCTTGAGCTGCTGGAGCTGTATCTCGCGGTTTTCTATCTTGAGCAGCTGCATGATACGCTCCTTCGTGCTGTCGGTTTCGAGCAGCATGACCTTGTCTTTCACCGACAGCGGCATGTTGGTACACACGAAGTTGGCAAACATCACGGGGTTGCTCAGGTTCTTCAGCGTCATGAGGATATCGTCGGGAATGTCCTCGCTGCTCTTCACGAGCATCTCCGTGGTGGTCTGCAGGTCTTCCACGAGCGTGGCAAACTCCTTGTCGCCTTCCTCGGGCAGCTGGTCGGGAGCCGCCTCTACCCTACCCTTATAGTAGGGTCGGAGGCTCGTCACTTCCTTCAGCTTGCAACGCCCCATAGCCTGGAAGATGGCGGTCACGTTGTCGGGTGTGGGCATCTCGATGATTCTCACGAGCCGGGCATAGACGCCGTACTCGTAGAGGTCGTTGATGCCTGGCACATCGACGTCGGCATTACGCTGACAAAATATGGCGCAGATGTTGTCCTTGTTCGACTTGTTGAGCTTCTTGGCGAGGTTCATGCTGGCCTTCCGCCCGATGAGAATGGGCACGAGAACACCAGGGAAGAGCACCATGTTGCGCGTGGCAAGCAGGGGCAGTTCGTCGGGAGCCTGCGTGTTAAACAGGCTGGTGATGTCTCCTTCAAAGTCGGCAAACATCTGGATTGAGGTATTTTGTTTTTTACTCATTACTTTTAGTGCTAACTCTTAGCTATCTGTTCAGTGCGCTATCAATATGGGGGATCCCGGGCGGTACCGTCGCAACGGATCATGTCCCTGAGAACCTGCGGTGCTGCACTGAATGTGCAAAAGTACAAAAATTATGCCATATATAGATATAGGTGATCCATAAAAATTGGATTCCTCCGGTAAATCGCGTGATAAATTGCTTTAGACATATCCACATAGTGAACAGGGTTAATGCCACCCTATCACCATGAAGGAACCGGAGTGATTTAGACATGTTCACTATGTGGATATGTCTAATTTCCACCCTATCACTATGAAGAAACTGGACTGATTTAGTCATGTTCACTATGTGGATATGTCTTATTTCACCCTATCACTAGAAACGGGGTTGCGATTAATATTTATTCGCGTTGCGATTAATACTTATTGGCAACGCGATTAATGCTTATTCGCATCGCGAATAATACTCAATCGTAACGCCGATAAGCCTACTTCGGGGCTCACACGAAAAATCACATGGTAACCGAAAAGAGCTATAATATTTTCTCTGAGCATACGTTATAAGGTCGTGACAAAGGAGTCTTTCACATTCAAGCAGTTTACGGTGCGCCATGATCGGTGTGCCATGAAGCTCGGTACCGACGGCGTGCTGCTCGGGGCATGGGCCCGTGGCGGCGGCGAGATACTCGACATCGGGTCGGGCTCGGGCATCATCGCCCTGATGATGGCGCAGCGTAATGCCACGGCACAGGTCTGCGGCGTGGAGATCGATGCCGATGCCGCGGAGCAGTCGCGCGAGAACGTAGCGCAGTCGCCCTTTGCCCGCCGTGTAAAGATCTTTGTCGGTTCTTTTCAGGAGTATCGTCCCGCGCGTCCGCTCGATGCCATCGTGTCGAATCCTCCGTTCTTCCTCTCCGGCGAGAGTGCACCCGATCATCGCCGTGCTGCTGCGCGCCATGCCCCGGCGGGCTTCTTTGTCGATTTCTTCGCCTTTGCCCGGCGGTGGCTCCGGCCCGAAGGCGAGGTGAGCATCGTGGTGCCTGCCGATGCCGTAGAGACCGTTTCGGCCGACGCTTACCTTCGCGGCTTCCTCCTTTCACGCCGTGTCATGGTGCGGTCGGTGCCACGGCGACCCGCCGAGCGTTGTCTCTTGGCGTTCACGCTGCATCGCCGTTTCCCCGTGGAGATGGCCGAGCACTGCCTTCTCCAGGCTGATGGCAGCCGGAGTGAATGGTACGAGTGCCTTACCCGGGACTTCTATCTTCAGAAAGCCCCATCGATCTACAGCCCCATCGGCCCCCAAAAGAAGGAGCCCCCCTCAGTCCCCCCAAAGAAGGAGCCCCCCTCAGTCCCCCCAAAAGGGGGGAAGCCCAGCAGCGCGATAGAAGCCCCTCCCAGCCTCCCCGAAAAGGGAGGAGAAGCAACGCGATAGCCAATCTGGGGAAATCTGGTAAATCTGTAGAGTGAAATCTGTGGTTCGAGGTCTCTGCGTCAGCCAATCTGAGAAATCTGCGAAATCTGTGGTTGGAGACCTTTGCGTCAGCCATTCGTGCCCATTCGTGTTCATTCGTGGTTCACTGTTCCCCCGCGTTAGCCTTAATCTGGTAACTCTGATTAATCTGTAGCGTGATCCATTTGCAAAAATTCGTGTCTATTCGTCTCATTCGTGGTTATGAGCAGTCTCAGTTTATTTTGCGATAAAAATTAATTCTGCCAATGGATTTAAAAAAATATTGTAACGGCCGTTACAGTAACGGCCGTTACAATATGCGGAGAGACGATATACTTATATATTAGGCAGCCGTCGCTCTATCTTTTTCTGTATGAGCTTGGTGAGTGCGATGCCGCGCTGTGTCTGCCGCGCTATGCCGTGGCGTATGTCATACAGTTCGTTCATGAGCTCTGCCGAAGCCGTCTGGATCATATTAGGCTGACGCTGGCTGCGGTCGCCATCGGGGTTGACCACGATGCGTATGCCCTTCACCTCCAGCCTCACGTCGATGTGGCTGCCCGTCATCACAGGGTCGCCGTCATAGTGTATCACGCCGGGCTCCGACCGCTCTATCTGCAGATGCCGGGTCTGGAAGGTCTTGATCTTCGAACTTTTGTCGAGCGTCTTGCTGAACATGTCGATGGCGATCTGCGGGGCATCGATCAGGTCGAAGGGCTCCATGATGATCACGTCCATCAGTCCGTCGCTCATCGAGGCCTGCGGCGCGATGTAGGCATTGTTGCCATATTGCGATGCGTTGGCACAGGATATGAGGAACGCCTTATAGCTCATGGTGCTGCCCTCAGCGGTGACACGGTAAGTCTCCGGCTTATAGCGCACACCCTCCTCAAGCACTTTCTGCAGGTAGGTGATGGGGCCGCGCTTTCCTGTCTCAGCAAACTTGAGGCTGACGAAGGCATCGAAGCCCATGCCACAGGTACAGAAGAAGGGGTAATCGTTGATCACGCCATAGTCGAGTGCACGGATTTCGCAGCTGTTGATGATCTCTATGGAGCGTCTGGTGTTGAGAGGTATGAGCAGATGCCGCGCCAGTCCGTTGCCCGATCCCGAGGGGATGACCGCCAGTGCCGTGTCGGTGTGGACGAGGGCGCGCCCCACCTCGTTGACCGTGCCGTCGCCTCCTACCGCCACGACGACATCGACGCCCTGGCTCGCAGCCTCCCGGGCTATCTCGGTAGCATGCCCTGCCCGCTCGGTATAACGTATCTCGTAGCTGAATCGGTCGTGATCCAGATATTTCTCTATGGCAAGAGGATATTGGTCCTTGGGTGCTGTGCCGGAGATAGGATTAATGATAAATACAATGCGCTTTTTCATACTTTAAGGGCTGCAGCCGTGAACCTGCAAAAAAGTTTATATTGTGCAAATTTAAGCATTTCCTGCAGGATAATGCCTTTTGCGCGCTTGTTTTTTCTATTTTCGTCGATTTCCGCTTGATTTGTCGAATGATATAAGTTTTTTTTCTTAACTTTGCAGCCTAATTTATAACACAATTTCATCACGCTGTAGGTTCTCCCTACAACTTTTAGAATGGGACAGTTACAAGAAAAGTATAAAAATTATCGTGTGCCTCAGCAGTATATGGAGGCTGGTGTTTATCCTTATTTCAGAGAGATTACGAGCAAGCAGGGGCCTGAAGTGACCATGGGAGGTCATCGTGTCCTGATGTTTGGCAGTAATGCCTATACGGGTCTCACAGGTGATGAGCGTATCATCGAAGCTGGCGTAAAGGCTCTCGAGAAGTATGGTTCCGGTTGTGCTGGGAGCCGTTTCCTCAACGGAACGCTTGACATTCACGTGCAGCTGGAGAAAGAGTTGGCCGCCTTCGAGCATAAAGACGACGCTCTGTGTTTCTCCACAGGGTTTACTGTCAACTCGGGAGTTATTCCTTCGCTCGTAGGTCGTGGCGACTACATCATCTGTGACGACCGCGACCATGCGTCGATCGTCGATGGCCGACGTCTGAGCTTCGCCACACAGCTGCACTACAAGCACAACGATATGGAGGATCTGGAGCGCGTGCTGCAGAGGCTTCCGCAGGAAGCCATCAAGCTGATCGTCGTCGATGGTGTGTTCTCGATGGAGGGAGACCTCTGCAAACTGCCTGAGATCGTGGAGCTGAAACACAAGTACAACTGTTCGATCATGGTCGATGAGGCTCACGGCCTCGGCGTCTTCGGCGAGCAGGGACGCGGCGTCTGCCACCACTTCGGTCTGCAGGACGAGGTGGATGTCATCATGGGTACCTTCTCCAAGAGTCTGGCTTCTATCGGCGGTTTTGTAGCTGCCGATGCCGACACCATTAACTACCTGCGCCATACCGCGCGTACCTATATCTTCTCGGCCAGCGACACGCCTGCCGCCACGGCATCGGCGCTGGAGGCTCTGCACATCATCCAGAGCGAGCCGGAGCGTATAGCCCATCTCTGGGACGTCACCAACTACGCCCTGAAGCGTTTCCGCGAGGAGGGCTTCGAGATCGGCGACACCGAGAGCCCTATCATTCCGCTGTATGTACGCGACATCGACAAAACGTTCCTCGTGACGCGTCTTGCTTTCGAGGCCGGCGTATTCATCAATCCCGTGATTCCTCCCGCCTGTGCACCTCAGGACACTCTCGTGCGTTTCGCACTGATGGCAAGCCATACACAGGAGCATGTGGAGCGCGGTGTGGAGATCCTGAAGAAGGTCTTCGTGGAGCAGGGTATCATCAAGTAATACCTCATAATACAGAGCGATGCCCGTCCCATAGGTCACGAGAGAACGTTTCGGAGTTATTATTATACCATTATTATATAAGGTGTCTGTCATGCAGGATCATGACAGACACCTTTTTCTGTGATGTATGTGGGGCGAGCCAGACGGTCATCATTTACGGCATAGATGAGGACGGGAAGGACAGGCCCGCTATTTCGCACCCCACACCCTACCTCCTTCGTGGGCGAAACTTCTGTGAAGGCAGAGGTTGCGGGGAAGAGAGAATAGAATGATGTAAGCAACTGGATAGCTTGATGGGTTACAGTCTGATATCAAAGTATTCTGCGTAACGATCGTATAGGTGGTGGGCCTGGAGGTAAGCCGATTGCGGACTCATGAAGTGGGAGAACTCGAAGGTGATGGCCTTGTCGTATCTCTGTCGCTTGGCAGCCTCGAGCTTGAGGCGCAGCTTGTCAAACTTGATGGGGAAGAAATGAATGGGCATATCGCGATCGAAAGTCTCGGCATTGGTCCAGCATTGCATGCCATATCGGTCGGCCAGCTTCTTGTTGACAGAGAAGAAGGCGTCGAGCTCATCATAGTCGATATGACCATCCTGGAAGGCACATGCGTCCACCACGTCGTGAATACCGTCGAAGATCTCGTTCCATTCCTTTTCGTGCTGCTGCACCGACACTGCCTGTTCGTTGGTCATCTTGTCCGTTCCCATCACGGCTTTCTTCCCGTCGATCCAGGGCGAGATGAATACCGGCAAGCCGTTGGATACGTCTTTGCACTGCTTACCCATGGCGTGGAAAGTCTCGATGGCTCCCTTGGTCTGCCGGCTGATCTCCGTACTGATATACCAGCCTTGGAAGCTCTTGTGGTGACCGTAGAGCCTCCATACCTCGTCGATCACATATTTGTTGTCTTCCAGTTCCTGCGACATGTCGCGTGTGTCCCAGTAGTGACCCGAGTCGTAGAGCCCGAAATAGAACTTCATGCCATACTTGTCGGACAGTCGGAGATACATGCCGATAAGATCGACGGAGGGCATGTAGCAGCCCTTCTTTAATAAATAAGGTGAAGGATAAGTGATAAATTTGCGATATCCCGACCGTATCACGATGACCGTGTCGATGCCGATAGCCTTCATGTATCTGAAATCTTGATCCCATTCCCTCTCTCCCCAGTTCTGGTGGGGAATGTCGTGAGAGATCTCATCGAGGAAGGTTCCTGTAATCCTGATGCCGTTTCCTCTGGGAACAATAAGGTGCGAACCGTCGTTGCTGGGTGCCAGATGGCTGGACGTTGGTCTGTCTGTGAGGCTTTGCCCCATCATCTTTTCTCCTCCCAGCAGCTGAGGTGCCACGATGGCCGAAGCACCGGTCATCGCCATCTTCTTCAAAAAGTTTCTTCTGCTTACCATTGTTGCTTAGATATTATCAGTCCTCAATCGTTCTCAGTTCCTCATAGATGCGCTGTACCGGCAGTCCCATGACGTTAAAATAACTGCCCTCGATGCCTGTCACGCCGATATAGCCTATCCATTCCTGTATGCCGTAGGCACCTGCCTTGTCGAAGGGGCGGTAATGGGCGATGTAGTGGTCGATCTCGTCGTCGATGAGTTTCTTGAAGGTTACGTTGGTACGCACGGCAAAGTTACGGTGCTGATCGGCGGTACGGATACACACACCCGTAACGACGTGGTGCGTCTTGCCGCTCAGTGCATGCAGCATGCGGCGGGCATCATCGGCATCGAGGGGCTTGCCGAGCACGTCATCATCGACGATCACCACCGTGTCGGCGGTGATAAGAATCTCGTCATCGCCCACGGTGTAAGCCTCTGCCTTACGGTCTGCAATGTATTGGGGTACCTTGTCGGCGGGAAGTGAGTGGGGGTAGCTCTCATCGATGCCGTCGATAACCCGTACCTCAAAGTCGTATCCCAGTCCTGCCAGCAGCTCACGTCTGCGAGGGGAGTTGCTGGCTAAAATAATCTTCTTCATTGTTTCGGTCCCACCCCGAAATCCCCCGAAGGAAAGAATCGGGTGTGAGGAATTGTTTTATCTTAATAATATACGATAACAAATAGCACCCTATTAACCCCTACTCCATGCTATCTGTCACTCTCCCATCCTTATATAGGCGGGGCAGGGAAAGGTAGGGGTAAGAGGAGCGCTTACCACCCGAACGCCTTGGCACTGCTAAGCCACTTGCCCTGCGACCTGAGCACCTGTTCCACCACGTCGCGGGCACAGCCGAAGCCGCCGCGATACTGCGACACATAGGTGGAGACCTCCTTCACCTCGGTACAGGCATCGGCAGGACAGCAGGCACAGCCCACCTGGCGCATGACTTCCAGGTCGGGAATGTCATCGCCCATATAGATGACCTCTTCATCGGTCAGCGCGTAACGATCGAGAAATTCACGGTAGGTCTTGATCTTCACCGCACATTTCATGTAGATATCCTCCACGCCGAGATACCTGTAGCGCCGCTCTATCGCCGGAGAGTCTCCGCCGGTCATGATGGCAATGCGGAGCCCCATCTTATGGGCCAGCTGTATGGCATAACCGTCCTTGATGTTCATCGTGCGAACGGGCATGCCTTCAACGTCCATGCCGATCGTGCCGGCCGAGAGCACACCATCGACATCGAAGATGATGGCCTTGATACGTTTCAGATCGTAATTAATCATCTGACTTCACGATTATATTTTCCCACTTCAGACTGTCTTCGCTCTGCGGCATGCGCTCATCGGCAGGGTGGCCGATGGCCAGCACGCACAGCACTTCCAGATGGTCGGGCAGTCCCAGTATGCCATGCAGCACCTCGTTGGCCGTATGCCCGTCGCTCAGTCCGCGTCCACGCATCTGCACCCAGCAGCTGCCCAGTCCCAAATCCTCTGCCTGAAGCTGCATGGAGTAGGTAGCAATGCTGCCGTCCTCCACCCAGCAGTCGTTCTCCTTCGGGTCGCCCATCACCACGACGGCGACCGGTGCACCTGTCAGGAACTTTGCGCCCGCATCTTTGGCATCGGCCATCTTCTCTATCTCGCGGGCGTCGTCGATCACGGCAAACTGCCAGTTGCGCTGTCCGCGTGAGGTAGGCGACATGAGGGCGGCACGCAGGATGAGTTGCAGGTCCTCGGGCGATACCTGCTCCTGTGTGAACTTACGATGGCTGCGGCGCTGCTGCACCAGTGTCTTGAAATCTTGCATAATTCTTGGCTTATAAAAATCTTCTACCACAAAAGTAGAGAAAATACCTGAAACTCATACACGATTATCACATCTATTATCGTATGATAACCTATTTTCTGATGGTTTCCCATCACCTCACCCGTACGCTCTGCGCAGCTGCCGGCGGCGGAGTTTCGTGGTTCACTTGACTCCAGGCCGGGATCTCTGCGACCTCTGTTATTCCTGCTGTCTGCGTCCCTCCTCCTTGATTTCACGGCAGAGCGGCACCACCATCAGCAGGCATACCGCCATTCCCGACACCATGACCACGCTGGCACTGACCGTCATCTGCCCCATAGACACCAACGGACTCGACACCGCTCCTGCCAGAAACATGCTTGCACCGAAGATGGCACTCGCCGCGCCGGCATTGTCGCGCTCGGCATCAAGTGCTATGGCCGTAAGGGCAGGCTGCATGATACCGAAGGCCGTGAGCATCCAGATATAACTGATCATAAGCGTGAAAAGCGGGAGACGGAACAGCAGACAGAGCGCCACGAGCACCGATCCGATGACCAGATGAATGGCACCCCACTTCAGAGCCGTATTCTGATGTCTGAAGAGGGTACACACTGCCGCACCCACAGCGATCATGATGGCATTGAGACCGAAGCAGAGGCTGAACTGAAAGGGGCTCAGACCGTAGATCTTCTGTAGGATAAACGTCGATGAGGAGATATAGCCGAAGAAGGCAAAACCGCAGAACATCATCGCCACGGTGCTATAGCTGAACCGCGGATTGCGAAATACGCGGAAGAGGTTGGCATAGATCGTGCCGAAGCCTGTGGTGATGCGGCGTTCCGGAACAAGCGACTCTCGCAGCGTCATGCTGCAGGCCAGCAGCACCACGCCAATGCCGAGCAGCAGCACAAAGATGCCCTTCCACGAGGTAAACTCCGACAGTGTGCCGCCGATGACGGGCGCAAAGACGGGCGTCACGCCGTTGATGGCACCGAGCACGGCCATAAACCGCTGCAGCTCCCTGCCGGCAAACCAGTCGGTGGCAAAACTCTTCGAGAGCACGATGGCCCCTGCCCCACCCAAGCCCTGAAACAACCGGCACACGTTAAACAGCATCACCGTGGGCGAAAACACACAGCCTACCGACGCCATGATAAAGAGGAGGAGCGAGAGAAGCAAGGGCGTTTTGCGACCGTAGCGGTCAGACAGCGGACCGATAAAGACCTGCCCCAGCGCCAGTCCCAGCATGCCCGTCGTGAGACTCATGGCGATGAGTGCCGGCGAGGTGGCAAAATAATGGGCCATCTCGGGCATGACGGGCAGATAGAAGTCGGTAACAAACGGACCGAAGGCAGTGAGCAGTCCGAGTGTGAGAGTAGTAAGCCAGCCTATCTTTCTTTTCATCTTTTCACTGAATACATGAGATGGATTGCATGAGCCACATGCCTGCCGATCATGACGGCAGTCGATCATGCAGCACAAATTTAATGAAAATTATCGTGATTTATCCTCCCTTGACCACTTATATCATCATTTTTTTGCTATCTTTGTCATCGGCATCTACCATCTCATGACCTGTAACATCACACTATACACCAGCGGTGAGGAGTTGCCTGCCATGCGCTGCTACAACTTCTTTCACAGTGTCGAGCTCTTCCACATCATCGAGCATACGCCCGGACAATGGCCCATCATGGCCGTGGCGACCGATGAGGCGGGACGGGTCGTGGGACATCTCATGGCCATCATTCGGCGCAGGGGATCGTGGATGCCACCCTATCTCTACACCCAGGGGCGTATCTATGGCGAGGGTGAATATGCCGACGACGTGGACAGCGAGGAAATCTTCGGCCTGCTGCTGAAGGCGGTGACACGAAAGATGCGCCACCGGCTGTGCTTCTATATCGAGGTGAGCGACCTCTCGCGCAAGATGTTCGGTTACCGCTTCTTCCGTCAGAACACCTATTTTGCCGTGAGCTGGCAGCAGGTGCACAACTCGCTGCACTCCCGGGCTCCCCGTGACCGCCTGAGCGAGAAGACCTTGGAGCGCCTAGCCGCCAGCAAGTCGGCAGGACTCGTGACACGCGAGGCCGCCAGCGAGACCGAGGTGCGGGCCTTCCACAGGCTGCTCAAGCGATTTTACAAGCACAAGGTGAGCCATCTCATACCTCCCGTAGAACTCTTCCTACAGCTCTTCGGCAGCAAGCGGGCACGCATCTCCGTGACCCTGGTCAGGGGAAAGGTCATCGGAGGCTGCGCGGTGGTGTTCTCAGAGGGCAATGCCTGCCTGTGGTATGCCGCCTCACAGCGCAAGCGCTATCAGCATCTGCACCCCAATCTCTGCACCATCTGGGAGTCCATCATCTGGTCGTGGCAGCACAATTATGCCCATTTCCGCTTTCTCGATGCGGGTCTTCCCTTTCCCCGGAACCCGCACCGCGACTTCATTCTCACCTTCGGTGGCAAGCCCATGGGCACCTACCGCTGGTTCCGTTTCTCCATAGGGTGGGCCAACAGGCTGCTGGCTCATATCTACACCATCTGATTTTCCTAACTCGTTGGCGGAATTAATTTTTATCACAAAATAAATTGATGCAGGATTTGTTCCTAACCACGAATGACACGAATAGACACGAATTTTTGCAAATGGATCACGCTACAGATTAATCAGATTTACCAGATTAAGGCTAACGCGGAAGAACTGTGAACCACGAATGGACACGAATTGGCACGAATGGCTGACGCAGAGATCTCCAACCACAGATTACGCAGATTTCTCAGATTGGCTGATGCAGAGACCTCGAACCACAGATTTCACTCTACAGATTTACCAGATTCCCCAGATTGGCTATCGCGTTGCTGGGCTTCCCACCTTTCGGGGGGACCGAGGGGGGCTGTAGGACCGAGGGGGGCTCCTATCTTCGGTGCGACGCTACAGCTTCAGCCTGCTCAGCTTCGTTCCCGACATCAGCCGGTCCAGATCCACATGCCCCTTGATGCCCTTTATCTTCCCACGCTCAGAATACTGCCACACGTTATGATGCCCCGCTCCACGGATCTGTGGCGGCGGCCAGCTGTATTTGCAGAGGAAGAGGAAATAATTGTTGAACTTGGGGGCGAGGCAGGCGTTATAGAAGCTATAATGGGTGTAGATGAGGGGCGACTTGCCGTAATGGGCTTTGACGAGACGGCAGAAGAGGGCCAGACTGTCGCGCACCTGCTTGTGCGACCAGCGTCTCACTCCTTCGGGTTCGATATCGATCATAGGTATCAAATCCTGCTGAAGCTTCTTTGCCGTAGATTTGAAAAAGCGGAACTGCTGCCTCACCGACGACTGCGACGAGAGGTAATGATACGATCCGCAGCGCAGTCCGTGACGCCGGGCGTTGGTGATATTCGAGGCATAGCGCGGGTCCTTGATGGTCGCTCCCTGTGTCGCCTTGATATACACAAAGTGTATCTTCGGATCCCTGGCTACCTGTTTCCAGTCGATCCTCCCCTGATGGTGCGACACGTCGATGCCGTCATAGGCTTTCATGTTCTGCTTGCCAATACGTTTTGAGGCTGTCAGGGGCAGAACAAGCCAGACTATCAGTATGGTCAGGCAGCTCACTTTTCTTATCATTCTATTTTTCATTTTCATTTTTTATAACCCACTTTTATTGTAAATATTCGCCAATATCTCAACCGCAGGCGACGCAGATGAAACAGAATGGCTGACGTAGAGGCCTTCAACCACGAATGGACACGAATCGGCACGAATGGCTGACGCGGAGATGTCCAACCACAGATTACGCAGATTTCTCAGATTGGCTGACGCAGAGACCTCCAACAACAGATTTCACGCTACAGATTTAGCAGATTTCCCAGATTAGCTTACGCGTTGCTTCTCCTCCCCCATTGGGGAGGCCGGGTGGGGCTCTTCCCCCCTTTCGGGGGGACCGAGGGGGGCTCCTTTCGGGGGACCGAGGGGGGATGGCCACTCACTTTCTGCGCATATACGCACTGATGATCTTGGCTGCCATGGGTGCCGCAACGTCGGCGCCAAACCCGGCATGCTCGATAAAGACGGCCACGGCAATCTGCGGACGGTCCATCGGGGCAAAGCCGATGAAGGCCGAGTGGTCGCTGCCGCCATTCTCCACCGTGCCCGTCTTGCCGCAGATGGCATAGGCCCTGGTATTGATGCTGCTGCAGGTGCCGTAGAGCACCGCCTGCCTCATGCCGCGCACCACCGTTTCGTAGGCATCGCGACGGGCCTTCGACCAGTGGCGGGTGGCATACTTCGTGGGGTTGGCCTTGGCCGAGGAGCGGTGGATATGCGGCGTGAAGAACGTGCCGCGGTTGGCTATCGTGGCTGCCAGGTTGCACAGCTGCAGGGGTGTGACGGTCATCGGTCCCTGACCCATGCCTAAGAACATGGCGCGCCGTTCGTCCCAGTCGGCACCATAATGCTCCGTCATCCAGGTGCCGTCGGGTATCTGTCCGGCTGCCTCATGGTTCATATCGATGCCGAGGGTATGGCCGAATCCCATGCTGCGCATATAGTCGTACCATGTGTTCATGGCCTCCTCCCTGCTGCCATACTGCTCCGTGTCGCCGATCATTCCCATGAAAGCCTGGCAGAACCACGTGTTGCACGACTGTGCCAGGGCACCCGTAATGTTGAGCAGCGACTTGTGTTTGTGACAGCCCACATGCGTCTTGCCGATGGTGAATCCGCCATTGCAGGCAAACGTGGCCTCCGGGTTGACGATACCCTCGGAGAGGAGTGTCAGCGCCTGGGCGGTCTTGAATGTGGACCCCGGCGCATAGATGCCTGTGATGGCACGGTTGATCTGGCTCGCCGAGGTGGAGCTGCTCGCCATGCAGAGCACCTCGCCCGTACCGGGCCGAATGGCTACTATGCTTCCCTGACGGCCGTGGAGCAGCGCCGCGGCTACGCGTTGCAGCGCGGGCAGGGTCGTGAGGTCGTTGGCAGGACGTGTCTGGGCAGGGGCTGAAGCTATGCCGAGCAACGTCAGGCATAGGGCAGCCCATATCTTTTTCTTCGTCATTATCGTTATCCTAATTCTGAGAGGAAGGATCTTTCTCCCATTCTTCCAGCGCTTTCCGCCAGTCGGTCTGCTCGCCGCTCTCTATCGCTTCTTTCTCACGTGCGGCCGCATCGCGTGCCTTATCCCTGGCACGCTTAGCCTTCATGGCCTCGATCGTGGCATCATCGAGGATCTCTATGGCCCCGCGGCGGATAGCATCGTGCAGCTCTTCCTCGCCAAAGGCTTTGCCGGGCTCGTTGAAGTCGGAGATGTTAAACTCGTAATCGACCCTCAGGTCGTGGCGCACGAGCTTCTGCTGAGCCCTGTTGCCTGCATTCTTCAGCCGCAGGAGCTTACCTATCTTTTCTATTTCGTCGGCCGAAAACTTGTTTCTTCCCATAAATATATTATAATGTCATGTAGATAGTATGGTCGCTATCCTACTGCAAAAGTACGCAAAAGGAATGGGTTGAACGGCATCTACGTTGTTTTTTATGTGGCGAACGATTGTTTTTAACTCGTTGGCAGGGCTCCTCCGAACCGCGGACGGCCCGCTCTGCACTACTGATTTACCAGATGACACAGATGCTCCTTACCACGAATTCCACGAATGGCCACGAATGATTATCGCGGTGCAAACCTGTTCAACCACAGATTACACCGATTGTTCAGATAGGCTGGCGCTCGAGTTGCTGCAATGGCTCAGTAGAGACGGAGTGTACTCCGTCTCCTATAGGTTCCTTCAACCAGGCGTGCGGAATAGAAAAAGCCAAAAAGAAGAAGCCAAAAAGAGGAACACCATATATCTATTTCTAAATGATGAATGTAGCGAGGTCAGGCTCCTTATGACGACATGAAGGGGTGATACTGTAGGGGCGGGGTCTGCCCGCCCTGTTCCGGCATGGGCAGAAACGCGAGGAGGGAGAAGCTGACCTTGTGAAGAGGGGTCACAAACATGATTATGAGGAGGACAAGTATTGTGTTATGAGGGTAAGTATTGTTACAAGGGAGATGGAGATTTATGATGAGGGCGGGCTGGCCCCGCCCCTACAGCTTCACCCTCAGCCCTGTGGCAAGATGAAGGATTATAGGTTTCGCGGGAGTTTACAATTAAGAAAACAATACGCGGTGCTCCATTTTTTTGATTCATCATTTTGGCCTATTCTGTCCGCCTGACTATCTGAAGAAGCCCAAAGGAGACGGAGTACACTCCGTCTCTACTGAGCCATCGTTGCAGCTTCTGCGCCAGCCCATCTGAGAAATC
>LAHS01002083.1_pt1 | contig 23041 bp, 15 predicted proteins | sample 329651 | NCBI WGS metagenome assembly LAHS01 (sample SAMN03275699, study PRJNA271635) | activated sludge metagenome | isolation source: sample C-1 Sludge from hydrolytic chamber (first chamber) of Anaerobic... | reverse complement strand
GTGTTCATCGATTCTCTGTTTGCTTTTCTTAAATGTGGAGAATAATTTGTGCAAAAGTAGAATAATTTTGTAGGTTGTACAAGCAACAGGTGCAAAAACATCCTGCTGTACCTCTTTTTTTTGCTTTAAAATAGGTATATCTACCAGCCTCGGCCGACACATCAGGAGATAATCAAAATGTAAGTAAAAGGGCGGGTTTTGTGACACTTTGACTTTTGAAAATGGTTGACCCCGAGGTGTGTTCCAGCTCGTCGGAGAGGCGAAAAACAGGGGTGGCGTTGCGATTCATGCTTATTCGCGATGCGATTCATATTTCATGACTGCGCGATTAATACTTATTCGCAATGCAAATCATGCTGACTCGCAACACGAATAAACGTTATTTTGCCCCAAAATCATACTAAATTGGGGCGTTTTTCAGGCATAATAAGGGGTAAATTGGGCTGAAATCATGGTGCTTGTGAAGGCGTTTTGCTATAACATTCTGATTATCAAAAGATAACAAAAATAGCGAAATTAAGGCCGATGAAACGCACGAGGACTAAAGTTTTTGTAAAAACGCGATTTCTGAGGCCCTTTAATTTTTCAATATGATAGCTTTTTCGGTAAAATGATGTGCAAAGTGTCAGTTTGCCTCCCGGGCATAGTAGAAGGCACGCCTGTGGGTCATGGCATGGGCAAGTTTGGAGACAGGACAGCCCTTCGCCTAACTATAACCAGAGGGTGTGTCAACACCGAAAGCAGCACTATGCTGAGGGTATGGACTGTAGGGGCGGGGTCGGCCCGCCCTGCAAAACAGTGCCTGGCTCCCTCGCGCCTGCACCCTCAAAATGCCGTCTGCGCCCTCGGGGCACGCTTCTGTCCATGCCAGAGCCAGGGCGTGCAGCCCTCGTCCCTACGGTATGACCCCATCATGCTACCCAGAAGAGACAGGCTTCGCCACATTTGCAATTTATAAACCGTTGCGCGATGAGCCGGTTTCAAAAAGATGGTGGTTAAATAGCATTAAAGCAATAATTTATTTATGGAAAGGTCAAGGCTATGTGCGAAAATATTGCTATATTTGCACGCAATAAATTTATAAAACCACTTTTTATGTCATCATTTGTTGCCGATAAAATTGTAATGGACGGTCTGACTTTCGACGATGTCCTGCTTATTCCAGCTTATTCTGAAGTCTTGCCCAAAGAGGTAGAATTACGTACCCGATTCTCCCGTCATATCGAGCTGAATGTGCCCTATGTGACAGCCGCCATGGATACCGTGACCGAGTCAGCTATGGCTATAGCGATTGCCCGGGAAGGTGGTATCGGTGTGATCCACAAGAATATGACCATTGAGGAGCAGGCCCGTCAGGTAGCCATCGTCAAGCGTGCGGAGAACGGTATGATCTATGATCCCGTGACCATTCGCCGCGGTCGTACCGTGAGGGACGCACTGGAGATGATGCACAATTACCATATCGGTGGTATCCCTGTGGTAGATGAGGAGAACCACCTGGTGGGCATCGTGACCAACCGTGACCTGCGTTTCGAGCGCCGTCTGGACAAGACCGTCGATGAGGTGATGACAAGAGAGAATCTGGTGACGACCCATCAGCAGACCGACCTGGTTGCTGCGGCGCAGATTCTGCAGGAGAACAAGATTGAGAAACTGCCCGTGGTAGATGGCGGCAATCATCTCATCGGACTGATTACCTATAAGGATATCACCAAGGCCAAGGACAAGCCCATGGCCTGCAAAGACGAGAAGGGTCGTCTGCGCGTGGCTGCCGGTGTGGGAGTCACCGTCGATACGCTCGACCGGGCCCAAGCCCTCGTTGAGGCAGGGGTAGATGCTATCGTGATCGATACTGCGCATGGGCACAGCCAGGGCGTCGTGGGCAAACTGCACGCCGTGAAGGCTGCCTTCCCGAACGTAGATGTGGTGGTGGGTAACATCGCTACGGGCGAGGCGGCACGCTTCCTCGTAGATAACGGTGCTGATGGCGTAAAGGTAGGCATCGGCCCGGGATCCATCTGTACGACGCGTGTCGTTGCCGGTGTAGGCGTACCCCAGCTGAGTGCCGTGTACGATGTGTACAGTGCACTGAAAGATACCGATGTGCCGCTCATCGCCGATGGCGGACTGCGTTACTCGGGCGACATCGTGAAGGCCCTCGCCGCCGGTGGCAACTGCGTGATGATCGGTTCGCTGGTGGCCGGTACAGAGGAGTCGCCGGGTGAGACCATTATCTACAACGGCCGTAAGTTTAAGAGCTATCGTGGCATGGGCTCCATGGAGGCCATGGGACAGAAGAACGGCTCGCGCGACCGTTATTTCCAGAGCGACACCAACGACGTGAAGAAACTCGTGCCCGAGGGTATCGCCGGTCGCGTGCCTTATAAGGGAACCGTGCAGGAGGTGATCTATCAGCTCGTGGGCGGCCTCCGTTCGGGCATGGGCTACTGCGGTGCATCTACCATCGAGCGCCTCCATCAGGCCAGGTTCGTGCGCATCACCAATGCCGGTGTGCAGGAGAGTCACCCTCATGACATCACCATCACGAGTGAGGCTCCCAACTATTCTCGATTCGAATAATTCCAATCATAGACCGATAGAGGCAGGGGGGCACAATAATGATATACTGTGCCTTTCTGCTTCTTCGCTGAAAAAAGGATGACTTATGTCATGAAAAGGAAACTGCTGCTGGGTGTCATGCTGCTATGTGGCACTGTTTGCATGGCACAAAACGATGATCCGGTGGTGATGACCATCAACGGGCACGGTGTCACACGCTCCGAATTTGAGTATTCTTACAACAAGAACAATGGCGACGGCGTCGTCGATAAGAAGAGCGTGAATGACTATGTGCCGCTCTTCGTCAACTATAAGCTGAAGGTAGAGGCTGCCAAGGCTGCGCGTCTCGACACGCTCAGGTCGTTCAGGCAGGAGTTTGCGGGATACCGCGATCAGCAGATCCGTCCCGCGATGATTACCGATGCGGACGTGGAGGCTGAGGCCCGGCGGATATACAGGGAGACACAGGAGCAGATAGACCATAACGGAGGCATGGTCAGGGTGGCGCATATTCTGATCACGATGGGGCAGAAGGCTACGGCCGATGAGGAACGCCGGGCCAAGCTGCGTATCGACTCCATCTACAATGCCCTGCAGCAAGGTGCCGACTTTGCACAGCTGGCGCGGAAGTGCTCGCAGGACTACGGCTCGGCTCAGAACGGCGGTGAGCTGCCGCCCATAGTCAGAGGCCAGACCCTGAAGGAGTTTGAGGATCAGGCATGGGGACTGAAAGACGGCGAGATGAGCCGTCCGTTCCTCTCGCCTGCAGGCTGGCACATCGTCGTGAAACGGGGACATCAGAACTTCTTCGACTACGCCAGCCAGCGCGATGCCATCATGAAGTTCATCGATCAGCGGGGACTTCGCGAGCAGATCATCGATCATAAGCTCGACACCTTGGCCCATGAAGCCCATACCACTCCGCAGCAACTGGTGGACAGCAAGCGCGAGGAGATGATGGCAAAAGACAGCAACCTGAGATACCTCATTCAGGAATACCACGACGGGCTGCTGCTCTACGAAATCAGTAATCGCACCGTATGGGAGAAGGCTCAGAAGGATGAGGCAGGGCTGGAAAACTATTTCAGGAAGAACAAGAAACGCTATAAGTGGAGTGCTCCCCGATTCAAGGGTATAGCTTACTACACGCGTGATAAGAAGGATATGAAGGCCGTGCGGCAGGCTGTGAAGGGCATTGCCTACGATTCGTGGGAGGAGACGCTGCGAAAAACCTTTAATGCCGACTCGGTGCAGCGCATCAGGGTGGAAAAGGGCCTCTTTAAGCAAGGCGACAACGCCACGGTCGATCACGAGGTTTTTGGTGCTCATACGGCGCCAGAAACGGTGAAGGGTTATCCTTTTGCCGCTGTATATGGCAAGAAGCTCAAGGCTCCGAAGAAGATGGCAGACGTGAAGTCGCTGGTAACGGCCGATTATCAGGAATATCTGGAGAAGCAGTGGGTAGATCAGCTGCGCAGACAGTATAACGTAACGATTAACGAAGAGGTGCTCAAGACCGTAAACAAGCATTAGGCAGATGGTCTTGAAGCCTATGAAGTATATAAGTAAATTTCGCATGAAGATAAGAAACATAGCAATGGTAGCGGCGGTAGTACTGCCCATAGGACTCTCGGGAACGATTCCCTCAGGCTCTTTCAGCGGACGGCACAATGCGCTTCCGGCCGATACGGACACAGCGCAGGCAAAGCTGGTGAAGGAACACTACGCCCCGGAGGGCAGCGTCGTTGACGAGGTGGTATGGGTTGTCGGCGACGAACCCATACTGAAGTCGGACATCGAGATGATGCGTATGCAGGGTCTTGCCGAGGGAATGAACTGGGGCGGGAACCCTGACTGTGCCATTCCTGAGCAGCTCGCCGTGCAGAAACTCTTCCTCCACCAGGCAGAGATCGACTCTCTCGAAGTGACCGAATCGGAGGTCGTGGCGGGCGTAGATCAGCAGATCAACCGATGGATCGAGGTGGCTGGCGGACAGGAGAAGCTGGAGGAATATCGCAAGCAGAGCCTCAGCGAGATGCGCGCATCGCTGCACGACGATTTCAAAAACCAGCGTCTGATCCAGAAGATGAAGGAGAAGATCGTGGAAAACGTGAAGGTCTCGCCCGCTGATGTACGCAATTATTTCCGCACCCTGCCCGAAGACAGCGTTCCTTTCGTGCCTACGGAGGTGGAGGTGCAGATCATTCAGCGCTCGCCGAAGATCAAACAGGAGGAAATCAACCGTGTGAAGGATCGGCTCCGCAACTTCACCGACCGCGTGAACAAGGGCGAGACGACCTTCGCCACGTTGGCACGCCTGTATTCAGAAGACCCTGTTTCTGCTCGTCAGGGAGGCGAGATGGACTACATCGGCCGTGGACTGCTCGACCCAGCCTTTGCCAATGTGGCCTTCAACCTTACCGATCCCAAGAAGATATCGAAGATCGTGGAGAGCGAATTCGGCTATCATATCATTCAGCTCATCGACAAACGGGGCGACAAGATCAAGTGCCGCCATATCCTCATCAAGCCGCACGTGGCACAGGACGAGATCGATGCCGCCGAGCATCAGCTCGATTCCCTCAGTCAGGATCTGCGCAGCGGCAAGTTTACGTTCGATGAGGCCGCTGCCTTCCTGTCTGATGACAAGGACACACGCAATAACCGCGGACTGATGTCGAACAGTACGGCTGACGGCATTACCTCGCGTTTCCAGATGAAAGAACTGCCTACGGAAGTGGCCCGCGTGGTGGATACCATGAAGGTGAACGAGATCTCGCAGCCTTTCCAGATGATCAACGGCAAGGGCAAGACCGTCGTGGCCGTCGTCAAGCTGAAAAGTCGTACGGAGGGACATAAAGCATCTATCACCGAAGACTTCCAGGTTATGAAGAACGTGGTGCTCGAAAAGGAGCGTGAGAAGACCTTGCACGACTGGGTGGTGGATAAGATCAAGCATACCTATGTACGGATGAACGACCGTTACAAGGGCTGTAAGTTTGAGTATCAAGGCTGGATTAGATGATAAATCATAAGAACATCATAGTGCAACTCCATGGGCATAGGATCATCTTCACGATGATTCTATGCTTCTTTGTCATAGGCTTGCTGAGTGCGGCAGGCCAAAGGGGAAAGCGTAAACGCAAGCCGACCGACGAGCGGGTGTACCTCATTCATGCCGACGAGCTGAAGTATGACACCTACGGTCCCAACCCCGACGCGCAGATTGTGAAGGGGCATGTGTCGTTCAGACATCAGGGATCTCACCTCACCTGCGACAGTGCTTACTTCTATCAGGCCTCCAACTCCGTGCGCGCCTTCGGTCATGTGCATTTCCGTCAGGCCGATACCCTGTCGCTCACCTGCGAGAGAGCGTGGTACGACGGTCAGCAGCAGATGCTCGAAGCCCGTCGGAACGTGGTGCTGAAACACCGCAGGCAGACACTCTATACCGACAGCCTGAATTACGACAAGCTTTACAACTATGCTTATTTTTTTGATGGTGGACGACTGATTGACGGGAAGACCCGGCTGAGTTCCGACTGGGGCGAATACCATTCTGATACCCACGAGGCACGTTTCTACCTCGATGTGCAGCTCAAGACGCCTAAGAACCACGTATCTACCGATACGCTCTATTACGACACCAATACGTCGTTGGCCCATGTGGTGGGAATGTACACCCCCGATCACGGGCATGGTCAGCCGGGGCCTTCGCTTATCCGGAGCAACGGAAGCACCATCACCACGACCAATGGCTACTTCAACACCCATACCGACCGTGCCCGGCTTTATGGCCGGTCGACCGTGGTGGACAAGGAGAAAACCATCACCGCCGACACCTTATTATATAATAGGACCACGGGATATAACCGTGGCGTGGGCAACGTGATCTACGTGGACAAGAAGAACAAGAACATGCTGACGTGCGGCGTGGCCGAGTACAACGAGAAAACCGGAAAGGGTTATGCCACGCAGCGGGCTCTGGTGAAGGACTTCTCGCAGAAAGACACGCTCTACCTGCATGCCGACACGCTGCGGATAGAGACGTTCCACATCAACACCGACTCTGTATATCGCAAGGTGCACTGTTATAATCATGTGCGGACCTATCGTGTCGATCTGCAGGCGGTATGCGATTCGCTGGTGTTCAATTCGCAGGACTCCTGCATGACGATGTATCGCGACCCCATCGTATGGAACGGGGGACGGCAGCTTTTGGGCGAGAAGATCCTGGTGTTCATGAACGATTCCACCGTCCGCGAAACGCGTGTGCTGGGTCAGGCCATGTCGATCGAGCTCATGCGCGACAGCATTCACTACAACCAGGTGACCTCGCGCGACATGTATGCCTACTTCAAGGAAGGCAAGTTGCGCCGCAGCGATGCCGTGAGCAATGTGCGGTCGGTGTTCTTCCCCATTGACGACAAGGACAGTACGCTCATCGGACTGAACTATGTGGAGACCGACACGATGAGAATGTATATGAGCCCGGAGCGTAAACTCGAGCGTATCTGGATGCCCAAGGCCGAGGGCACGCTCTATCCCATGACGCAGATTCCGCCGTCGCAGCTCTTGCTTCCCGGCTTCGCCTGGTTCGATTACATTCGCCCCATAGACCAGAATGACCTGTTCGATTGGCGCGGAAAGAGCTCGAGTACCGAGCTGAAGCAGCTGAAACGCCATGCGGCGCCGATACAGCAGATCGGAAAGGGAGTGGCGCAGGAACCGTCAGAAAAGAAAGAAGACAGCCCCCAGGCACCAAAAAGCTGATGACTAACCTGTTGTTTCAGACCAGAAAGCCCCGCCGGTTCCATCATGAGCCCATCTACAGCGATGAACGGAGGGAGCGGCTCAAAGAACTAAAGCTGCGCGCGGAGCATGAGCTTGCCGAGGAATCGGACAGCCGGAAGGCATCGGCTTCCGGCTTGCCTGAGTCTGGCAGCACCTATTCTCCGCGTGTAGGGCATGCGATCCATTTCGGCACGAAGCGCCGCCACGGTACAGGCATGGGGTTCCAATGGCTGACCGTCATGATGGCGGTGATACTGCTGTTATTGTTTATTGTTATTTTGATAACCATCTTATGAGCGACATCATACAACTCTTACCCGACTCGGTAGCCAATCAGATAGCGGCAGGTGAGGTGATACAGCGTCCGGCATCGGTCATCAAGGAACTGGTGGAGAACGCCGTAGATGCTGGAGCGCACCGGATCGACGTGATGGTGGTAGATGCCGGTCGCACGTCCATTCAGGTGGTCGATGACGGCAAGGGCATGTCGGAGACCGATGCGCGACTCTCGTTTGAGCGCCACGCCACATCGAAGATCCGTCAGGCCGACGACCTCTTCAACCTGCGTACCATGGGATTCCGCGGTGAGGCGCTGGCTTCTATCGCTGCCGTTGCTCAGGTAGAGCTCAGGACCCGTACGGCCGACGAGGATCTGGGTACGCACCTCTCCATCGCCGGTTCACATTTTACGGGGCAGGAGCCCTGTGCCTGTCCCATAGGTTCCAACTTCCTTGTCGAGAATCTTTTTTATAATGTGCCCGCCCGCCGTAAGTTTCTCAAGTCGAATGCGACGGAGCTGAACAATATCATCACTGCCTTCCAGCGTATCGTTCTGGTCTATCCCCAGCTCTCCTTCTCGTTTTATAGCAATGGCTCGGAGATGTTCGATCTGCGTGCCGGCGGTCTGCGCAAGCGCATAGTCGATGTATTCGGCAAGCGAATCAACCAGGATCTGCTGCCCGTAGAGGTGGAAACGTCGGTCTGTGGCATTCGGGGCTTCGTGGGAAAACCGGAGTCGGCCAAGAAGAAAGGGGTTCATCAATATTTCTTTGTCAACGGCCGCTACATGCGTCACCCTTATTTCCATAAGGCAGTGATGACGGCTTTCGAGCGCATGGTGCCCCAGGGCGATCAGGTGCCTTATTTTCTCTATCTCGATGTCGATCCCAAGGATATCGATGTCAATATCCATCCCACTAAGACCGAGATCAAGTTTGAGAACGAGCAGGCCATCTGGCAGATCCTGCTGGCTTCGGTCAAAGATGCTGTGGGCATGTTCAGTGATGCCTCTGCGATCGAGTTTGATACTGAGGGCAAGCCCGACATACCGGTCTTCAACCCTCATGACGATGCCGAGGCTCCGCATCTCGACATCGATACGCAGTATAATCCCTTCGACGATGCTGCCGGTGTGCTGCCGGTCGGCTCGCCGGATCACCCCCCCGTTGTCCCAAATGCTCTCGGAGCATCGGCATTGGCAGACAGTAAGCCCCGCCAGAGCCGGCTGAACCAGATGGGCATGGGAGCCGGGACAGGCTCCACCATCGTCCCGTCGCGCGTGCCCGACCAGTGGGAATCGTTATACGAGGATCTCGAGAAGACGGAGACGCCAGCCTCCCGGCCTCTCTTTGAGGAGCCGACCGTGACGGAGAGCAATGACCTGATTGCCGAGAAGTCGCCCTCTCACTATCAGTACAAGGGCCGTTACATCATGACAAGCGTAAAGTCGGGGCTGATGATCATCGATCAGCATTACGCCCATGTGCGTATCCTCTTCGACGATTACCTGCAGCGGCTGGCCACCAGGAAGGTTCATTCGCAGCAGATGCTCTTTCCCGAAACAATCCAGCTCGGCGTGCAGGAGCAGCTGACGTACGATCAGATCCAGGAGGAGATCAGGGAGATGGGCTTTGATCTCACTCCGCTCGGTGGCGAGACGTATGCCGTGAATGCCACCCCCGAGGGTCTGGACGGTATCGACATCCCTACCTTGCTCCACGATATGATCATCAGTGCGCAGGAGCGTGGCACCTCCGCCCGCCAGGAGGTGAACGAGTCGCTGGCGCTCCGTATGGCACAGGCTGCCGCCATTCCCTACGGTCAGGTGCTCTCCAATGTCGAGATGGAGAACATCGTCAACAGCCTCTTCCGCTGCAGCAACGTCAATTATACCCCCGACGGGCGCCGTCTGCTCCGTGTGGTGAAACAGCAGGATATAGACCAGATGTTCGAATAAGTCGGGTTTTTCTTATAAATATAATTTACATGTCGTAGGTCTAAACAGCTGAGACAGTGTTACAGAAATGAGTGAAAACAGAGGAAAAACGTGAAAGATGGTGCCCTTTTTTATGATTTTTAATCAATTGAAGTAAAATAATATCAATAAAAGTTGGCACTTTCACTAAGAAGAACTAATTTTGCACACGTAAGGCTACTATAAGTTGCATGTCAAGACGATGGGTTGAGGCGCATTTGTAGTTATAACAGAGATGGTTGCGGTAATGCAGGCTTGCCTGTCTTTTGCGCTACCATCATGCCTGACAATGAGATTTGGGTCTCAGCTAACTATTTCTATTCAGGGATAATACGATTAAGACCATATAGCAGATATATTTTATTAATGTGATTATAAATAATAAGGTTATGAAAAAACTATTAATGACGCTGGCTGTTGCCGGCTTGTCTCTGAGCGCAATGGCTCAGGACGCTGATCCTGTACAGAAGTACAGCGTTGCTACGAATTCTTTCTGGAGCAACTGGTTTATTCAGGTAGGTGGTGACTGGAATGTATGGTACTCAAATCAGGAGCACCACGTAGATGCACACAAGGGTATGGGCTTCCTCGGTGGAGACCGTCGCACCTTCGGTGCTTCTCTGGCCATCGGTAAGTGGTTCACTCCGGGTCTCGGTCTCCGTACCAAGCTGCAGGCTTGGCAGGGTAAGAACATTCCTGCAGCATCAGCTACTACAACTAAGTTTGATATGTGGACCCTGAACGAGCAGGCTATGTTCAACCTCAGCAATCTGCTCTGCGGCTACAATCCTACACGTGTATGGAACCTCATTCCTTTTGCAGGTGCAGGCTTCTCTCGTAACATGACTGACAACCGTTATGCTATGCAGCTGAGCGTAGGTATCCAGTCAACATGGCGTCTGAGCCGTCACCTCAATGTGTATCTTGAGGGTGGCTGGAACCGTCTGGAGCCCGACTTCGACGGATCTGCTTCAAAAACTGGCGAGCGTGGCTGGGAGTCTCACGACAACAATGTGTACGGCGAGGTTGGTCTGAACTTCAACCTGGGTCGCGCTACATGGGATAAGGTGCCCGATGTAGATGCTATCAAGGCTCTTTCACAGAGCCAGATCGACGCCCTCAACGCACAGCTGAACGATGCTAACGCTGAGAACGCACGTCTGAAGAACCTGCTGGCCAACCAGAAGCCTGCTGAGAATGCAGCTGTAAAGCAGTTTGTTAATACTCCGGTTTCTGTGTTCTTCAACATCAACAAGACTCAGATCGCTTCTCAGAAGGATCTCGTTAACGTTAAGGCTCTTGCTCAGTATGCTAAGGACAACAGCGCTAAGCTGAATGTTACCGGTTATGCCGATAGCGCAACAGGTAGTGCCGAGTACAACCAGAAGCTTTCTGAGGGTCGTGCAGCTACTGTAGCCGACGAGCTCGTAAAGATGGGTGTTGACCGCAGCAACATCTCTACCGTTGGTAAGGGTGGCGTTGATGAGCTGTCTCCAGTTTCATTCAACCGTCGCGCTACTGTTCAGGTTGCTGAATAATCCAGCAGATCGAGTGGGGTGGGAGTCTGCCATGGTGCTGTGATCTCCCCCTCCTGATCAAGACAAAAATTTCCAGAGGGTGTAACGCCAGTCAGGCGTTACACCCTCTTTGTTTTGGTATCTCCGTGTGTGAGTGGGCCCGAGAAGGCCCCGACAGAGGGTAGGCCACTCGTCAGACAGAGGGAGTGACATGCCTTTTCTCTTTTAAACTATGTCAGCATAAGTGACAGATTGCTGATATTTCGATCTTGAAAACTGCATGGGACGGTGGCTCAAAAAAAGCGAAGATGGAGGGACGGAGACAGACCTGAAGTGCTTCCGAGGCTTTGTTCGAGAGCCCTGTGCCTCCCCCAGCCATGCTTTTTGGTGTAGAGAGAGTATGTCTCACAGTGCTGTTCCGGAGTGTCGGTTTGCAATCAGTGCTTATACGCGTTGCGATTAATACTGTTTCGCGTTGCGATTAATGCTTAATCGCATTGCGAATAATATTGAATGGAGTTGCGATTAATGCTTATTCGTGGACTCAAGGCTTAATTCTTATGCAGAAAATTCTGCGTCATCTTATCGAGAAGTGATTTTTCTTGTAGTAAATTGCTGAACGTCAGCGTGTTGCAACAAACCTCGAAAACGATCCTCCGATAGTCCCGTACTCGGTGTTTTTGCAATCTATTTTTGTCACATTCGGGGTGTCGTGTGATGGCGCTCATGTTTGCAGCCCAGAATTGCACGTGTCATACTATTGGGCAAAGGATCTGAAAAAAGGGCGCCAGAATATTTTCCTGCGGAGCCCTTGGAGAGGAAATGCGCCGTAAAAAACGCTGAATAGCATTTTTTTTAGAAAAAACATTCGAAAAATTTGGCACTGTGTTATTTTTGTAGTATCTTTGCACCCGCAATCCGAGATAATCGGGCGAATAGCTCAGTTGGTTTAGAGCGTCTGCCTTACAAGCAGAGGGTCGGGGGTTCGAATCCCTCTTCGCCCACTTAGGGGTGTTTCCCTGTGGTCTTTCGGGGCTGCGGGGAATTTTTTATAAGGGCGTTTAGCTCAGCTGGTTTAGAGCATCTGCCTTACAAGCAGAGGGTCGGCGGTTCGAATCCGTCAACGCCCACATCTTTTCATTAAGTTTGAAGCCTTGCAGCACTGGTGTTGCGAGGCTTTTGCTTTATTTATGTATGTAACGTCTGATTCCTATTAACGAATCTTATAGAAAGATTTCAAGGCAGTTTGATGGGCGAATAAAATAGTTTTCGTAATTTTGCACCACAGATAATACGTATTACATTATGCATCTTAATTCTTTGACCGCCGTGTCGCCGATAGATGGCAGATACAGGGGTAAGACAGAGCCGCTGGCCGACTATTTTTCGGAATTTGCACTCATCAAATATCGTGTGCGCGTAGAGATTGAATATTTTATCACCCTCTGTGAGCTGCCTCTGCCGCAGCTGAAGAGCTTCGATACCAGTCTCTTTGAAACACTGCGCAGTATCTACCGCAACTTCGACGAAGCTTCAGCTCAGCGCGTAAAGGACATCGAGAAGGTGACCAATCATGACGTGAAAGCTGTGGAATACTTCCTCAAGGAGGAATTTGACAAGATCGGTGGACTCGACGCATACAAGGAATTCATTCATTTCGGACTGACGAGCCAGGACATCAACAATACCAGTGTTCCCCTGTCTATCAAGGAAGCATTGGAAAATGTGTATTATCCTCTGGTGGAAGAGCTCATCGCGCAGCTCCAGGAATATGCCGACGAGTGGAAGGACGTGCCCATGCTCGCCAAGACCCACGGTCAGCCAGCATCGCCCACGCGTCTCGGCAAGGAGATCATGGTGTATGTGTATCGTCTCACCGAGCAGCTCCGTTCGCTTAGGGAGGTGAAGATCACTGCCAAGTTTGGTGGTGCCACAGGTAACTATAATGCCCATCATGTGGCTTATCCCGCATACGACTGGCGTGCCTTCGGCAATCGCTTTGTGAGTGAGAAGCTCGGTCTGGAGCGCGAGCAATGGACCACGCAGATCAGCAACTACGATTTCATGGGCGCCATCTTCGATGCCATGCGCCGCATCAATACCATCATCATCGACCTCGACCGCGATTTCTGGATGTATATCTCTATGGAATATTTCAAGCAGAAGATCAAGGCCGGAGAGGTCGGGTCGAGTGCCATGCCTCATAAGGTGAATCCCATAGACTACGAGAACAGCGAGGGGAACCTCGGCATCGCCAATGCCGTGCTGCAGTTTCTTGCTGCCAAGCTGCCCGTGAGCCGTCTGCAACGCGACCTCACCGACTCTACGGTGCTCCGCAACGTGGGTGTGCCTTTCGGTCATACCGTCATCGCCATTCAGAGCACCCTCAAGGGCCTGCGCAAGCTGATTCTCAACGAGAGCAAGCTGAAGCAGGATCTGGACAGCACGTGGGCCGTGGTGGCAGAGGCTATTCAGACTATCCTGCGCCGTGAGGGCTATCCCCACCCGTACGAGGCGCTGAAGGCTCTGACCCGCACCAACAAGACCATGACCGAGGAGACGATTCATGAGTTTATCAGTACGCTCAACATCAGCGATGAAGTCAAGGCAGAGCTGATGGCCATTACGCCGAGTAATTACACAGGAATGTAAATCGAAATGTCGTGGAACGGATCTGCGACTCGTGCCATAACGGGAATATCATGATGATCATCATTTGAGTTCAACAGTAGTATTGTATTATTAACCGTAGCCGCGAGGCTAAAAAGAAAATAAATATCATAGGTATGTCAGAAGAAGAAAACAAAATTCAGGAGTCAGGTTCAGATCAGAACCGCAGTGTAGAAGGCGGCCGTGAAGGTTATACACGTCCTTCAAGTTATCAGAGCAATTATCGTGAAGACGGTGCACGTTCGCAGCGTCCACGTATCCATACACAGCGTGCTTACAGCAGCGACAGGGCGAGAGGAGCCCAGAGTGACGGTGGATTCCGTCCCGAGGGATTCGGTTCAGGCCTGCAGGGCACCCAGGGAGAGGCCCGTACTCAGGGCGGCTATCAGCCCCGCGGGGGTTACCAGCCCCGCAGTGGCTACCAGCCCCGCAGTGGCTACCAGCCTCGTGGCGGTTATCAGCCTCGTCAGGGCGGCTACCAGCCACGTCCACAGGGTGGCTATCGTCCTCGTTACGGCAGTCAGGAGGGTGGCTATCAGCCCCGCGAGGGCGGTTACCAGCCGCGTGAGGGCGGTTATCAGCCTCGCCAGGGTGGCTATCAGCCCCGTCAGCAGGGCGGGTACGGTCGTCAGCAAGGTGGCTATCAGCCTCGTCAGGGCGGTTATCAGCCTCGTCAGGGTGGTTATCAGCCCCGTCAGCAGGGTTATCGTCCACGTTTGCAAGGTGGCTATGGCCGTCCGCAGGGTGGCTATCAGCAGCGTCCGGGCTACGATCCCAATGCCAAATACAGCCTGAAGAAGCGCATAGAGTATAAGGAGGAACATATAGATCCCAACGAGCCCTTGCGCCTGAACAAGTTCCTTGCTAATGCAGGAGTGTGCTCTCGCCGTGAAGCCGATGAATTTATCCAGGCAGGAGTAGTGACGGTAAACGACGTGGTGGTTACCGAGCTGGGCACCAAGGTGCTGCGCTCCGACGTGGTGAAGTTCCACGATCAGCCTGTAACACTGGAGAAGAAGGTCTATGTGCTGCTCAATAAGCCCAAAGATTATGTCACTACCAGTGATGATCCCCAGCAGCGTAAGACGGTGATGGATCTCGTGAAAGATGCCTGTCAGGAGCGCATCTACCCCGTAGGCCGTCTTGATCGCAACACCACGGGTGTGCTGTTGCTCACCAACGATGGCGACATGGCCAGCAAGCTGACCCACCCTAAGTTCCTCAAGAAGAAGGTTTACCACGTGTTCCTCGACAAGAACGTGGCCGCAGAGGATCTGCAGAAGATCGCTGACGGTATTGAACTGGAGGACGGCGAGGTGCATGCCGATGCTGTGGAATATGCCGATGACCGTGATAAGGCTCAGGTAGGCATAGAGATTCACAGCGGGAAGAACCGTATCGTGCGTCGTATCTTCGAGGCTCTGGGCTACCGTGTGGTGCGCCTCGACCGCGTACAGTTTGCCGGTCTTACCAAGAAGAACCTGCGTCGTGGCGACTGGCGCTTCCTCACTGAGCAGGAGGTGGATATGCTGCGCAGCGGCATGTTTGAATAAACAGAGAACCATTGAGACATGGCTATCTGCGGGTTTGCAGAGCATGACAGGTTGCCGTAGGAGGGATCTGATAGTGCATGTAGGTCGCAGATGGCTGTGTCTTTATGATATATGATATCTACAAATACTTTTCCTATCAAAATATAAAGGATTATGACACGTACAAAAGTAATCGATGCTCTCGGTAGCACCGACTTTGGAAAGGAGATAACCGTCAAGGGCTGGGTGCGCTCGCACCGCAGCAGCAAGGCAGTGGACTTCATTGCCCTCAACGACGGCTCTACGATCAAGAATATTCAGGTTGTTGTCGACCCCGCTTCCATGGATGCCGACATACTGAAGAGCATCACGACGGGTGCCTGCATCCGTGCCACCGGTACGCTGGTGGAGAGCCAGGGCAAGGGGCAGACCTCCGAGATACAGAGCAAGGAGATAGAGATCTATGGTCTCTGTCCTACCGACTACCCCATGCAGAAGAAGGGGCAGAGCTTCGAATACATGCGCCAGTACGCCCATCTGCGCCTGCGCACGAATACCTTCGGAGCTGTGTTCCGCATTCGCCACAACATGGCTATGGCCATACACCGCTATTTCCATGAGCATGGATTCTACTATTTCCACACGCCTCTGATCACTGCCAGCGATGCCGAGGGTGCCGGAGAGATGTTTCAGGTTACTACGCTTGACCTCGATCGCGTGGCCCAGAGTGGTAAGGTGGAGTATGACCGTGACTTCTTCGGCAGGAAGACCAGCCTCACGGTGAGCGGCCAGCTTGAGGGCGAGCTGGGTGCCACGGCTCTCGGAGCCATCTATACGTTCGGTCCTACGTTCCGTGCAGAGAACAGCAATACGCCGCGCCACCTCGCCGAGTTCTGGATGATCGAGCCGGAGGTTGCCTTTATGGATAAGGAAGAGCTGATGGACCTCGAGGAAGACTTCATACAGTATTGCGTGCGCTGGGCACTCGACAACTGCAAGGACGATCTGGAATTCCTCAACAACATGATCGACAAGAACCTCATTCAGACCTTGCAGTCTGTGGTCAATGAGAAGTTTGTGCGCCTGCCTTACACCGAGGGCATCAGGATTCTGCAGGATGCCGAGAAGGCGGGTCACAAGTTTGAGTTCCCCGTTACGGGCTGGGGCATGGATCTGGCCAGCGAGCATGAGCGTTATCTTGTGGAGGAACACTTCAAGCGCCCGGTTATCATGACCGACTATCCTGCGGAGATCAAGGCCTTCTATATGAAGAAGAACGCTGACGGTAAGACCATGCAGGGCACTGACGTGCTCTTCCCACGTATCGGTGAGATCATCGGTGGATCGGTTCGTGAAGAGAGCTACGAGAAGCTGACGGGCGAGATCAAGGCACGCGGCATGGAGGAATCGACTTACAGCTGGTACCTCGACACGCGCAAATACGGCTCCTGTCCCCATGCCGGTTTCGGTCTGGGCTTCGAGCGTCTGATCCTCTTCGTGACGGGCATGCAGAACATTCGTGATGTCATTCCGTTCCCGCGTACACCGAAGAATGCAGAGTTCTAAGCGATGACGACACAAAAAAGCAGCAGATCCCGATGGGGTCTGCTGCTTTTTTGTGTCGTTTTGTTTTTTTGTTGGGATTGCCTTTCTGGCTTCTCTATACTGCGATTTCCGATCCACGGACTCCTCGAAGAATCGCCCTCCCGTTATCTCACGTGCTCGGCATGGCGTAAGCGTAGTGCTGGATCGAAGGCTATGCCAGCTCTATCCCGTCTTCCCTGATAACGATGAGCCGCCGCTTGTAGAGGTCTCCGATGGCACGTTTATAGACCTTCTTGCTCACCTGAAACTGCCGTTTGATGTCTTCGGCATCGCTCTTGTCGCCCAATGGGCATCGCCCGCCGTTGTCGCGGAGCCACTGCAGCAGCGTCTGGGCGAAGTCTTCGGTCTGCTTCCTGCCGGCAGGCTGAAGGGCAACGTCGATCTTTCCGTCTTCGCGTATGTTCTGAATATAGCCCCGCAGACGGTCGCCCGTGTGCACATACTGGAAGATCTGGTCCTGATAGATCAGTCCGGCATAGTGGTTTTCCACGATCACCTTGAAGCCGAGATCCGTCTTCTGCCATATCAGGAGGTTCACAGGCTGCCCCGTACGCTGTCTGTCGAAGAGCGCACGGCGTGTCTCCTCGTCCTCATCGTTGAAGTCGGTGATATAGCGGTCCACCTTGGCTGATGCCACGATGCGGTAGCTTTCCTCGTCGATATGGATATGAACGATGTAGCTGTCGCCTATCTCCATACGTTTCTTCTGCTCGCGGAACGGGCAGAACACGTCCTTCATCACGCCCCAGTCGAGAAAAGCTCCGTGCTCATTCACCCAGTTTACCTTGAGGTAAGCGAAGTCGCCCACAGTGGCAAGAGGCTGCTCCGTGGTGGCGATGGGTCGCTCGTCCTGATCCAGATATACGAAACATCTCACGTCGTCGCCCACTTTTACGCCTTCAGGGACGTAGCGTTCCGGCATCAGGATCTCGCCCTCGTCGCCTCCGTCAAGGAAGATTCCGAATGTCTCCTTGCCTCCGAAGGAGTGTGGGTTAGGGCGCTCTGCCACTTTCACCATCTTCAGGGTGTTATATTCTCCAAGTCTGATTGTTGTCATGTCTTATTAATTTATAGGGTGAGTCGTATAGCCTCGTAACCATACCTTGCATTGTTTCCCGTAATTTATTCGGGTTCTTCCGTCATTTCCTGCGTCTCCGTTGTAACGGTATCGGCAGGTTGTGGAGCATCTACGAGCAGTCCGTCCTTCATGTGAATGGTGCGGTCGGTGATGGCAGCGAGCCCCTCATCGTGCGTCACGATGACAAAAGTCTGTCCGAACTTGTCTCTCAGATCGAAGAAGAGCTGGTGGAGTTCAGCTTTGTTCTTTGTGTCAAGACTGCCCGACGGCTCGTCGGCGAGGATCACGGCGGGGTGGTTTACCAGTGCGCGGGCTACGGCCACACGCTGCTTTTCACCTCCCGACAGCTCGTTGGGCTTGTGGCTCGCGCGATCTTCCAGTCCCATGAAGCGCAGCAGTTCCTCGGCCCGCTCGCGTGCTTCGCTGCGGCTGCTGCCGGCGATGAAGGCGGGGATCATCACATTCTCCAGAGCCGTAAACTCCGGAAGGAGCTGGTGAAACTGAAAGACGAAGCCCAGTTTCTGATTGCGAAAGGCGGCCAACTTCTTGCTGGAGAGCTGCCCTACGTCTATACCATCGATGACAACCTGCCCTGAGTCGGGCTTGTCGAGCGTGCCGATGATCTGCAGCAGCGTAGTCTTGCCGGCACCTGAAGGGCCTACGATCGACACCACCTCACCTTGTTCAATATGCAGGTCGATGCCTTTGAGAACCTGCAGCTTACCAAACGATTTGGTAACTCCTTTGATATCTATCATGTTATAAATAGGAGCCTCCCCCCCAACCCCCTCCGAAAGGAGGGGGAGAGCAGCCGCCCTTGTTATGTTATTATTGTATTCTTATTCTTTTCTATATATGAAGTTCCCTATCCGTCCTGTCCTTTCGAGTAGGAATGAAGATGGTGCTCAGCTCCCTCCCCTTTCGTAGAGGGCTGGGGAGGGGCTCCTTATTTTCTGTGCTTCTGCACCCATAGCCGCACCGATTCGTAGGCCGATACCTCTTCGGTATGCTGCGGTTCGGCGAAGGTCATCTCCATATCATTGTCGGCAAACTGGTCAGGGAAGATGATCATCAGGTTCTTTCCTGAGAAATATTGTGTCAGCTCCTGTGGCAGTTTGTCGAGAGCGTTCTTATAAGAGACGGTGCCGTGGCGTGCGGTGACCACCACAAAGAGATGGTCATCGGCAATGGTCGAAGCCAGACGGGGCATCTCGTTCCAGTGCTCCATAGATATATATTCGACCCTAACCTCCGCATGTCGGTTGTGCAGATACTCGTTGATCATCTGCAGTGTGTCCGTACGGCCGTGAAACTGAATGCGACATTCCAGATTCTTCGTCAGTCGGGCCAGTCGCTCCAGCCATCTGTAGAATCCCGGTTCATATTGCGCGCGCGAGGGAACGGCCACCTGAATGCGTCGCAGTGTGGCGAGAGGTTGGTGCAGGCGTGCCATGATGATCTGGCGGCTGAGGCCGTTGAACAGGCTCTGGTGGAACTGTCCCCAGAACCGTGGCGACACACTCTCGTGGGTGTGCATGCCGATGATGATCTCCGAAGCCTGAAATTCCTTGAACGCATGCTTGATACCGTTGGCGATATTCGCCGCCACGCGTACCTGCGTCTGCGTCATCACGTCCGACCCTGCAGCAAAATGAGCCACCTGTTCCAGCAGCCTTGCCCCCTGCTCCTGGTTTCTCCGCATGTTCTGGTCGTCATAGACCACATTGAGAGCCACCAGTCCGCGATGCAGCTTAGGGTTGCGCATCATGATGGCCATGGCGATGAGCTCGTTGGCATATTCCGGATATTTCACCGGGATGAGGATCTTCTCGTCGTCCTCCGCAGTGTTCTCGGGCGAGAACTCCTTATCCCTGAGAACGATACGGCGTGCCGACCACTCCGTGGCTATCGACGAGATGATGCAGGTGAAGAGAATCATGATGACCACGCCGTTGAGCATGCTCGCGTCCACCAGCTTACTGCCGTCGGCCATCTGCAGGCGCATGCCCACCATAGCTATGGCTATGGCTCCCGCGGCATGAGCGGAAGTGAGGGCGAACATCATGTGGCCCGAGGAGAGGGGCAGCCTGAATGTGAAGGCGGATATGTAGGCGGCAACCGCTTTTCCCACCGTACCGAACAGCACGATGCAGAACACTACCCAGATGATTCCGCCGCCCTGGAAGAGCAACCGTACATTGATGAGCATGCCTACACCGATGAGGAAGTAGGGAATGAAGAGCGCATTGCCGGTAAACTCTATGCGGTTCATCAGCGGTGATACGTGCGGCACGTAGCGGTTGAGGATCAGGCCGGTAAAGAAAGCTCCGAAGATCCCCTCCAGTCCTACCAGTCCGGCCAGCCAGGCACCGAGAAACAGGGCCGCCATGATAAACACAAACTGCATCACGGCATCGCTGTACCTGCGTAGAAACCACCGTGTGAGGCGGGGCAGGAACATGATCATGGCCGTGCAGTAGAGGGCAAACTTTACCACAAACCACAGCCAGAATCCCATGCCCGAGGCTCCTCCGTGAGCGGCTACGATGGTGGCGAGCAGCACGAGCGCCAGTAGCAGACTGATCATCGTAGAGCCTACGCTGAGGGTTACGCTGGGCTTGCGCTGCAGTCCGTAGCGTATCACGATGGGGTAGGCTATCAGGGTGTTGCTCGACATGATGCACGCCAGCAGCATGGAGGCGGCCGGTGTGTAGTGGAGCAGCGATATGCTCATGATGAAGGTCAGCCCGAAGGGCACGCCGAAGGTGAGCAGGCCGAACACCAGCGTGCGGTATTTGTTCTTCTTGAGGCCCTCCATGTCCATCTCCAGTGCGGCGAGAAACATGATGTAATAGAGCCCCACGCGTCCGAAAAGCTCAAACGAGGCATCGCGATCGAGAAGGTTCAGGCCGTATTGTCCCACCAGCACGCCCGCCAGCACCATACCTATGATATGAGGAATGCGCAGCTTGCCCATGATGATGGGTGCCATCAGAATGATGAGCAGCACGATCAGGAAGATCAGGGTAGGGTCTGTGATGGGAAAGTAAGACGTGATGTTGGGCATGAACCTTCAAGGTTTTATTGCAAAGTTAACAATAATATTTCAGGATAACCACCATTTTCCAATTATTCTTTTTTGACCACGAATGACACGAATAATCGCGAATACCTATGTATTAAGAACCAAAGTTCATTGTCATTCGTGTTTATTCGTGTTATTCGTAATTATTTGCGGGAGCCTTCATTATTTTCAGACGCGCTTGGTGAATGGGCCAGCGGGCACTGGCGTGCTGCTTCTGGCGTTCACTCCCTGAGCCAGCCGGCCTTGCGGAGCAGCGGCAGCACCACCTCGGCATTGAGCCGTTGTTTCTTGTCCACCTGCTGATATTCGTCGATCAGATCCTGACGGTCCTGCAACATCTTGGGCAGGAGTTTCTCATCTACGATCTCCAGCTTGAAGTTTCCCGGGTGAAACACGTAGCACACGTTGTGCTTAGCCATATCCACCGATTTCCCTGCCACGGCCAGTGCCCCTACAATTCCGAACATGGCACCGGTCATGTTCCTCGCGCTGATTTTGGCTACGTTGCAGTAGAGCACCACCAGACTGCTGTCCTTAAGCCACAGGGCACGTACATATCCCTTGCCAAACTTGGTGCCGCGATCCTTAAACTTGGTACAGTTGACCAGTAGGGTGTCGCGGTATTTCACGGCTACCACTTTATTTTTGAACAGTTTTTCCACCTCTGCCTTGTCAGAATCGAAGTGGAAGTCGGCACCCCCGCGCCATGCCTGCTTGCTGCGGCTCTTGGTGATGACCTCTACTGAGTCGGCGTGGCTCCACCGGCCGGTGAGCAGATCCATGTAGGTCGTGCAGTAATCCACGCCGGCGATGGCTGTGGCAGAGGAATCTTTCAGGGAGTCAGGCTCTGTGGTCTGTGCCGCGGCCGTAGTGAGTGAGAAGACAAGGGCACAGCAGAGTGCCAGACGTGAGAAAAGGTTGGTTTTCATTGCGTGTATGAAATTGAGGTTTATCTGTCTTTGGATTATTTTGCAAAAATACGTTTTTTCATCGACTTTGCACATTCTTCGTCAGGAATTCTATGCCCGTCGATTAAAAAAAACGTATCTTTGCGGCTGAATTATTAACTCCTATAGCTTTATCGTTCACATGAGAAAAACGATCCTTACCTTGTTTCTTGCTACTTGTCTCACTCCTCTTTCCGCACAGACGGAATCAACTCTCCCGACCTCTTCGCTTTCCTCAGAATGGCGTTCAGAGGAACTCCGTAACACCGTCCGGCTCGGTTACGGCATCGGAGTGCTGACATCAAAGGTCATCGATTTCAATAAAACATACTCTCACGCCAGTATTCTTCCGCTCACAGTCGATTACGAACACGTGTGGGATTCAGGCATGGGCTTCGGCATCAACGCCAGTCAGGGCTACCTGAAGGCCACGGGCAACAACGAGTTTTATGTCGGGGCGAGCTTTGTGGCCGCCTATACCTTCTCGCGTGGCTGGCGTCTCTCTGCCTCCACGGGTTTGGGCCTTGCTGTCAACGACTTCGGCGTGGGTGGGTCGAAGAGTGGCTTAGGCAGTCTCTCCACGGCTTACATCAGTTATAAGCTGCTGCGCCATTGGGGCGTTGCCCTCGGAGCCCGCGCATCTACAAGTTCCTATCGCCGACCCAAAGACTGGGAGGGGCGCTATGGCGCCACCCACTACGACATGTCGGTGGGTGTGACTTACGGGTGGTGACGAATCTTAATCGTGTCTGAAAGAACAGACATTCTGTTCTGCTACGGGCTGCTGACGGTTTGAATACGGGCTCTTCGGGCTCAACCTATTCATCATGTATGCCTGCTCGAGATAAGAAGGGGTAGGAAGATGAATCAAAAAAGTGAAGCACCGCGTACCGATTTATAAATTATAAGTGCGGCGCTGTCTGTAAAGTTTAGGATTCTCCATCTTGCCGCAAGGACGGAGAACGGAACTGTAGGGGCGGGGTCTGCCCGCCCTCAAGAC
>LAHS01003040.1_pt1 | contig 23112 bp, 18 predicted proteins | sample 329651 | NCBI WGS metagenome assembly LAHS01 (sample SAMN03275699, study PRJNA271635) | activated sludge metagenome | isolation source: sample C-1 Sludge from hydrolytic chamber (first chamber) of Anaerobic... | reverse complement strand
TGCAGTAATCGCAGTCCTCGATATTATTAAGGAAGCAGTGCTCAGCATGGCAGGACAGAAAATTGCTGTTTCAATCAGAACAACAATGATGCGGAAAATCAGCACGCTTCCCGCCCAGTATTTTACTTCGCACGAAAGCGGCGGAACTGTTTCCCGATTTACAAATGATATTGAAGCAGTGCAGGATTTGTTTACGAACGGCGTTGTAAGCATGATTATTGACCTGCTCAAAATTATAGGCATTGTTATTTCAATGTGGCTGTTCAGCGGCGTGCTCGGTATTCTTATGATTTGCGTGCTCCCGCTTGTATGGCTTCTTACGCGCTTCTTTCAAAAACGTATGCTCGGAGCTCAGAAACGAAAGCGTACAATTGTGGGGCGTGTAACATCATTCGTTCCTGAAACAATGCACAATATCCGCATGATTCACTCATTCGGCAAAGAAGAGTACATGAAGAAAAAATACGCCGAGTGTATTTCCGAAAGCTATGCGACAATCGAAAAAATAAACTGGTACGATTCAATTTACTCACCTGTCATAAACGTTATCTGCGCGCTTATAATCGCGTCTGTTTCACTTATTGCTTCCGCACACCTGCCATTCGCGCCTATTACTGCAGGAATTGTTGCAGCGTCAATTCAATACATCATCGACGTGTTCACGCCTATCGGGAATCTTGGCATGGAACTGCAGAGCATACAGAGCGCAGTTGCAGGCATAAACCGCATAGATGAATTCCTCAGCGAAAAGGAAGAAAGCGAAAAAGACCAGAATGTTTCGGCAGTCCTTTTTAAAAATATAAAGGAAGGAGCCGGCATAAGCATTGACCTCGATCATGTAACATTCTCTTACGACGCGAACAGCAGAAAAATTCTCAATGATGTTTCCCTCCGCATAATGCCTGACGAGCACATTATATTCGCAGGGCGCACCGGCGCCGGAAAATCAACATTGTTCCGCCTCATTCCAGGACTTCTCGTTCCTAATTCAGGAACAGTGCTTGTAAACGGAGTTGCTGTTTCAATTATTCCGAACACACAGAAGCGCAAGCTGTTCGGCTATGTTGCGCAGCACTTTGATTTTATAGAAGGCACAATCGCTGACCAGATAACGATGGGCGACAAATCAATTTCTAAAGAAGACATACTTGAGTCTCTCGCGTTTACCGGACTTGCAGAATATGTTGACTCGCTTGAAAAAGGAATCGGCACCAAAGCAGAGCCGCGCCTTTTCTCGCAGGGCCAGCAGCAGCTTCTCAATGTTTCGCGCGCAATAGTCACGAAGCCGCCCGTTCTTCTTCTCGACGAAATTACCGCAAACTTAGACTCAGAAACAGAAAAGCAGCTTCTCGACGTTCTAGAGCATGCAGGAAAAGGACGCACTGTGCTTTCTGTATCGCACCGCCTTTCCGCGCAGCTGAGTTACGACAGAATGATTACAGTGGACGACGGAAAACTGTATGAAGAATAAGTTGAAAATATTTTATACGAATGAACACAAAGAAAGATAGTTTTTACTTTTCTTTTACGAGTCCGCGCTTAATAAGTTCCGCAATAATCACGTCTACAATCTGTTCGGGATTTTTTGTTGCGGTGTCAATCTGCAAGTCTGCAAAGCCGTAATTGTTGTTGTCGATTTTATACAGCTTCATGTAGCGGCCGCTGTCTTCCCTGTCGCGCATAGCGGTAAAATCTTTTATCTGCTGAAGGTCACCGCCTTCGCGGTTCAATATGCGTTTTGCGCGCGTGTCGTCAGAAGCTATCAGATATACTTTGAGGTCTGCTTCCTTGAGCATCCATATTGCAAGACGCGAGCCAAGCACGCATGATTCTTTTTTCGCAAGCTCTACCTGATGATTATCGACGTAGATATCATAGCTGTCGTCTGTCTTTGCGTTTTCGATTACCTGTGCAAGCGTAATGCCGCGTTCTGCTGCAAGCTGTCGGAATGTAAAATTAATAAGATTGATTCCCAGTTTCTGAGAAAGCAGCGTAGACACTGTTGTGTTTCCGCATCCTGATTTTCCGCTTATAGCCACGCGCAGTCCGTTCTTAGAAGTAATCGTATATCCCATTTTCAAACCCCTTTATCATTCATACCAATTTAAAATTTCACAAACAAGCACACACAGAACGAGAGCCATAAAAAAATACGCGGAGCCGTGGTTCGTAACTGCCGCAGACTTGCGCTACTGCGCACCGTCGAGGACAGTTACGGTTCACGGCGGGAGCGCATTTTTTATGGTGCTATTCTACATTTCTTGCTTGTTCGCGAATATTTTCAAGCGAATCCTTTGCCGTCACGACCATCGCGCCTACTTCCGTAAACTGGTTCTTGCTGCCTATCGTATTTATTTCGCGGCCTGCTTCCTGACACAAAAAGTCGAGCTTTTTGCCAGGCGCTGGATTCGTCATCATTTCATTTCTGATTGCTGCAAGGTGGCTCTGCAGCCGTATTATTTCTTCATTGATCGTGTATTTGACAAGCATGGCTGCTGTCTCTGTCATAATGCGCTGCTGGTCGGCGTTGTCGCCTAAAAGCTCGTTGAACTTCTGCGTGATTGTTTCTTTGAACTTCGACTCCATTTTTGGCTGCCATTCTTTAAAGAACGATGCGCACTCGTCGAGCTTTGTAAGCTTTGCAAGAAGATCTTTGGAAAGATTCTCGCCTTCACGCTTTCTGTCCGCACAGAATGTTCCGAGCGCCTGCGTGAACACAGGTTCTATCATCGCCCAGTATTTTTCAATGTCGTATGTCTTGTCAGAAATAAGAACTCCGGGCTGCGAGATAATCAGCGAAAGCGGAATGTCTGACGATGACTTTCCGAGCGCGGCTGCAACTTTGCCGATTGCGTCTGCATAAGATTTTGCGGCTTCCACATCAGCAGTTACAGTTTCGTTCGATTCATTTTCCTTGATGCGAATATTCACGTCGACTTTTCCGCGCAGAATTTTTTCCTGCACTTTTTCGCGGAAGCGCGACTCAAGCTGATTCAGGTACGGCGGAAGATTTATAGAAAGGTCGAGAAAACGCGAGTTGACTGACTTTATTTCAACGCTCACCTGCGCTTCTTTTCCGTGCACTTCGTTGTACGCGTATCCTGTCATCGATGTCATTATATGCTCCTAAAAAAGTCTGTTTACTTTTTATTAAGCTCGTCGCACAGCGCGCGGCCGATTTTCCAGTTGTCGCCGGCGCCCATTGTTACGAACAGATAGCCGTTCGGATACTGTTTTCCGGGGTTCTTTGAAAGCTCTTCAAGCGCAAAGTCGTGCGCGTCCATTATTTCTTTATAGAAATGAACATTTTTATGATATTTTTGTGCACACTCTGCGAGCTTTTCTCCGGTAACAGGCGCTGCGCTCGGGTTTTCGCGCGCTGACGCATATATTTTGTGAAGAATCACGACATCTGCATCGCCGAACGACGAGGCAAACTGATCGAGCAATGCTGCTGTGCGCGTGTATGTGTGCGACATAAAATCGATGATGATTTTGCGTCCTGTGTAGAACTCGCGGTATCCGGCAAGCGTTGTTTTAATCGCAGTCGGGTGATGGCCGTAGTCATCGATGAAGATGATACTGTTCATTCCCTTCTTTGTTCCGCCGGCAGATGAGCTTCCGCAGCTTGTGGAACCGTCTGATGATTTTATGAACGCGCGTCCAATAACTTCGCTTCGTCTTTTTCCGCCGGCAAAGTTTTCGAGTCCCTTGCGGATTTTCGGGATATAGTCTTTTACACTGCGGCCGTCTGTCTTGAGCAGCTCCGCAACAAGAGCAGCTGCTGCGCATGCGTCGCGGACATCGTGCTTTCCGGGAACATGAAGCGCAAGCTCTCCGAGCGACTTGATCGTAAAGTGCTGCGTCTCATTCTCAACATTGCCGAATGTTAAGTGATAGTCGCCATCTGCTTTTTCGCCGTAGGGTATAAACTGAATGTCCGGTCGTCTCGCTTTTGCAAGTCCTGCTGTCTCAACAGCGCCTGCGTCGTCAGCGCAGTAAATGCACTGTCCTTTGTTCTGCGGCAGTTTGCATATATAGTCGACGAATGCATCGCGGATGTCGTTGTATGTGGGATAATAATCCTGATGGTCGCTTTCGACTGCGGTAAGAATAATTTTCTGCGGGCAGAAAGCCATAAAGTGACGCTGATACTCGCAAGTCTCGGCGACGAAATAGTGCTTGTCATGCGCTGCTGATGTCTGTACATCAGCAAATGCTTTTGTCGTCATCGTGCATGAGTCGTTTCCGTTCTTTGCGAACGATGTAATCACTGAGCCTGCAAGAACCTGAGCCGGAATATCTATCTGCTCAAGAATTGTGCCGACAAGTCCTGTCGTGCTTGTCTTTCCGTGAACGCCGCAAACGCCGCAGCTGTATGCCTGTTCGGAAATTGCGCCGAGCGCCTCTGTATACAGCATGCACGGTATTCCCGCTTTGACTGCAGTGATGAGGTCAGGATTCTGGTCGAGTTTGTATGCGGCGGAATAAACGACATACTGTATGTCTTTGGTAATGTTAGAGCCGCTGAACGGGAGCGCTTTAAGTCCAAGCGCGTCGAGAACGGCGTCTGTATAGAACCGCTCGGAAACGTCGCTTCCTGTTATGACAGCGCCTCTTGAATGAAGTATTTCCACAAGGGCGACCATGCCGGTGCCCTTTATTCCTACAAAATGTACGTGAACGCCGCGCATTGATGCGGGCAAAGTGAATTTAGACATGAGGATATTTTACACTTTTTAAGATGTTAAAACAACAGGAACAGGTTATGCGTTCGCGTCGACGCTGCTGTTTGCGCTGAGCTGAAGATACATTTCGTCGGCAAGTCCGAAGCCGGCATTCTTTGTCATCTCTGTTGCGTATTCGTCGTAGAGCATGTCTTCGTACATTCCTTTTTCGTAGCTCTGCTCGCCTTCGGCATGGATGACTGTTTTTCGCATTTCAGAAAGCATCATCTTGACGATGTATGATTCCATTTCGAGTGATTTTTCGTAGAGAGGACTTGTGCGGTCAATAGTGCGTGATTTTACGCTGGGGTTTGCCTGGTTGGCGGCGGCTCCTACGGGCATCGATTTTTTATCCGCAGGAGCTTTGAATGTTCCTGTAAAACCTGTTCCGTAGTCGCCGTTCAATCTTCCTTTCTGAACAATCTGATCAGATGATACATTCTTACCCGCACCGGCATTCTGCGCTCCATCAACTTCGCGGAGCAATGTATCAAACTTGCTTTTTTCCGCGCTGATTTTAGCACTCTGTACTGCCGATTCACCGTGAGTAATTGAACTGTATCCGCCGATCGTGTTCATACTTTATTCCTTCCGTCCGGCAGCCTTGTACTACCGAACGGTTGCTTACTTACTACTATTCGTTATTACCGTTTAAGATTTACTGCTGTGCTCAGCATACTATCGGTCGTTTGAATAGCCTTACTGTTAAATTCGTACGCACGCTGTGCGACGATCATCGAAACCATTTCGTTTACAACGCTGACGTTGCTCATTTCTATAAACTTATGTTTTGTAACGCCCATGCCGTCAAATCCCGGTCTGCTTGCAATAGGATCGCCGCTTGCGTTAGTAACTTTGTACAGGTTGTCGCCGGCTGCTTCAAGACCGACTGCATTCGGGAAACGGTACAGTTCCATTTGTCCTACATCTGTCGGATCGCTCTTACCTGCTACTCTGACAGAAACGCGTCCATCATCGCTGATTGAAAGCGTATGAATGTCGTAGCCGGCAGGAAGAATAATTTCGGGCATAACGCGCAGTCCGTTCGATGTAACGAGCTGGCCGTTCATATCAACTTTGAATGAACCGTCGCGCGTATACTGGTAGCTGCCGTCGTACTGCTGGACACGGAAAAATCCGTCGCCGACAATAGCGATGTCTGTATCTACACCGGTATTCTGGAGTGAGCCTTGAGCGAATATACGCTGGGTTGCTCCGAGCTTAACGCCTGCACCCTGCTGGATGCCGACGGGAGTTACGGTGTCTTCCGTTGCCGGAGTTCCCGCAAGCTTTACGTTCTGATACATAAGGTCTTCGAACTCAACGCGCTGCTGTTTGTATCCTGTCGTGTTGACGTTTGAGAGGTTGTTTGAAATTGCATCGAGATTAGACTGCTGTCCGTTCATTCCCGTTGCTGCTGTCCAAAGACTTCGTACCATATATGTCTCCTAACTCTTACCTTTTAATTATCGTCACCGCGCAAGCGCGACTTTATTCCAAAGTGTGCTCATCATGCTGTCTTCACTCTGGATTGTTTTCTGGTTCGCTTCGTATGCGCGGTTCACTTCAATCATTTTTACCATTTCGTTCACAACGTTGACGTTGCTTGTTTCCATGTATCCCTGAAGCATGCGCGGACGCTCGTTTCCTTCCGCAATGTGGGCGTCGCCTGTTATCTCGTTCGAGTTCCAGAGACTGTTTCCCATTTTTTTGAGATAGCGCTCGTTGTCAAAGCGCACTACTTTTACGCGGTCAATGAGCTCGTTGTTCTTTGCGTAAATCATGCCGTCCTGACGCACAATAAACTTATCATCCTTTACATGAATCGGACCGTTTTCTCCGAGGAGCGGATAGCCGTCTTTTGTTTCAAGAATGCCTTCCTTTCCAATCATAAAGTTTCCGTTGCGCGTGTAGCGCTCGCCGTCGGGTGTCTGCACTGCAAAGAATCCTTCGCCGGAAAGCGCAAGGTCTTCGCTCGTCTGAGTTGCACGGAATGAGCCTTGTTCAAATTCTGTATAGTTTTCGTTTGTCTCGACACCAAGACCGAGTTTTCCAATAACAGGAGCTGCATCTGCTGAACCGAACGGCGTATTGTATACACCATCCGCCTCTGTTCTGCGGAGAAGAAGTTCAGGGAAAGATTTGCTGACGGCAACGTCGCGCTTGTATCCTGCCGTATCAACATTTGCGAGATTGTTTGCAATTGCATCAAGTCTGTTCTGCTGGGCATTCATGCCGCTTGCACCTGTATACCATCCGCGTATCATGGCTAACTCCTGATGCAGAAAAGAATTTTCTGCTCTTACTTAGTATCGGCATTGGATTTTGCATGTTTAGCACCATTTTTATCGTCTTTACTAATGATTTTGGAGATTTTATTTGTGTTTTGATAAAAAGCGTTTTATACTTAATTAAAGAGAGAATATTGAATAGTAGTTTTTACTAACCGAAAGAAGATTCACCAATGTATCACACATTCACAAAGTCAGAGAAAGAGCTTCTTGTCAGCATTCTCCTTTCTAGTTCCATTATTTTTCCTGCATGCGCAGATCGATTTGAAATAGTTCCCCTGTCTATTACAGATCCAAGACTGTATCTTGTTGTCGTATTCTCGCTTCTGTTTTCCTTTTGTGTCTATTTTTCAAATCATGAATCTAAAAAAAGACTCAGAAGCATGATGCTCACAGATGAAACAACAAACCTCTCAACTACAAAAAAGTTTAAGTCAGACATACGGTCTATACTAAAAGATGCAAAGGCAGAGGAATACGCAGTTATTTCCCTCGATATTAATAATTTCCATTATATTACCGAATCCTTTGGCCAAGAGATTGGAACATCAGTTATTGTAGAGCTTGCGCAGCATCTCCTCGAAACAGCGTCAACAGGAGATTTGATGTGCAGAAACTTTGTCGACAATTTTTCTGTATTCACAAAACTCACAACATCAGGTGATTTTTCACGCATCGAGCTTGAGGACAAAGTAAGCAGAATGACAAATGTAATGCCTAAGCTTCATAAACTGATTCCTGAACATTACCAGCTTGAATTCAGCATGGGTGTATACATTATTACTGATCCTGCAGAACCGGTAGACCAAATAGTCGAAAAAGCGAATGTTGCGCGTGAAATTGGGAAAAAAAGTTTGAATCCGAACAGGATTTCTTTTTATACCGCGGAAATGGGTGCAGAGACTGCGCTCGAAAAAGATATTACTCTCGACATGAACCGAGCGTTTGAAAATAATGAGTTTGTTGTTTACTATCAGCCTAAGTTTCGTTTTTCAGATCAGAAAATTGTCGGGGCGGAAGCTCTCATCAGATGGGATCACAGCACGAAAGGACTTTTGCAGCCTGGAACGTTTGTGCCGCTTTTTGAACGGAACGGCTTCATTCAAAAAATCGATTTGTTCGTTTTCGAAAAAGTCTGCAATTTTCTCGATGAATGGAACAAATCAGGACCAAACGGCACATGCCCGCAGCCGCTGACAATTTCGTGCAATCTTTCACGGATGCAGCTGTATAATCCCGACATGGCGAAACGGTATTCATCGATTGCATCGCGCTACAAAATCGAGCCTTCAAAGATTGAAATTGAACTGACAGAAAGCCTGATGCAGGACAATAAGACACGTCTTTTAAAAGCTATGAATGAAATAAAAAAGGCGGGATTTCTTCTTTCTGTTGACGACTTCGGCTCCGGATATTCGTCGCTGAACCTGCTTAAAGATATTCCGGCTGATATTATCAAGCTGGACAAGGAATTTCTTAATACGACAAAAAACAATCCCAAAGAGAGCATCATCGTCCACTCTGTTATAGACATGGCAAAAAAACTCGATATGAAAACGGTCGCCGAAGGAATTGAAAACCAGGAACAGTCAGACCAGCTCAAGTCGATGGGATGCGACATTGTCCAGGGATTTTATTACGCAAAACCGATGCCCGAAAGCGAATACAAGACGCTTCTACACAAACTTCTCGGATAATAATTTGCAATAAAGTGATTATAGATTTATACTGATTGCAGAGCGCAGATGCTCATAATAAATACATAGTAAGGGAGAACAAAATATGGAAGATTTAGGACCATCAACAAAGACACCACGCGTACTTGCAATCATTCTCGGCGGCGGAAAAGGCACTCGTCTCTACCCGCTCACCAAGGAACGTTCTAAACCAGCCGTTCCGTTCGGCGGAAAATACCGTATCGTCGACATCCCGATTTCAAACTGCATCAACTCCGGATACCGCAAGATTTATCTGCTGACTCAGTTCAACAGCGCATCACTCCATCTGCACATCACAAACTCATACAACTTTGACCGCTTCAGCCGCGGCTTCGTTGAAATTCTTGCCGCCGAACAGACGCTCGAACACTCAACGTGGTATGAAGGAACAGCAGATGCTGTGCGCAAAAACTTTATCCACTTCAAACAGCAGAACCCGACCCACTACATCATCCTTTCGGGCGACCAGCTCTACCGCATGGACCTCAAGAAATTCATGGACTCGCATATTGCCAGCGGAGCAGATATTACAATCGCTACAACTGCCGTAAACAGACACGACGCATCCGGATTCGGAATTATGAAAATTGACCAGGACAAGCGCATCACAGCGTTCATGGAAAAACCGGCTGCCGACATGAACATCGACGACTGGAGAATTCCGGCAAACGCACGCGGCAATCTTCCTGCAGAAAAAGAATACCTTGCTTCTATGGGCATTTACATATTCAATGCAAAGGCAATGGAAGAAGCGCTTGACAACGACTTCAAGGATTTTGGCAAGGAAATTATTCCGCTCTCAATCAAGAACAAGAAAGTCAACTCATATATTTTCAACGGCTACTGGGAAGACATCGGTACAATCCGCAGCTTCTACGACGCAACGCTCGATCTTACGAACATCAACCCGCAGTTCAACTTTTACGACGAGGACGAACCGATTTATACACATATGCGCAATCTTCCGCCGTCAAAAATCAACAAGGCATGCATGACAAACACGCTCACAAGCGAAGGATGCGTTATCACGAATTCTGAACTTACAAAATCGGTTATCGGCGTGCGCTCTGTAATCGAAAGCGGAACAAAGCTCGACGGTGTTATCATCATGGGAGCTGACTTCTATGAAAATGATGACCAGAAAGCTGAAAATCAAAAGAGCGGTATTCCGAACCTCGGCATCGGCAAGAACTGCAGGATTGCAACGACGATTATCGATAAGAACGCTCATATCGGCGACAACGTGCAGATAAACGTGAGCGGAAAGAAATACGAGAACGGTGACCACGGCATGTTCTACAGCGCTGACGGCATCATCGTTATACGCAAAGGCGCAATCATTCCGTCGGGAACCGTAATCTGAAAAACAATCGTGCGGTGTGCTTCATCTTGAGGCGCACCGCGTTTTTTATGCCAGGATTTTTTTATGTCTGACTCGATGTACGACAAGCTCGGCGATCTTTTGAGCAAAGCGCTCGATTCGGGCGAAATTCCGCAGAAACAAAAATCTTCTCACAGCAACAGCGGTGATGCAAACAACGGTGCTGCCAGCAGCACAAATGCAAATGACAGCGGAACTATGGCGCGCATTCCTGTTCCGCCCTGCGACGTAGCAGACGCGCTCAAAACTCTTGGACTGACACCTGACCTTACATACAAAGAAGCAAAAAAATTGTACCGCGAAAAACTAAAGCAGTTTCATCCGGACAAAAACAGCAATCATCCTGTTATCCAAAAAATCGCAAAAGAAAAAACAGAATCGTTTATAGCTGCGTGGAATAAAGCCGAACAGTGGTACAAAGAAAACCGCAGCAACTGATTTCTGCAAAATCTAATCTGAACGGCTTTTTTTAGTATTTATTTTTCAGCAGGAGTATCGACTGATTCATCATCATCGCCGCTTTCTACTCCGTATTCCTGAAGCTTTCTGTGAAGCGTTTTGCGGCCGATGCCGAGTATGTCAGCAGTCTTGCTTTTGTTTCCTTTGTTTGCGGCAAGATTCTGCTCAATAATCATTTTATCAGCTTCGTCGAGTGTAATGCCAACAGGCACAGATATTGATTCTACACTTGATGATTTGCTCACGGACGGCGGCAGGTCATCAAGCGTAATTTCTTCGCCGGACGCCATAACGACAGCGCTTTCGATGCAGTTCCGCAGCTCGCGTATGTTTCCCGGCCAATCGTATTTGTAGATTGCAGAACGGGCGCGCGTATCGAATCCTGTTATTTTCTTCTTGTTCTCAGCATTGAATTCTTCGAGAAAAGATTTTATTAAAAGCGGTATGTCGTCTTTGCGTTCACGAAGCGGCGGAACTTCAATCGGAACTACATTAAGGCGGTAGTACAAATCCTGGCGGAACCGGCCTGCCTTCACTTCTTCCGCAAGATTTTTGTTTGTAGCTGCAATCACGCGGACATCAACTTCAATAGTCTGTTCGCCGCCGACACGCTCAAACTTGTGTTCCTGAAGAACACGAAGAAGTTTTATCTGCACAGTCTGATTGATTTCACCAATTTCATCAAGGAATATTGTGCCGCCGTGCGCAAGCTCGAAGCGGCCTTTATGCATGCTTTCCGCTCCGGTGAATGCGCCTTTTTCGTGGCCGAAAAGTTCGCTTTCAAGAAGTGTTTCGCTCAATGCGGCGCAGTGCACTTTTATAAATGACGCAGCGTGGCGCGAAGAAAGATTGTGAAGCGCATCAGCAACAAGCTCCTTGCCAACGCCGCTTTCGCCAGTAATAAGAACACTCGCCTTTGAATCAGCAACTTTTCTAATCATCGTGAGCACTTTCTGCATCGATGCGCTTTTGCCGATTATTTTGTCAATTGACTTTTCGTTGTCCACTTCCTTGAGAAGTGTTTCGTGCTGGAGCTTAAGTTCGCGTCCTTCGAGCGCACGCTTAACAATCATGCCAAGCTGGTCGAGATTCAGCGGCTTTGTAAGAAAATCGTATGCGCCGTCATGCATCGCTTCAACAGCTGCATCGATTGATCCGTGTCCTGTTAAAACAATGACAGGGATGCCCGGTGTTTCTGTTGTTACTTTGCGCAGAACTTCTTCGCCGCTGATGCCTGGCATACGAAGGTCTGTTATGACAAGATCGATATCGCCTTTGGAAATAAAGTCCAGTCCTTCCTGACCGGTAGCTGCTGTCTTTACATTATAGCCGTCCATTTCAAAATCTGCGGCAAGACCATCGCGAATATCTTTTTCGTCATCAATAACAAGAATTGTAAATTTCATTTCTGTTCTATCCCGCCATTCGTTTCTGTATTCTGAGGTACGCTCGTCTTTTGCGTAAGGAGACGCTTATCTTTCTGAGGAATGGGAAGCGTTATGTGCATCGTCGTTCCTTCTCCCTGATGAGATGTAACAGAAATATCGCCTGAAAATTCCTTAATAATTTTGTATGACATCGTCATGCCAAGCCCTGTGCCGTTTGCTTTCGTAGTAAAATACGGTTCAAATATATGAGAAACAGTCGCTTCGCTCATACCGATGCCGTTGTCAGAGAAATCGAGAATAAACGTATCATTTTTTATTGAAGTTTCAATTTTTAAAAGACCTGAGCAGGCAGCTTCCGCCTTGTCTTCCGAACAGTCTGGATACCGTTCAGTGATTGCGGCAAGCGAGTTCTGTGCAAGATTAACAATCACTTCGCGGAACAATTTGCTGTCGAGAAGAACACGCGGCGCATCTTTACAAAGATTAACACGGACGGCAATATGCTTTTCGTTGAACTCAGGTTTAAAGAAATCAGCAAACTGCTGGAGAAGTTCATTCGGGTTAACAAGCTCAAGCTGCGCAGAAATCGGTCGGACGGCAAACAAAAAATCAACAACAATCTTATTAAGACGGTCAATTTCTTCATTAACAACGCCCAGATAATTTTCCACATACTTTGGATCAGGAATCTTTCCGTCTCCTTCACGCGCTTTTTTTATGACTTTCTGTATGAGCTGGATATGAATGCTTATTGCGCCGAGCGGATTTTTTATTTCATGCGCTACACCTGCTGCAAGATTTGTAAGACCTGCAAGACTTTCCATGCGGTGAAGCAGTATCTCCTGATTGCGCTTTTCCGTTACATCATCAATCGTAACAATTGTTCCGATGAGCTTTTGTTCCTGCACAAGCGGCATAACAGAAATGTCGATAAAACGCACAGAACCGCCTGATGTAGCGACAGTGTATTCTTCGCTCACATTTGTTTTATCTTTCGAGAAGCAGTTCTCAAGGAATTTCGATATATGTTCGTCAGCTATAAGCTGCCATACGGGAGTATTGTCTGATTTAGGATCGTCAGGGCGAACGTTAAAAGGTATATACCGTTCTGCTGCCTTATTAATTTCAAGGATATTCCACTTTGTATCAACGATAATAAGACCGATTGAAAGTGACTCCATGATTGCTTCGAGAATATCGTTCTGACCTGCAAGCTCATGGACAAGCTGTTCAATCTGAGCACACGAAAGTTTAGAAAGCTTCTGAGTAACACGACGAGAAAATCCCTGCATAACTCACACTCCTCCGTGCATCCGCCTTATTGAAGCGATATCGCGCACAAGTTTTTCGAGCGCTGCTGCCGGCGACTGATTGTAGATAGAAACGTTATTCCAGCATTCGCGCGTCGCCTTCACAGTCTCTGCTTCAATTTCTGTCTGCGCAGCTGTTGCAGGCGGCGTTTGTTTCTGTGCAGTAACAATTCCTGTCAGGAACAGCTTGAGCAATACGCGCGGATCAAAGCCGGCGCATTTTTTAACAACGGGAGCAACCTGCGGAATTGAACCGGAGGCTATTTCATCGTAAAAAGATTTTGCGCAGGAATAAACTTCCGCCGGTGTTACAGGAAGGAACGTCTGCAGATATGAATCGATATTCGCATGATTCGGGTCTACCGGCTGATCATGGAATACGCGCGTTATCACTTCTTTCTGTTCATCAAATGTACGCTCGGTAAAAGAATACGTTCTGACGCGGGAAAGAATTGTCGGCATAACTGCACCGCGGCGCGATGTTGTTAATACGAATACAGTATCTTCCGGCGGCTCTTCAAGAATTTTAAGCATGGCGTTACGGGCGCCTTCAAGCATACGGTCTATATTTTCTATGATAAATACTTTTTTACCTTCCGCAGACTTCATGTGAGCCCACGCGGATGCATTTCTTATCTGGGAAATCGGAAGTGAATCGTACATAAATCCGGCTTCGAGTTTTTCTGTCTGTGTTGAAATTGTCTCGCAGATTTTTTCCAGCTTCTCATCTTCCGGAAGATCCTTTGCTGGATCAATCAGCTCAAGCTGCTCGTCGATTGCCTGAGTAAACGGCGCAATTTTAGGAAGCTTGTCGTCGTCTTCCCACAGTACCTGGCTGAACCGCATCGTAAGCTTGCGCACTGCGCGGATAAACAAATAGCGCGCGGCGGGAAGATACGAAGCATTCTGCGCATAAGCGGTGAGCATCGCTTTTTTTGCAGCGGCAATTTCCAGCGAACAGTCGCGCGGACCGGCAAGCAGAACATTCATATTCGCAAGCTGTTTGTGTTTTAAGCATGAAGGACACTCACACAGCCATCCGCCGTGACCAGTGCCGTCATCTTTAAGCGGCTCAGTGTTTGTGCATGAAAGAATGCGTGCAATTTCAAGAGCACACGTCAGCTTACCGCTCGAAACAGGACCGGAAAGTAGAATTGCGCCGGGAAGCCTTGAAGCAAGAATATCATCTGCAAGAAGAGAAGAAGAACTCTGGTACAAAAGATTGTCAAACATCAGGCTAACATCCCAGCCAGCGATGCAGTTGGCTTTGAAATAACATGCTCAAGTATATGATAATAAAAACTCTTATCTGTCATAACAGGTATTTTTGCCCATGGCTGTGCACGGACGATAATTAAAATAAGAGCAACAACGACTATGCCTTCTGCAGCTCCAAATACGAATCCAAGAAGCCGGTCGAGTCCTTTAAGTATGTCACCTTCAAAAAGATGAGCAAAAAAATGCTGTATTATTTTGACAGTAAGATATGCGGCAATAAAAATTAATAAGAAAGATATGATGACTGATGCAATATGATTCGGAATTAATTTTACGGTATAAGCCGAAAGCATTTTTGTAAAAATAACGCAGCAGATAAGACCGACGATAACAGCCAGTTTGGAAAACAGTTCTTTAAGAAAACCGTTTGCCGCACCAACAATAGCAAAAGTCAAAATAATGATTGAATAAATTATGTCGATAAAAACAAAATTCATTTCTTCATTTCCCCATAAAGGAGTTCCGCTATTGCCTTTGCAGGCTTTTTGTCTTTTGCAAGAGAAGCACAATTTTCTCCGCACTTCATTCTGAATGAATCATCTTCCATTTTCGTAAGCGCATCTTTTAGGTGGTTCGAATCAGCTTCTGCCCCATTAAGCACAATAGCTGCATTTCGTTCCGCAAAGAACTGTGCGTTATCAACCTGATCGCCTCTTGTTCCTGAGCCGCACAGAGGAATGAGCACAAGCGGTTTTCCAAGAACAGCACATTCCCACAAAGAGTTTGCGCCGGCACGCGAAAGAACGATATCTGCACTGGCAATCACATCAGGCATTTCCGCATAAATAAAAGCATACGGGTGATAATTTGCGCGGGCAGCAGGCATTGTCTCTGCATCGCGAGCACCAATCCCAATCTGATGGACAACAACAAAATGCTCGCAGAGCCAGTCTAGATTTTCACTCACCAGTTCATTGATCTGATGTGCGCCAAGACTTCCGCCGAGCACAAGAAGAAGCGGTTTATCACCCGACTGTTTTTTTTCTGAAAGGCCGAGGAAGCGGCGTCCGCTAACGGGATCTGCAGAATAAAAAACAGGACGAACAGGATTGCCTGTCACTATTGTTTTTTCACACTGAATCTTATTAAGATACTTTTTTGTATCGTCGTATGATACGAGAATTTTTGATGCGAATCTGCTGTTAAGTTTTGTTGCAAGTCCCGGCGTAAAATCACACTCATGGGTAAAAACAGGAATATGCAGAAGATGCGCGCTTACACACGGAGGAACACTTACAAAACCGCCCTTAGAAAAAAGAACAGCAGGACGGAGTTTTGCCAGAATAAAAAATGATGAAACAAATCCAGCAAAGATTTTAAAAACATCAGCGATATTTTTTAAAGAAATATACCGGCGGAGCTTTCCGCTCGGAATTCCGTAGAACGCATCGACAGAGCCGCTTTTTTCCACAAGCGTTTTATCCATGCCAGTATTGTTACCAAGCCAGCATATCTTGAGCTCTTCACCTTTTGAGCGGGCAAGCTCACGCAGCTCTTCTGCAATAGCGAGACCGGGATAAATATGACCTCCCGTTCCGCCGCCTGCAAAAACAACAACAGTTTTTTTATATTTCATTTTGATGCCGCACTATTATTAAACGCCTCAAGAATCGCAGGCTTTTTAAACAGCATTGCATATTCCTTTGCGCTCATTCCCATCTGATCCTTAACATTCGGATTAGCACCGTGGTCGATAAGCATTTTGCAAATGTCTGCGTTTCCGTTACCAACCGCGAGAACAAGCACAGACTGTCCTTCCTTGCTTATAAAATTCAGATTCGCGCCGCGCTCAACAAGAAGTTTTGTAACGTCCGTATTGCTTCTCCACACAGCGTCCATAACAGGCGAATAGCCGCGGTCTGCAGAAACAGCATCGATATCAGCGCCATTGTTAAGAAGCCACTCGACCATTTCCTTGCAGTCTTTGCGCGCGGCAATACAAAGCATAGGAGTACCGTTGCTGTCGCGACTGTTCAAATCCATGCCGGCATCGCGGAACAAAATGCATTCGTCAGTATTATTCTTTGCAATGTTGAATGCAAAGCTGTCCGCTGTAAAAGGTATGCCTGATGTAAAAAGCTTGTTGTACGCGTTACGGCGCTTTTCCTCATTCATGAACTGAGGAAGCTGCTTAATAATCAAATCGACCATTTCCGCTGCCGAACTGAAGCAGCTTAACTGTGCAGGAAGCGCCTTTTCCAAAAAGACAGTGCATGTGCCGCACAAAAATACAGGAACTTCCCTGCCCGACATAAATCCTAAAAGGAACGAAAGTGACGGATCCTCAAAACCTTTGCCGCTGTCAAGAAAAATACAGTGAGTTACAGGCTCCAGCTGCGCAAAAAAAGCGGCGGGATCAGTATAAAAATTCGTTGCTGATGAGGAAACAAGGGAACACTCAATCTGATACTGACTGAGTTTTTTCTGAATAAATGCAATGTCGGGATTGTTTTGAACTGCAGAAAGAAGTATCCATTTCATACATGGGACATTATGACACACTTATGACAAAAAGAAAAGGCAAAAACACGTGTATTCTATAAAAAAACAGCCCGGAAAAATGATGATTATCACTCTTCAGGGCTGCCAGTTATACAATTTTATTCAAACAGTACGATAGACTGCCTGATCAAATCAAATCTTTATGCGAGCGCTTACAGCACCGCTCCACAAACCATAGTTTGTCACATTGCGAAGGTCGCATGTAACGCTTCCGGTAATCTGAACGATAGCCACGTCGAAACCGATACCTGCGAAAAGCTGCGGCTGAATTTCCTTGAAATCGAGTCCGTCAGTTTTAACGGTACCGCTGTCTGAAGATTTTTTTGTGTTTGATGGATTAAGTGTATTGTATGCATCAATCAGACCAACGGTGGTACTGTCTGTAACCTTCCAGTCCCAGCTGTTGTCTGAACTTGAAACAAGTCCGCGGAGACCGACAAACGGCGTAATGAACAGGAATTTTTTTGAAACCTGAGCCTGCGCGTAGATTGTCTGAGTCTTGTAGTTGACAGTAACATCTGCGTAATCAGATGATGCGGTAAATGAACCCTGATTGTAGAAATAACCTGCACCGACAGAAACTTTTGGAAGCGCCAGATTTCCTTCAATAATTGCATAACGGAAGTCAGCACCAATCGTAAGAATATCTGCATCAACATCCGCACCCATCGCTTCTGTTCCGATTTTGCCTGTCTTCATAACAGCAATGTCGAAATCGAACGGAAGGAAAATGCCGCCGATGCGAAGGTCTGCGGTTATAACCGGGAAATAGTAGTTGTCTTTAATTCCGCTGATATCAAGCTGAGAAGCAGCCTCTGCAAGACCAGTTGTATCAAGATGAGTAACACCAACATTCAAACCGCCGCCAAGATGAACAGGAACTGACGGGAAAAGTTTTCCGATATAAGCATCAGCCCAGACATTCTGCTGTGTTGCAGCCTGAGGAATTGCAACAGTAAGTTCATTTGTAAAGTCATCAAGACCGTCAGAAATTTTCTGCGTGTCGAATGTAGTCGCGTCAAATGCGAACAGACTGCCGCAACCAAAAACTGCCGCAGCGATAAAGCCGATAAGTTTCTTTGTCATTTTCATGTAGTACCTCCAGAGGTATAGAGAGAATTATACACCGATTTTTATAAAAAACACAGGTGCATAAAAAAAGCACTTGCTCTTTCGAACAAGTGCTTTGCCACCGGGCAGAATCGGACTGCCGACAGAAGGATTTTCAGTCCTTTGCTCTACCAACTGAGCTACAGCGGCGTGATGTTGCAAATATATACTTTTCAGTGATTTGTGTCAATCACCGAAAAGCTATTTTGGTTAAAATTTAATCTTTCTGTCGGAGCCTTTGTAATATTCCTCACGGACTTCCTTTACCTGCTCGTCTTTCAGATATTCATCGAAGTTCATCATGCGGTCGATAACGCCTTTTGGTGTAATCTCAATAATTCTGTTCGCAACAGACGAAATGAATTCGTGGTCGTGGCTGTTGAACAGAACTACTCCGGGAAAGTCGACAAGCGCTTCGTTCAGGCTTTCGATTGCCTCAAGGTCGAGGTGATTCGTCGGGTCATCCATAATAAGGACATTAGCGTTCTGCAGCATCAGTTTTGAAAGCATGCAGCGCACTTTTTCGCCGCCGGAAAGAACCTTTACAGGCTTGATGCTCTCGTCGCCGGTAAACAGCATCCGTCCGAGGAAGCCGCGCACGTATGCGTCGTCCTGCTCTTTAGAATACTGCTTGAGCCACTCAGTAATGTTCATATCATTCTTGAAGTAGCTGTTTGTGTCGCGCGGAAGATACGTATGAGTTGTTGTCTGTCCCCAGTACACGTCTCCGGAATCCTGTTTTACGACTCCATTGATAATGTCGAAGAATGAAGAAATTGAATTGTGCTCGATGCCGACAAAAGCAACTTTATCGGTGCGGTTCACAATCAGAGAAAAATCCTTAAGAAGCTGAACTCCGTCCTGCGTGTAATTAATATTCTTTACTTCGAGAACATTGTTGCCGATTTCGCGGTCTTCCAAAAAATGGACATACGGGAATTTGCGGCTTGTAACAGGAAGCTCTTCAAGCTCGAGTTTTTCGAGAACCTTTTTGCGGCTCGCCGCCTGTCCTGCTTTTGAAACGTTCGATGCAAAGCGCTGGATGAACTCTTTGAGGTCAGCCATCTTGTCCTCGCGTTTTTTCTGCTGGTCTTTTGCCTGTTTCTGAAGCATCTGGCTCATCTGATACCAGAAGTCGTAGTTGCCGCTGAACTGTGTGATTTTACCGTAGTCGATGTCGCACACATACGTGCAGACTGTATTGAGGAAGTGGCGGTCGTGGCTTACAACGATAACGGTGTTCGGGAATTCAAGCATCCAGTTTTCAAGCCAGGTGATTGACTCAAGATCGAGACCGTTCGTTGGTTCATCGAGAAGCAGAATGTCAGGGTTTCCGAAAATTGCCTGTGCAAGAAGAACACGGACCTTCTGGCTTTCGTCGAGGTCGCTCATCATCTTGTCGTGATATTTTTCTTCGAGGCCGAGGCCGGAAAGCATCTGTTCAATCTGATTTTCTGATTCGTATCCGCCGAGCTCGCCGAACTGCGCCTCAAGCTCGCTCGCCTTTACACCGTCTTCTTCGGTAAAGTCAGCTTTCTGATAAATAGCGTCTCTGTCTTTATAGCACTGGTACAGTTTGGGATATCCCATCATGACGGTGTCTTTAACAGTAAACGTATCGTACGCAAAGTGGTCCTGCTTTAAGACTGCCATGCGTTCGCCCGGCGTCATGCTGATTGTGCCGGTGTCGTGGTCCTGTTCGCCGCTCAGGACTTTGAGGAATGTTGATTTGCCGGCGCCATTTGCGCCGATAATGCCGTAGCAGTTGCCCGGTGTGAATTTGAGGTTTACATCTTTGAACAGCGGCTTTTCGCTGAACTTAAGGCTTACGTCGGTAACGGTAATCACTTTACACTACTCCAAAAAATATGATGATGTGCACTGTTGTCTACAAAACGTGCTTATTATTTTTTCTTTCCGAATAACGACTTAATCATGCCGAACAAGCCGCCTTTCTTTGCTGCCGCAGCTTTCTGTGTTCCGCGGTTAATCGTGCGGTCTCCGGAACGGTTGTTCTGAGGCTTGCCGGTAAAGCGCTTATTCTGCGCTCTTGCATCAGAATTGCTGCGTCCGTTTCCGCGGAATGAATTGCGGCCATTGTTTCTTCCGCGTCCATTTCCGCTGCGGCTTTCGTCGCTTCTGTTTGCAGGCGCTTTTCCGTGCTCGTATTTTTCTTTATAAAGCTTCATGCGTTCATCAAATGAAAGCTCTGAAAGCTTCTGTGCTTCTTCTCTTGTCTGAGCAGCAGACACTGCATCGCGCTCAAACTGTTTTCCTGAACGGCGCTCGTCGTCATAGCGCGCGCGCTTTTCATTGCGGCCTTTATTATAAGAAGGTCTGCCGGCAGCATTTCTTCTGTCGTTGCGGGAACCATGATCTGAGCCGTATCCGCTTGAACGGCGCTCATCGCCGCTTCTTCCGCGTCCGCCGTCGCGTCCGCCGCTGTAGCCGTCACGTCTTCCGTGCGCGCTATGTCCGCCGTCTCTGTCTTCATATTCTTCATGATAATTCTCAGTGCGGATATATACGCCCTTGCTTTTGTCTTCGCCTAAGTCTGCATCAACTGCAACGCGAGACGGAATTGATTTTTCAATATAGCGCTCAATCGGAACAAGGCTGTACACGTCCTGCTCTGAGCAGAATGTATATGCCTTTCCTGTTTTGCCGGCGCGCGCAGTGCGTCCGATGCGGTGCACATAGTTCTCCGCTTCGTTCGGAAGGTCGTAGTTTACAACCATCGCAAGGTCATTAACATCAATGCCGCGGGCTGCCACATCTGTTGCAACGAGACAGCTTACTTTTCCAGCCTTAAAGTCATCCATAATCTTGAGGCGCTTTGCCTGCGGAAGATCGCCGATGATGAACTCGCTTTCAATGCCGTTTATGCGCAGTCTTTTTGAAAGGATTTCGCACATTCTTTTTGTGTTGCAGAATATGATGACGCTCTCAGGTTTCTCTCTTGTTAAGATTCCCACGAGAAGACGCATTTTTTCGTCGCTCGAAACATGAATAAGTTCCTGATCGATTTCGTCGACAGTGATGTTGTCCGCAGCAATAGTGATTTCCTTTGCTTCGCGCGTGTATTCCCATGCGAGGTTTTTGACGTATGAGTTGAGCGTTGCAGAGAAAAGCATTGTCTGTCTTCCTTCGCTTGAAGGAAGCACTTTAATAAGCTTGCGGAGATCGGGATAAAATCCCATATCGAACATACGGTCTGCTTCATCAATCACAAGGAATCCGACTGCGCTCAAGTCCATCTGGCGGCTTTCGTTCAAATCAATAACGCGTCCCGGAGTTCCGATGATGATATCAACACCTTTCTTAAGCGCAGCAACCTGCTGCTCGTATCCGACTCCGCCATAAAAACTTTCACACACGAGTTTTGTCTCGCTGCCGAGTTTCTTTGCCTCTTCCTCAACCTGAACGGCAAGTTCACGGGTAGGCACCATGACCAAAGCTTTCTTTCCTGCTTTTTCCGGACGGGAAAGCATTTCCTGCATAATCGTTACAAGATAGGCGGCCGTCTTGCCGGTACCTGTCTGAGACTGAACATACAAATCGCTTCCATCGAGGGAAACATTCAAAACCTGTTCCTGAACAGGAGTGCACGTTACATAGCCGGCCTTTGCAATGCCTTTAGCCAAATCTTCGTGCAGTGATAACTGTGAATAATCCATAAAAATGATAGTCCTGAAATTAAAAAAATCGATAATTCGTTTTAGAGTATATACTTTTTGGAAAATCGTGTATAGTGTATGCAAATGGACGAAAATATCGCAGATAAAAACATTTATCAATCATCACTTTTTGCTAACCGTCTCGCAAAACGATACAAAATGCTCAGAAAATGGGCACGCCGCGAGCGTATTTCATGCTACCGTCTTTACGACCGCGACATTCCCGAAGTACCGCTTGCCGCTGACCTCTACGAATTTCTTCCTGCTGATATAAACAGCAAGATTGAGGCAGCGCGTTTTATGCATGAACAGGAAGCACGCTATTCGGCAAACGACCCGCATGTTGAGCAGGAATCAGCCGCGCGCAGATACCTTACGCTCTATCTGTATGAACGACCGTACGAAAAGCCGGACTCCGAGGAAGAAGTATGGCTTTCTGCAATGGCAGACGCAGCTTCAAAAACACTCGGCATCGACCGCAGTCACATCACAACGAAAATGCGCAAGCATGATAAAGGCGGAAGCCAGTATTCAAAAGATGACCGCAGGCACGACATAACAGCCCGGCACCGGCACACAGAACGCCCGGCAGAATCATCACGCTCATCAGATGATGCTCCGGCGCCGTCTGCACACGCTATTACAGGCGTCGTTCAGGAACAAGGACAGCTCTTCCGCGTAAACCTTACCGACTATCTCGACAGCGGTCTTTTCTTTGACCACAGAATACTCCGCTCGATTATCCGCGGCTCATGCTCAGGAAAATCAGTGCTCAACCTTTTCTGCTATACAGGTTCTTTTTCAGTCTACGCAGCGGAAGGAAAAGCATCACGCGTTGAATCAGTCGATTTAAGCAACACATATCTTTCATGGGCTAAAGATAATTTCGAGCTGAATGATTTTACAGATGACGAAAAATATATATTCACGCGGCAGGACGTAACAGGATTTTTAAATCAGAAGCTCGCGGAAGTTCCGCACAAGAATGAAAAAGGAACTGTTGACGGAACAAACCGCTGGGACATCATCATTCTTGACCCGCCTACATTCAGCAACTCGAAGTCGACAGAGAACACGCTCGACATAAATAAGGACTGGAGTGTTCTTGTCACAAAATGTCTTAATCTGCTTAAGAGCAGCGGAGTTCTTTACTTCTCCACAAACAGCAGGCGTCTTTCATTCGACCGCGCGCTCATTCCGCAGTCAACGGACAGCGGTGCTGTCATCAGTGTGAGCGACATGACGGAAGAATCACTAAGCGAAGATTATAA
>LAHS01000998.1_pt1 | contig 23131 bp, 25 predicted proteins | sample 329651 | NCBI WGS metagenome assembly LAHS01 (sample SAMN03275699, study PRJNA271635) | activated sludge metagenome | isolation source: sample C-1 Sludge from hydrolytic chamber (first chamber) of Anaerobic... | reverse complement strand
GTTGAGTGATGCTTTTTTGATTACTGTCTTATATATCGGGGTCAGTCCCTTAAATGAACAAGTACTTTTTTCATTTAGAGTATTCCTTTCTATTTAATTACTATTCAAAAACATTGAAGAAGGTTGAAAAACAATTTTTTTATTTTTTATTTCACTCATCACTTTTTCCGTTAATCTTAGTCCTATTTCATTATGTTGTTTTTCTAGATTTTCCCCTCCAACAATTAAGCTATCAGAGTCCACATTTATCCATGCTCCATAATCATTTATCCATGATCTTAACTGTATCTTTAAAGAATCAGAAATCTCCATTTTATCGATATCCAAATTAAAGCCACAAACCTTACACCATAATGGATCAGCACCAATATCTGCTTCCACTTTTATTTGCACAAGTTCCTTGCAATTACATAATGAACCCATAAATTCCACTCCCGAAAAATTGTGCATAAAATATATTATCTAAAGATTCAAGAGTATGACACAAGTCATACTCTTGAATTAAATATTAATGTACTATAAAAACGATTGAAAATCAGTACCACAAACTATAGTACTATTAATTTAAATGTGCAGTCGCCTGCTTCATAACGTATTTCCCTACTCCAATATAAATAGCTACTGTTGCTCCAATGAAAACGAATGTCATTGCTGACCGCTCCTTTTCTTCTTATTATGTACACTATAGCACAAATTCGTTGATTTTGAAAATCATTCTCATTAATATAATATAAATTTCATCCGATTTCGTCAAGACATACTTTCATCTTACCCTTTGAGCATGGTAAGATGTAGAAAAGTCGGAAAAAGGATGCGGTAATGATGAGTAATTCGAAGTACTTTCAAACTATTTTAAACGGGACAATCCATGCATTAAAAACAATCCTACCTATGGACATCCAAGTGAAAGCGCCAAGTATTATTTCTGAGCCCTTTCAACAACAGCAAATGGGTGTATTAATTGGCCTAATTGGAGATGTAAAGGGACGTGTAATTATAGATTCCTCCCCTGAAGTATTTAGCGGTATCGGCAGTACAATGTTTGGTATGCCATTAGAAGGAGAAATGCTAGAATCATTCACTGGTGAATTCGGCAATATGATTGCAGGAAATTTATGTACAGCAGTAGGACAGGAAAGTTTAGAAATTGATATTACACCACCAACTGTTATGGTCGGAAATACAAAACTTTATGGCTTTGAAAAAGCATTTGTACTACCCGTTATGATTCCTAACATTGGTGCACTTACGGTATTACTGACAATTGAAGAAGAAGTCATAACGAGTTAACTGTGGCTCATTCAAACCATACATTCTATGTAACTACAGCTAGTATTTATGAATACGCTTTGTTATTCGCATAAAAGGGAGTTGGCTTATGTTAGAGCCAACTCCTTTTGCATTTCAATATTTCACATTTTTTTCACACATTCTACTTGGATGTGTGATTTTTTTCACATCAAATTGAAGTGAATTTTAATATTATGACTTTAAGAAAGCCACTATGAAAGCTTAGGAGGGAGTAAAAAATGGCTAATAATAAAAAACCAGAAGATAATCTAAAAGGTTCACTTTATGGCGTGTTCGGAGTAGGCTTTATCATTATTTTAATTTGGATTTACTGCTTCAATTTATTTATGGATCGCTTTTAATATTCTTAGTAAAAGGCACTATTTCATTAACATGATGTAAGTAATACAACAGAGGAGGACAACAGAGATATGCATATACATAAATATGAGAAGTACTGGCTGGTATTTGGCGTAGCTACGTTAGTTGCATTTCTTATTATTCTTGGTATCGGTGCATTCCATCAAGGATCACATCCGAACAGTAATAAGAAAACCATCGATTATGAAAAAGTAAAAGAAATTGCACCATTTACGAATCCAGGTGTACACAAAGTGGAAGGAAAGGATTGGGATTATGAGGTTGTTATTTTAGCATCTGCTTTCTTTTACAATCCACCAGAAATTGAAGTGCCACTTGGTTCAAAAGTAAAATTTATCGCAACAAGTGAAGACGTGATTCATGGGTTTGAAATTGCAGGTACTAATATTAATATGATGCTTGAACCTGGATATATTTCAGAATATGTAGCTGAAATCAATCAAACTGGTGAGTTTTTAATAGTATGTAATGAATACTGCGGTACAGGACATACGCTAATGCATTCTATGCTAAAGGTGGTGGATCCAAATGAGTCTAAATAACGCTATGACAAAGGTGGATCGTCGTGATGCGAAACTAGCCCTTGCCCATGTGTATGTGGCATTTATCGCATTATTATTAGGTGGTCTCGCTGGTTTATTACAAGTATTTGTACGTTCAGGTCAATTCAAATTGCCAGCTGGTATTGGCTATTATCAAGTATTAACAGTTCATGGTGTATTACTCGGTCTTATTTTAACAACGTTCTTTATATTCGGTTTTCAAATCGCAGGTGTTAGTCGTACCTCTGGTACTTTTACAGATAAACAGCGCTTACTTGGATGGATCGGTTTTTGGTTAATGACTATCGGTACAGTTGCTGCTGCAGTCATGGTGTTATTAAATAAAGCAACTGTCCTTTATACATTTTACGCACCATTGCAAGCGCACTGGATTTTTTATCTCGGTTTAACACTCGTAGTAGTTGGCTCTTGGATTGGTTCGGCAGGACAAATTTTACGCTATGTTCAGTGGCGTAAAGAACATAAAGGCCAAACGTCTCCCCTATTATCTTTTATGGTAGTAGTCAATAATTTACTGTGGTTCGTTGCTTCTTTAGGCGTAGCCGTTTCTGTTTTATTCCAACTATTACCATGGTCACTTGGTCTTATTGAACGTGTAGATGTATTACTTTCTCGTACACTATTCTGGTATTTCGGCCATGCGCTCGTTTACTTCTGGTTATTGCCAGCCTATATGGTGTGGTATGTAGTCATTCCAAAAGTCATTGGCGGAAAAGTTTTTTCTGATTCATTAGCTCGCTTATCATTCATGCTGTTTTTAATTTTCTCAGTACCGGTTGGTTTACATCACCAATTAACAGAGCCTGGTATTGATACAACATGGAAGTTTATTCAAGTAGTATTAACAATGGCAGTTGTTGTGCCTTCCTTAATGACTGCATTCTCTTTATTCGCAACATTTGAATTACGTGGTCGTGAGCTTGGTGGTAAAGGGCTTTTCGGTTGGTTTAAAAAATTACCTTGGAAAGATGCACGTTTTATCGTTCCATTTATCGGTATGCTTGCTTTCATCCCTGGTGGTGCAGGTGGTATTGTCAATGCATCTTACCAGATGAACCAACTTATTCATAATACTATTTGGGTTCCAGGACACTTTCATTTAACATTTGCAAGTGCAGTTGTTTTAACATACTTTGGAGCTGCCTTTTGGTTAATCCCTCATTTAACAGGTCGTAAACTGACAAAGTCATTAAATACACTTGGTATTGTTTCTGGCGTGTTATGGGCAGTCGGTATGACGATCATGTCAACAGCCATGCATATTGCAGGATTACTTGGTGCTCCACGTCGCTCTGACTATTCAGAATATGGCGGTGCACAACAAGCATATGATTGGATTCCCTATCAAATTGCGCAAGCGGTTGGTGGTACCATTTTATTTATTGCGATTTTAGTTATTACGTATGTCGTGATTAAGCTAGCTTGGTTTGCCCCAAAAGGCGAAGAGGAATTCCCAATTGCTTCAATCCATGAAAGTAGTGGTCCAACACCACCTATGCTTGAAAACTTTAAAGTATGGCTGGTCATTTTAGTAGCGTTAATAATTTTTGCTTACACAATTCCAATCTTTGATATTATTTCAAATTCACCTGCAGGCTCAAAAGGCTTTAAGTTCTGGTAATCTATTTTAAAAACAAGCGATTTCTCATGATTGAGAAATCGCTTGTTGTTTATAGCTGATACAATTTTGTATATTTTTCTTGTAAGTAGTTTGCAAGATACTTGGCATTTAAGCCTTCGCCTGTCGCCTCTTGTAGTAGCTCGAACGGCTTTTTCAGTGCACCGTATTGATGTACGTTCTCTGTTAGCCACTCGCGAATTGGCAGGAGCTCGCCATTTGCCAGTAAGTCATCAAAGTTTGGAAGATCTTTATCCATTGCGTGCTTCCATTGCGCCGCATAAATCATCCCTAATGCGTAAGATGGGAAGTAACCAAACATCCCCCCTGCCCAGTGCACATCCTGTAAAACACCCTTGGCATCATTGTCTGGTCGGATGCCTAAGTATTCTTCATACTTCGCATTCCACACTTCTGGAAGGTCTTTTGCTTGCAGGTCCCCATTGAACAAATCACGTTCAATTTCGTAACGAATCATAATATGCAATGGATATGTTAGCTCATCCGCTTCAATACGAATTAGTGATGGCTCTACCATATTAATAGCACGTAGAAAATCATTTAACGGAACATCTCCAAACTGTGCTGGCGAATGTTTTTGCAAACGTTCATAGTTATGCTCCCAAAACTTTTCATTTCGACCAACCAGATTTTCATAGAATAGTGATTGCGATTCATGGATGCCTGTCGATGTCCCAGTTGCCAATAGTGTACCAGCAAGCTTGGCATCAATATTTTGCTCATACATCGCATGCCCACATTCATGAATCGTGCCAAAGATAGCAGAACGGAAATCATGCTCATCATATTTTGTTGTGATACGCGCATCGCCATGATTAATGCCAATCATAAATGGATGGACACTTTCATCTAAGCGACCTGCGTCAAAATCATAGCCAAGCTGCGTTAGCAACTCTAATGACAATGCTCGTTGTGCCTCTCTCGGAAATTGTTTAAATAACATCGTTGTATCTGGCTTATTTGGAGAAGCTGCGATTTTTTGGATAAGCGCCACAATCGTTTCACGTAATTCGCCAAATACTTGATCTAACACATCCGTCGTCATATCTGGTTCATATAAATCGAGTAACGTATTGTATGTAGAACCGTTTTTAACGCCCCAATATTGAATAAATTTCTTTTGCCATTCAATGATTTGCTCTAGATAAGGTAAAAATTGAGCAAAATCATTTGTCGCTTTTGCTTCTTCCCAAATTGTTTCCGCTTTCGCTTGTAAAATAACATATTCTTTATATTCTTCAGCGGGAATTTTCTTATTTTGATCGTAATTTTTGCGTACTTCCTCGACTAAACGGCGTGTTACATAGTCCAGTTCTGCGTTTTGTGCCTCTAAAGCCGTCAGTAGTTCCCCTAATTGTTCACTCGTCTGCATGTCAAACAAGGAGGCCGATAATGTGCCAACTACCTCTGAACGCTGCGCTACCCCTTTCTTAGGTGCACCAGTACGCATATCCCAATAGATTACCCCCAATGCTTCCTGATAGTGCTGCATTTTTTTCACATAGTCTGTAAATTGCTGTACAGTCATATCCAATCATCCTCCTTTTTTACGTTACTAGTTTAGCATATTTCCGAAAATTTTGTATATTCGAGTGCCAGTCACTGAAAATATTTAGATTATTCAAAATATTAATACTACCAATAGTGGACTGCTGTTGGCACGCACATCTCCCATCCATCATCAGTAATTTTTTTAAAAAGCAAAGAACTCCCTTCTATTTGAAGGGAGCATTTATTTTAAAATGGGGTTTTCAACTAGTTTTATGCTCGGTTTCCAATCAAACATATTTACAAACTATTCATATAGCATTGGGGAAATATTATATGAATTATCAATACTAGTTAAATGTTTTGGCAAATTTGTAAAACTTGCTTAACGGCTTGTGCTGATTGATGGAGCGCCGTTTGTTCTTCCTGTGTAAGGTGCAATTCAATGACCGATTCAATGCCATTACCGCCTAAAATCGTCGGTACACCTAAAAATAATTCATGGTAGCCGTACTCTCCTTCTAACAGAGCAATGGATGGAATAATTTTTCGTTGATCTTTCATTATGATTTCCACCATGTGCGCACAGGCAGCAGCTGGCGCATAGTAAGCACTACCATTGCCCAATAAGCCTACAATTTCACCGCCGCCTTTACGTGTACGTTCGACAATTTGTTGTAGTCTATCTTGGGGAATAAGCTTTTCTAACGGGATGCCTCCTGCATAGGAATAACGGATTAATGGTACCATTTCATCACCATGTCCACCTAATACAAATCCCGATACATCTTCGGGTGCAATTTGTAACTCTTGTGCTACAAATGCATTAAAGCGTGCGGTATCTAATACACCGGATTGCCCGATAATACGATTTTTAGGAAATCCTGTTTCTTTATAACATACATACGTCATCGCATCTACTGGATTGCTTAATACAAGAACAATGCTATCAGGTGCATAGTGTTTAATTTGTCTCGAAACTTGTTGAATAATTTTCGCATTGGTTGTCACTAAATCATCTCTGCTCATCCCAGGTTTACGCGGAATGCCAGCTGTAATAATAACGATAGATGCGCCTGCAATATCTTCATAATTACTTGTTCCTTGGATAGACACATTAAATTTTTCAATCGGTCCTGTTTGTAATAAATCCAGTGCTTTCCCTTTTGTTGGATTTTCAGCTTCTGGAATATCTAGCAACACAACATCGCCTAATTCCTTCTGTGCGAGGAATAAACTCAATGTTGCACCCGTGTGACCGGCTCCAATAACAGCAATTTTATTTTTGCGAAATGCCATTATGCTTCACCTCAATTGTCCGTAGTTGCTGCTTCTGTTGTTTTTTTAGCACGTACCGGTGTTGAGACCGGTTTTTTCTTTGGTATTTCTGGTCCTTTAATCATATTGAAAACATCTTCGTCTGGTCTAGGAATAACGTGTGCGCCTAATAATTCTCCAACGCGTTTTGCCGCCTCTTTACCAGCATCAACTGCTGCTTGTACTGAGCCAACATCACCTGTTACGACGACTGTTACAATACCGCCATCGACAAATTCTTGTTTAACAATCGTGACATCAGATGCTTTAATCATCGCATCTGCCGCCTCGTAAGACCCCACCAATCCCTTTGTTTCAATCATGCCAATTGCGCTACTCATTGTCTTCACCTCGCATTACATCTGTAGAGTCTATAATTCCGATTACAACTGCATCAATAGGGAGGGGATTGTCCTTCATAATATAACGAGAAGACCCTCCACTCGTAATGAGTACATCATCACCAATCCCTGCACCGATGCGATCAGCTGCTACTATTTCCGTACGAATTGGCTGTTGGTTGGAATCAATTGGTTGGATAATTAATAGTTTTAAGCCATTTAACCCTTCTTCCTTACGTGTTGCCCATACGCTGCCAATCACTCTTCCCATCTGCATAAACTCACCCTCTTTAGGTTGCCTGGATAATACTTATTATTCAGAGCGAATCGTTATTTTTTTATTCAGCTCTCGTATTTTGTCATAAGCTAATGCTGTCACGATGGTTCTTTTGGGCACGACAATTTCTTGAGCTTCGATTTCCAGCACATCTACCTGCGAAAGTAGCTTTTTTTCAAAGTGATAAATAGATTGGTTTGCAGAAGCTTGCTTTGCGACTAGTGGCATTTCCTTTACAGTCAAAGGTTCCATCACTTGTCCATTGACGATTTCTGCAAAAGCACCTTGCTGAATTAAGCCTGCATTTGCTTCATCCGTATCAATATGCATTTCCAAACGATAGCGCTCAGATACACGAATCATCACATTGGATAAAATAATCGGTCGTAGTCCTTGCACTTTGATTTGTACCGACTGCCCATCTACTACTTGAAATCTTTCGCTATCGGCAGGAGACATATGAATATGCGCTTGTGCAATAATAAGACCTTCTGGCAAAACAACACTACCTTTTGGACCAATTAACGTCACAGGGCTAGAGTCTTTAATATCCCCAGATATTCTTAATGGCGGCTTGACGCCGAGTTTCATCGCATCTGTCCAACTCACTTCTACTTGTGTTAATGTACGAGCTGGACCTAATATACGAACTCTGTCAATAGAGCCTTTTGGTCCTGCAATGACGACTGTTTCTTCAGCAGCAAATTGTCCTGGCTGCGAAAGCTCAAACTTCGGTGTTAATTGATAGTTTTCTCCAAAAAGCTGCTCCACTTCTGCCTGTGCAAGATGTACATGTCGCGCTGATACACCGATTGGAATTTTACCGTCATCTGGGCGGGAAGGCTGATTTTTTAATACTTGCTGTAAAACTTCTTCGACGATTTTTTGCACTAATTGTTCTTGCATCAAACCTCCTCCTTACGAACATGATTTCACAATTCTTCCTTGTGCTTGTTGTGCAATAAAGCCTGCATTTGCCTCATCGGTATCAATATGCATTTCTAAGCTAAAATCATTTGAGACACGTACTACTACAGCACGAAATGTTACAGGTCTTTCACTGTCAACTTCGACAGAAACGATTTCATTATTGTGTACTTCCAAGGCTTTCGCATCTTCTTCTGTCATATGAATATGGGCCTGTGCAATAATGACTCCCTGCTCGATCAAAACTTCTCGTTGTTGATGGATAAGTTTAATGCTAGCTGAATTTTCGATATCTCCCGATTGTCTTAGGGGAGGGTTTAAACCTAGTTTCATCGCATCTGTTCGACTTATTTCCACTTGCGTTGCTGCCCTTACAGGTCCTAATACACGCACATTGTGAATGACTCCTTTTGGTCCCTCAATGGAGACACGCTCTTTTGCTGCAAACTGTCCTGGTTGTGAAAGGTCAAAATCCTTTGTCAACGTTGCGTTTGGACCAAAAAGTGCTTGTAAATCTTTTTCACTTACATGTATATGACGGGCTGAAATGGCAACTGGAAATGCTTGTGATTTTATATTCAAGTTAGCCACCTCTAAATCTAGTAACTGATTTTTTTACTGTTGATAGTAGGCATTCATCACATCAAATTTACAAGCGATGAATGCCTCTTCAGTCGTGTAATTAAGCTTCTGCTTTTGGTAAAATTAATTCTAATTCGTTATGAGGACGTGGAATTACATGCACAGATAGCAATTCTCCAACACGTTGAGCTGCTGCTGCACCTGCATCCGTTGCTGCTTTTACTGCACCTACATCGCCACGAACCAAGACAGTAACAATACCGCCACCAACATGGACTTTCCCTACTAAATTAACACTTGCCGCTTTAACCATTGCATCCGCCGCTTCAATTGCTCCTACAAGACCTTTTGTTTCTACCATTCCTAATGCTGTACTCATTTGTCATTCCTCCAATTATTTAGTTTGTAATGTAATTTGCTTTAAAACTTGATCAACAATTTGTTGCACCACTTCTGTATCCAATGATGGTGCTTGTGCCTTTATATTTTCTACCACCGGATGTAAATCAAATTCCGGAGCTGGCACCTCTACATCTTTAATGCCATAAGCCATGCGCTTAATATTCAATAAATGTCTAGCTGTAATGTTATCGGACGTAATATTACCACCAAATGTCCCACAACCTAATGTAAAGGATGGTGCTAATCCAGTCGTACCACCAACCGCACCAATCGAAGATAGCGTGTTCACAACAATACGCGACACTGGTAAATCAAGCGAAAACTGCTCTGCTAACGCAGCATTTTCCGTATGAATTGAACAAGAATGTCCCCGTCCTCCAATATTCAGTAGATCAACCATCACTTGTTTGGCCTCTGTGCTATCCTCTACTGTGTAGAAAGCAAATATTGGTGATAGCTTCTCTAGTGAAAATGGAATATTTTTTCCAATCATCGTCTCCAACCCAATAAGTACTTTCGTCTCTTCTGGCACCATAATGCCGATAGAATGTGCTAAACTCACCGCTGATTTTCCAACAATTTGTGGATTCACTTTGCCTGGAACAGGAGAGATTAACTTTTCCATCTTTAATTTTTCTTCAGCATTCAATATATAAGCATGCTGTTTCTTTAATTCTGCTAATACTTGTTCAGCTATCGCTTTATCCACAATAATGGCCTGCTCTGTCGCACAAATGGTGCCATTATCAAAGGATTTACTTTGCACTAGCTGCCGAGCGGCTTTTTGAATATTGGCTGATTTTTCGATGTAAGCTGGTACATTGCCAGGACCTACCCCATAGGCTGGTTTTCCAGAGCTATATGCCGCTTTGACCAACGCCCCACCGCCCGTTGCTAAAATTAAGTGAATCTGTGGATGTTTCATTAATTGTTGTGTCGCTTCCATTGAAGACATTGTTAAACATTGTAACAACCCTTCTGGCGCACCAGCATTTTCTGCCGCAACTCTACAAATATCTAAAGCTTCCTTTGTACATTTAACGGCATATGGATGCGGGCTTAACACAAGGCCATTTCTCGTTTTTAAAGAAATAAGCGTTTTAAAAATGGCTGTAGATGTAGGATTTGTTGTTGGCACAATTCCTGCGATAACGCCAAATGGACTAGCAATCTCTGTTACTTTCTTTAGTCGATCTGTGCCAATCACGCCAACTGTCTTTAAATCTTTAATATCTTCATATACATCTCTAGACGCTACTTCATTTTTCATTTTTTTATGATTTTGGATACCCATCCCTGTTTCTTCGACAGCCATTTTTCCTAATCGTTCTGCCTCTTTAAATGCGGCATCCGCAACAGCCTTCACAATACTATCCACTTGTTGTTGGGAATATTGCATATAGGCCGCTTGTGCTGCATTTGCTTGACTCACAGCGTCTCTCATTTCCTGAATGGCTAATAAGTCTTTATCTAATGTCGCCATAAAGCCGCCTCCTTTCTAAATAACCGGATTTCTCGCAACATGTTCAATTGCTTCTCTAAATGCATCTGCAGCAGCTTGACAGGAAGACTGACTGCCACTAACTATGCCACCACCAAAGTTGGTTTCGGAAGGTGGCCCAAAAAATTGCTTTAGCTCTACGTCCGCTGCCTTTAAAGCGGCATCTAAACCGACAACCGCCTCAAGTGGTGGTGCAATTAAATAAGCGAGCGCAGTGCCAATCTTAACGTCTGCTAACTGTGCTAAATAGCTGCCACAGCTTGCCACAGTATGCGCAAAAAGTGCATGGTTTTCATTATTATTAATGGCTTCGAAATACGTATCAAATTGCACTTTTTGCTCAATTGCTTCCAGCCCACTGCGAATTTCATCTGGGGAGCTACCCGCTATAATGCCAATCATTTCACCAGATAATGGTCCTGACGCATGAGCCGCTCCTGCATAGAAGCTTTTTGCATAAACCACTTCCACATCTGCTTTTTTTGTCGCTTCATCTAAAGCCACATATCCGACATCATCAATGGTTAGTGTGACTAGCCCAATGCTATGCTGATTTGGCTTCAACGCAAGCTGTGTTGCCAAGTCTCTATTCACTCTAGGAATCATCTGCATAGCCAAAATATCAGCCATAATTTTATGAGGATGCATTGCTTGTTCCCCCTAACCTTCTTTTGCGACAAGGTTTACGCCACTTGCCTTGTATTGCAATATTTTTTGCACGACAGTACCTAAATAAGCTCCTGCCTCTAATGGAGGAATACCACCTTTATGAATGTTCGAAATAACCATTCGATCCGCTTCAACCGTACCTATTCTCGGCTGATAACATAAATACGCACTCATCGACTCTGCTGACACTAGACCAGGACGTTCACCAATTAAGTAAACAATGACCTCTGCTTGCAATAGCTCGCCAATTTCATCCATCAGCGCTACACGCCCTTTATCGATGTAAAAAGTAGTGCCTATTTCAATATTTAAATTGTTAAGACTTTGTTGTAATGCTAAATATACATCTTGGACATTTTCTTCAATCGCACTCGCACTTAAGCCGTTGGAAATAATAATTTGCACGGTTGGCCGTGCTTTACATGTTGATTGAATACGTGTCTTCGCTTCATCAGATAAGCGGCGACCTAAATCCGGTCTCGTAATGTATTCTTCTTTATCCGTTACTTTTGTTGTTACTTGGAAGACATTCAGTTTTTGTAATAGTGCTTCTGTCACTTCTCCATACACAGCATCTACTGCAGCCGCATGATCGAGTCGGAATTTCAACCAAGTTTTTGTTTTTGGTCTTGTCCCCGCTCTACCCACACCAATTCTTGCAGGTGTATGCTTTTTAGCTGCTTGCACACTTTCTGATACATTTTGCTCTTCAAATTGAAAAGCCTTCGCCATTTCTACAGTTGTAGATCCATCATAATTAGTAGTATTGTGCGAATAATCCTTTGTAGAAGATGCTTGATAAAGCTTAATTAACGATTGATCTGGTGCTGCCTGTGGACTTGGTAGTTCTTCTGTATGCTTAGCCGCACTATCATAAATTTTAATTAATGGTTGTTGTGGTTCTTCAATTGGTGTAGCTGTTTTTGAAGAAGTGCCCGATGTATTCGTCATTTTCTCCATCACAAGTTGTGTAATCATGGATACTAGCTGTTCATTCAATGGTCTCACCTACCTTTCAAATATCGATAAATCGCCAGCTCTAGCTGAAAGACGACCATTTTCGTAAATGCCCATTTTTTCTAACCAAGCTAAATATTCAGGTGCTGGTGTTTTACTAAATGTTTGGAGTAATGTTGCCACATCATGGAAGCTCATAGACTGATAGTTCAACATAATATCGTCTCCCATCGGTGCGGCAATAATAAAGTTCACACCTGCTGCAGTGAGTAACACACTTAAATCTTCCACATCATTTTGGTCAGCCTTAATATGATTGGTATAACAAATATCAACGCCCATTGGAATGCCGTGCATTTTACCCATAAAATGATCTTCTAACCCTGCCCGAATAACTTGCTTGTTGTTATATAAATATTCAGGGCCAATAAAGCCAACAACTGTGTTGACTATGTACGGATTAAAATGTCTAGCAAATCCATAGTTGCGTGATTCCAGTGTTACTTGGTCTATGCCCATATGTGCTTCAGCCGAAAGCTCGGAACCTTGCCCAGTTTCAAAGTAAAATAAATTTGGGCCTGTTCCCGTTCCCTGTTTCTTCACCAGTTCCTCTGCTTCTCGAATTAAGTCAGCAGAAATCCCAAACGAACGGTTTGCAATTTCTGTCCCCGCAATACTTTGGAAAATCATATCGGCAGGAGCTCCTTGCTTAATGGCCTTCATTTGTGTTGTAATATGAGCCAATACACAGTTCTGCGTTGGAATCGACCAATCAGTGATAAATTCTTTTGTCGCATGTAACACCTTTTTAACACTTTCGACCGAATCATCTACTGGGTTAATGCCGATAACTGCATCACCAATTCCATAGGACAATCCCTCTTTTAATGAGGCAATAATGCCATCAATATTATCTGTTGGGTGGTTCGGCTGTAGTCTTGAAGACAGCGTGCCCTTTTGCCCTATCGTAATATTGCAAGTTGATAGTATTTCTACTTTATTGGCTGCATGAACAAGGTCCAAGTTCGACATCAATTTCGTAACGGCTGCAATAACTTCTGAATTCATGCCTTTGCTTAAACGTTTTAACTCTCGATCACCTGTATCATTCGATAAAATATATTCTCGAAGCTGTTCAATACTCCAGTTTTTTATTTCGCTATATATTTGTTCGTTAATATCGCCTTCAATAATGCGTGTCACTTCATCATTTTCAGCTGGAACTAGCGGATTCTCACGTATATCTTTGACTAACAACTCACTTAAAACAGCTTTTGCTGCAATTCGTTGTTGAACAGATTCAGCAGCAATCCCTGCTAGCTGATCTCCAGATTTTTCTTCATTGGCTTTAGCCATCACATCTTTTAATGAATGAAAATTATATTTTTCTCCACCAAATATCACCGATAGATTCACGTTCATCCTCCTTACTTTGAGTGGAAAGCAAGTGTTTTCACTACAATGGGGACAACACCAGAAGGTAGCACTTCCCCAATGTCAATGTAATCGCCTGTTTCTACTTTAATTTGATCGATGCATAGGATAGGAACTGCTGGATTAATGGCTTGTAGCGTTTGCCCAATGACCTTTGCATAATCTGATTGAATGACTATGATAATTGGTATGTCCTTGGCGCTTCTTGTTCCTAAGTATCGTAAAATGGCCTCGCACAATGCATGGACATCATCAAAACTTAAATACGGTAACTCACTAAAATAAAGTGCAAAGGGAGTGCGGTAATCATCCAGTGAAAAAAGGGCGTCTGCTCTGTCCACTGCTGTCTTTACTATTTGATCAAACGCCTTCGTTGCTACATTTGCGCAATTAAATACAGGAATATTTTTCAACGGTAATACGTCCGCATCAACTTGTATCGTTGCACCACTAATTTCTGTTGTTTGAGTTCCTGCTCCAGTCACTGTAGCGCGAGCAGTTTCCTGCGGCTGTAGCCATAAAAATGATTGAAGTTGCTCATGTTGTAGAAGCATGTTCGCTAGTTTTTCACCAATATCATCATATTGGCGCTGCGAACAATCATGATCATAAATGCAAGAAGCTACACCACCTGAAAAAACGATTGCATCCACAGGCTTATGCCAATTTGGTAAATGACCTAACAGTAATGGATGTTGTGCATCTTGTAGTTGTCCGCTTAACGTGTTAGCTAAAAAGTCCGCCATTTCTTCAATCAATTGCACAACACGCGCGTCTTCTGCCAAGTCACCTACTTGTAATGGATTAGACCAATGCTTCATTAATTGCTTTATAGGCGGTGAAATGGAATAGACTTTGCCATGTTGGAATTCAATTAATCTACCGCCAACATGCAAGGTGCATGTACCGATCACTTCACCGAACTGCATCACTGCAATATTCGCCGTACCGCCACCAATATCAATATTGGCGATTACTTTAGCTGTGTTTTTGGACTGTTGGACAGTCCCTGCCCCTTTTGCAGCAATAATCCCTTCTAAATCAGGACCCGCAGTGGCAACTAAAAACTGACCAGCTGCATCTGCAATAGTATGGACAACCTCTCTAGCATTTTCTTTCGTAGCGGATTCACCTGTAATAATAATGGCGCCTGTTGAAATATCCGCTGGTGAAATTTGAGCCAATTGATATTGCTGAAATATAAATTTTTCTATTTGTTCCATATCAATAATGTCTTTCGTAAGAAACGGTGTTTTAATAATGGGACTTTGATGCAACACCGTTTTTTCAATAATTTCTATTCGTGGCACATGGGTCACCCCAGCAACGTTTTTCAACAGAAAACTACTGACAACCATCTTTGTTGTACTTGTCCCAATATCAATGCCTGCACTATAAATTTTTTCTGTCTTCAACCTATACCTCCTCTATGCCACTATGGGCAATATATGAGATAGGGACTATCACGGTCCTTGACAAACTGGCGAATTTCTTCATCTGACCGAAGTTGAATAAGTGGTGCAATCAACTCAATGCCAAGCTTTTGCCATGCTGATGTTTTCACAATTGGACCGTGCGTCATCACATTTTTCAACAATGCTGTTGCTCTTTCTACATCTGCAAGGGGTGCATCAATTTTGGTAATGACACCAATTTGAATTTTGGGTATGCCCAAGCTAAACTGTGGAGGAAAAACACTCCTTGATGACGTGGCATCTTGCAAATAAATCACATGTGTTACTTCAAGTGATGTTGCCATAATATTTCTGTAGTACATTGGATTTTCTATATATTCTCCAGGTGTATCAACAATCCAGTCATCAAATACGAGTGCTTGGGTTTTAATAGCTTGTCTATCTTTGCCTAATAACGCATTCATTAGCGTTGATTTACCAGCTTGCACACCACCTATTATCATTACTCGATTTTTCATTTGACACATCCTATGACTTCGTTATTTTAGATGGCGTATAACCGAGCATTTCCGATAAAAAACGATTGATTTCCAACATCGCCATTTCTACTTCAGATACACTGCCAACAATAACGAGACTACCTGTAAAACGGTCTAAAAAACCTAGTTTTACATTGGCTGCCTTTGTCGCTAAATCCCCAGCAATAATAACTGTTTCGCTCGGTGTACAAGTCATAATGCCGAGTGCACCCGCTTCTTGAATGCCAAGCTTTTGAAACATATCTGGATCGGGATTTGCAATTAGATGACTCAATGTTAGTTGCTTACCCGGCACAAACTCCTGAATAAAACGTTTCTTTTCCTCACTCACATATCATCACCTCTTTCTATCAAGACTTTTGATCTGTTAAATATTCTCCCTCTTTAATAATGCCTGCCTTACGATCCTCTTGTTCTAGTTTCAATGCGGTCGGTACTGATAGCTTGTAAGCTAAAATAATGGCAAGCACCCCTGCTAACAGCTTTCCTGCAATAACAGGTAATATAATCGTTGGTTGGAAATTAGCCGTAAAGGATAAATGGTCGCCTAACAGGAATGCTGAACAAACCCCGAAAGCAATGTTGATTACTTTATCTTTTGGTGGCATCTGACGAACAAGTGTAAACATGGCTAAGATATTAGCACTTGTCGCTAAAATCCCTGCGCTTCCTACTGAAGAAAGACCTAATTTCTTCCCTGCTGTTTCAAGCGGTTTAGAAGCATATTTTCTTATTAAGTACACCATTGGGAATGCACCCGCTAACATAATACCGATATAACCAGCCGTTTCTAATGCGCGGAATTGGTCGACACTATCTGCCATGATAGGATCAAAGCCCCATGCCCCAAAAATCTTAGTAAAAATGCCTGTAAAAATTTCTACAATAGAGAATACAAGCACAAGCTTAATACCTGCATCCATCACACGACCGAAAATCATAAACCCTTTGATCATGCCATTCGGGATAAGCTTTAGCCCTAATGCAATTAAAATAACGAAAATAAATAACGGTAATAAATTAAGTAATATTTGTAAAATAGAAATGGCAAACACATAAGTTGGTGCAGATGTTGTACTAATCACTTCACGAACCTCTGTGTTAAACATCACAATCATAATCGACGAAATAAATGCACCAATCGGAATAGTTAATACGCCTGCCATAATGCCTAATGCCATATACTTATGATCACGCTTGTCTAACATCGCAAGCCCCATTGGAATCGAGAATACAATGGTTGCACCTGACATAAACCCAACGACAAGTGCCATCACCCATCCTTCATACGACTCTTTTAAAGCATTTGCTAATTGATAGCCCCCCATGTCCGACGCTAAAATTGCTGTAGCTGCAATTGCTGGGTCAGCTCCAATCAATTCAAAAATTGGACTAATAAAATGACTAATAAACCACGTTAAGTAAGGTATAGCTGCCATGATTCCTGCCGCTGGTACAAAAATATGACCTACTGTATGGAGTCCATTCATAAATTCTTTACCAATTCCATACTCTGCATCTCGAATCGCTCCGATTGCCCCTAAAACTGCACAAATCATAATAATATAAACGATGATCGTTCCTATCATTGCCATCCTACTTATCCCCCCTTTGATTTTGATAAATATATATAAAAAAAAGACGCATTAAAGAAAAATTTTCTTTAAAGCGTCTTTGCTTCATCTATTTACTTGTAATGTATTTATAATTCGTTTTGCAATTGTTACCATTTCCTGTTGACTTTGCATACTCTCATTGCGAATTTTTTTATAAGCCTCGTCTTCACTAAGATTTTCTACTTGCATCAGTAAACCTTTCGCTCGTTCGATGACTTTTCGCTTTTCTATTTCGCTTTGCTTATGCAATAATTCTCCGTTTAAGCGGTTAAATTTATCGATTTGATGAAACGCCACTTCCAACGCTGGTAGGACATTTTTCTCAGAAAACGGTTTCATAACATACCCTAAAATATTATCCTGTTTCATGTACAATAACAATTCTTTTTCACTATAAGCAGATATAAAAAGCACTGGTATACCGAGCTGTTGTTCAATAATTTTACTCGCCTTTAGTCCATCTAGCTTCGGCATTTTGATGTCCATTAGTATTAGCTGAGGCTTATGTGTATAAGCTAGTTCAATTGCAGATTCGCCATTATTTGCCTGCGCTACTACTTCGTAACCATTATCTTCTAGCATAAACTTCAAATCAATTGCAATAAGTGATTCATCTTCGACAATCATAACTTTCCTAGTCATTTAGGATAAATACCTCCTCACTTACAGGAAACTGAATTTGAGTATGTGTACCTTGTTCACTAGGGATAATTGTAAATGTGCCAGCTAAATCATATTCAACAAGTCTTGTAATAATCTCCATCCCAAAAGATGCCTTCACCTCTTGCATCCCAACGCCGTTGTCGGAAATATGAAGTGAAATAAAAGATGCATCCTGAAGAAATTTTATATCAATGGTTCCTTCCTCACGATCGATAAAAGCATACTTTAAAGCATTTTGTAATAACTCACAAATAATTAATGCGAGTGAAACCGCCTTTTTAGCATGACAATATAGCTGTAGTTCATCATGATGGAAGATTAATTGAATGGCTGCTGTATGAGAAGTGCCAACCATTTTATACCCAATCTTTTTAGACAAAGCGATAACATCCACTTTTTCTTCCGCATTATCCTCATTTTCTAAAATAAGTTCGTAAACAGAAGAAATACTATAAATGCGGTTTAACGCTTCCTGAAAAGCACTTGCATTTGAAGCTGCTAGGTCATTGCGCATTTGCAGTCGCAATAGGCTTGTAACCGTTTGTAAATTATTTTTTACACGATGGTGAATTTCCCGTATAGCAAATGTTTTCATCATCAGTTCATTTTCTTTCAGCTTTAGCTCTGTTAGATCATGAATAATAAGCAGTGTCACTTTATCATTTTGACTGCGGATTGGAATCTTTTTCACAATAAAAGATTTACAATCAATCGTAATTTCTAAGAAAAAGACATCGTCGCCTTTATCGTAGACCTCTTGTAAAAAAGGCAATATTTTATCCAAAGCAATATTATCAAAATTTTCTAGTCCTGAAAGTTCCGTTATAAATCGGTATCCTGCAGGATTGCTATAAATGACCTTATTTTCATGATTTGTCAGAATAATTGACTCTACTAATAAATCAGATACAACTGGAATTGGCTGCGCGTTGGGTTCGACGATATGCTCAATTAATGCAAAAGGCATATTTTGAAAATCATCCTTTGGTGCAGTTTGCATCTTAACCTTTTTTTCTTGAATCAACACGGCGATAACCTGTCCATCATCATTAAAGAGGGGGACAACGTTTTGTTCTACAGTTAGACCTTCCTGTGTGATTGCTCTCGAAATGGATGATCTTTCTTTATGCTTAAAAGCTGCAAATACTGCTGGCTCGAAGCTTTCAAAGACAAATTTTCCAATCACTGATTTTTCGTATAAACCAATTTCTTTTGTAGGGAATGCCTCTGCTACAACAATTGCATGTGGTAAATTTTCCATCATACAATCTATAAACATATAGCAATCTGTCAACTCAGCATAATAAGATAGAGTAGTTTCTATTTCTACTAACTTCTCGATATCCTTACCTGATAAGCTTGTATATTTACTACACAACGATTGAATGCTCGACAGGTCCACCCCCTATCATAGAATACTCAACAGTGATTGTGACTATTCCTTAAAATTTCTTGTCATCATTATAAACCTTTTGCAAAATTATTTTCAAGAAGAAAAATTTTTATATTTAATAAAATTCATTGCATTACAAAGAACTATATAGTTTAAAACAGAAATATTCAACACTTTTTTCGACAATCTCTAAAAGCGACACAATAATTATTATTTCGAAATAACAAAAAGCGAGTTTGCGCCAATGGCAAACTCGCTTTTTTTTACTTTATTTCTGGTGTCACTGCTAAAATATTTTCAAATGTTTTCTGCTGTGTCGCTTCTTCCTCATTTAACAATATATGAATATCGCCATGATCATTCGATGTGCGAATTAATCGTCCCATTCCTTGTTGCAAACGCAATTGCATAAATGGTAACTCTACTTCTTCATACGCATTTTCAGCAAACGTCCGTTTTGCGTCAAATAATGGATCATGTGGTGGGAAAGGCAAGTCATAAATGATAACACGTGTTAGCGCCTCTTCTGGCAAATCTAAACCTTCCCATAAATGGTAGGAGCATAGCGTTTTGACAGTACCTTCTTGGAAATCACGAACAATAGCTGATAATTCACGATCTCCTTCAAACGCCACATACATGCGCTCCATTAGCGGTAATTCTGCTTTAAAGTTTAACATCGCTTGTTTTGATTTGAATAATATTAATGTTTTCTCACCATCTCGCAACAATTGTTGGACACGGGCTGTTTTATTATTTTGAGATAGCTCATGTAAATAAATTCTCATCACTGCTTCATAATCAAATGGTGATGGAACTGAGAAAGATTGGTAATTATGGATACCAAGACTATAAGCAATATATGAGAAATCCTTATTGACAGATAATGTTGCAGAAGAAAATACGATTGGAAGCTTTTTAGAGAATAACTTTTCTTCTAAAACTTCTGTAATCAGTCGTGGCATAATAACCAGTGTTTCTTCACCATCTGTTTCCTCTAACCAGTCAACAGCATCACCTTGTGCCGTAAAAATGCGAAGTGACGCTTGATATTGCTCCAAATATTCTTCTGCCATATTTAACTCATACTCTGGAATCATATACATTTCTGATTCAAAAACAAATTCTTCTAGAAGTACATCTACATCGGCAATCAATTGTTTACCATACTTTAAAAGTGTTGCAGATTTATTAATACGCTTCCGTTCTTCCTCAGACGCCACAATATCATCACGTAACTGATCGAAAAATAGTTCGTGATCGTCTTGCAATTTTTCCATTGCATACAAAGTTCGTTCACGTACCCCATCTACCATTAAACGCTCTAACAGAGGAACAATCGTCGTTGCCTGCACCTTATATGTCATTGCCTTTTGCGCCGCATATTCCAATAAATGCCCTTCATCTAGCACCATCATTGATACTTCAGGAAGTAACGCTAATTGCCCTTCACGTTCACGGGACTCTTTCGTTGCTAAATGCTCCATTAAAAAGTCTTGCGAACAAATAATTAAATCCGTTGATTTACGGTAATGTGCGCGATGTAATGTTTGACCACAGCGATTACGCAAATCACATACTGAACATTGCATGATTGCATTATAATTTACTTTATGCCAATCTTCATCACTAACCGTCGGATAATCACTGCGATCACCATATGGTTGCACTGCAATCATTGAACCTTGTGCATATACACCATCGGGAATTGAAAAAGCAATATCATCGATCCACTCATCCGTTTCGACTTTTTCTGCTTCTTCGAAACGCTTTAAGCATAAATATTGATCACGTGATTTTGCTAAACGGACATCAATTTCTAAACCGAGTGTTTTTTGTAATTTATAAATATCGCCGCCCTCTTTCACGAGCTGGTCGATTAATGTTTCGTCTGCACAGGCAATGAGCGCTGGCTTACCTGTATAGCGTGCATAGGATACAGCCGGCAGTAAATAAGCAATCGTTTTTCCTGTTCCTACTCCAGCTTCAGCAAATAACACATTTTTTTCTTTTAGCGCCTGTTCAATTTGATAGGCCATGAAAATTTGCTCATCACGGCATTCAAATCCTTTTTCTGGTAATTCATCATAAAGGACATCGCCCATCCAGTCACCTAATGACTCGAAAAATGAGCGATCCTTCGTTAATGCAAATGGTAAAGATTTACGCAATTGACGTTCCCCCTCATACAATCTGTTCCTATTATACGCGACGAAACGGAAGATAAGAAAAAATCTTATCTTCCGTTATTCTAGTTAGTCTCTCTTGGACTTTTGTCCCCAATATTGATAATAATTCGTTTCAATAAAACCATTGAATAATTTACGTTTTTTCGTTGTTTGACGACCGTATAATTCTTCGAAGTTTTTCATGGAGGATAGCATGTATACCGACCAAGTTGGGTAGTTTTTCATAACTTGTCCTAAATCACGAATTACTTGTTCCACAACTTCTACATCGCCTATACGCTCTCCATATGGAGGGTTCCCAATCATTACACCATCTGTTAGCTGTGTTGTAAAATCACGAGCTTGCATTTGTTTAAACGTAATAATATCCCCAAATCCTGCTTCTAGCGCATTTTCTTGTGCAATACTTACCATGCGGTGGTCAATATCTGATCCAATTATTTCAAGTGGTTGGTCATAGTTGGCTATACTATCCGCTTCATCTCGCACAGCATCCCAAATTTTCGCTTTCATCCACGGCCAACTTTCAGAAATAAATTCTCGATTATAACCTGGTGCAATATTTTGTCCATACATTGCTGCTTCTAGGGCAATTGTACCTGAACCACAAAATGGATCGACAAACGGACGGTTCGGATTCCATTTAGAAATCTGAACAAGTGCAGCGGCTAATGTTTCTTTTAGCGGTGCTTCCCCTTGCGCTTGTCGGTAGCCCCGCTTATGTAAGCCAGCGCCAGAAGTATCAATAGTAAGTGTAGCCACATCTTTTAAGATTGAAACTTCGATTTTGTATGTTGCCCCTGATTCATCTAAAAAACCAAGGCGTTTGTAATGCTGCTTCATGCGTTCTACGATTGCTTTTTTGGTAATCGCTTGGCAATCTGGCACACTAAATAATTTAGATTTTACTGATTTCCCTGAAACAGGGAAAGATGCATCCACCGGTAAATATTTTTCCCATGGTAATGCCTTTACACTTTCAAACAATTGTTCAAAAGACTTTGCAGGAAATTGTCCTACAACAATTTTTACTCGATCTGCTACACGTAACCATAAGTTGGCACGAGCAATGGCCGTTTCATCACCCTCAAAATAAACTTTGCCATTTTCGACTGTCGTTGTATAACCGAGTGCCTGTACTTCTTGTGCTACAATCGCTTCTAAGCCCATTGCAGCCGTTGCGACTAATTTATAGTTTGCCATACATTATTTCCTTCCTTGATGTTCAATTTCCCAATACTCAATATACTCCAGCAATTCGGGAAGTGGTAATGGTTTGCTGTAATAATAGCCTTGGATAATATCACAGTTCATTTTCCGTAGTATATCCACTTGTTGCGCTTGTTCTACACCTTCTGCTACAACTTTCATTTTTAGACGATGCGACATTTGAATAATAGCATCTACAACTGCCTGTTTTTCATCGAGCGAGCAAATATGTTGAATAAAGCTACGGTCGATTTTTAAACAGTCGAGTGGGAATCGAACTAAATAGCTCAATGATGAATAACCTGTACCAAAGTCATCAATGGAAATTTTAAAGCCAAG
>LAHS01000212.1_pt1 | contig 23236 bp, 20 predicted proteins | sample 329651 | NCBI WGS metagenome assembly LAHS01 (sample SAMN03275699, study PRJNA271635) | activated sludge metagenome | isolation source: sample C-1 Sludge from hydrolytic chamber (first chamber) of Anaerobic... | reverse complement strand
CTGCGGCTCTTGCGCTTTCGCTGTCCACGCCGTATTTTGCGATTATATTTTCAAATATGACAAGGCTTCCGCTTCCCGAAAGCGGTCGTATAATAATTAGTTCCGAAAGCCCTTTTGGTATTCCCAATAAACAAAGAACGGGATCTATTGCTTCGTAAAGATAATTTGATAGTCCGCTTGCATTAAAAACCGATACCGCTATGCAAATCGTTGCGATATACGGAAAAATAGAATAAATGAGTTTTAGCGCATCTTTAACTCCGTCGCTGAAGCTGTGATAAAGATTTACCCTTTTAACTGCCGCATATACGATAACAAATAAAATAAAAACGATTAAAATAATTGCGCTCATTTAACAAAAATCTTGGTTAAAATTATGCCCGTAAGCGTACTTGCCGCTGTAGCGATGATTGTTGGAATCAAAATATCCGACGGAGAAAGGGAGCCTGCTTTTGCGCGAAGAGCAATTACCGTTGCGGGTATCAGCTGAATTGACGTAGCGTTGATGACCGTAAACATAACGGTATTTTTTGAGGGCTTTTCCTCCTTATCGATAAGATTTTCCATCGCCGAAAGCCCAAGAGGGGTAGCAGCCCCGCCCATTCCCAAAAGATTGCTTGCAAGATTTAAGCTAATAAAGTCAAGCGCGGTTTCGCTTTCTCCCTTAAAAAGCTTTTTGGTCAAAGGACGGAAGGCTTTTGCAATTTTCTCCATAATTCCGCTTTTTTTCATAAGTTCCAAAACTCCCATCCATACCGAATAAATGGCAATTAATTTTACAATTAATGTGATAGCGCTCATAGCTCCGTCGGTCATTGCGGTAAAACCGGCCTCCGGATTAACAAAGCACAAAACAGCAAGCCCACCGGCAACCATAATAAAAAATACTACGCTCATAGTTAGAATATATTTCGGTTCACTCTCAAAAATGTTTACTTTAAGCCCTTATGGTTATATAATTACAATAAAATTAACTAACATAGGGAGCAACTATGGAGAAGAAAAAGTATTATATAACCACGCCGATTTATTATCCGAGCGGAAAATGGCATATCGGCACTTGCTACACAACCGTAATATGCGATGCTATCGCGCGTTTTAAAAGAATGGACGGTTTTGACGTTTTTTACCTTACAGGCACCGATGAACACGGACAAAAGATGGAAGAAAGTGCAAAAAAGGCAAATATGAGCACCAAAGCATTTGTTGACGAACGCGTAGAGGACTTAAAAAAACTTTGGAAACTTCTTAATATTTCCTACGATAAATTTATAAGAACAACGGACGCGGAACACGAAAGCGCCGTTCAAAAGATTTTTACCGCTTTATACGAAAAAGGATATTTATATAAAAGCGAATATGAGGGTTGGTACTGCACCCCTTGCGAATCGTTTTGGACAAAATCTCAGCTTGTAGACGGAAAATGTCCCGATTGCGGCAGAGAAGTTAAGCTGATGAAAGAAGAAAGCTATTTCTTCAAAATGTCCGCTTTCTCAAGTAGACTTGAAAAACTGCTTACCGAAAATAAGGAATTTTTGGAGCCAAAGACCCGTGTTAACGAAATGATTAACAACTTTATAAAGCCCGGGCTTCAAGACCTTTGCGTAACGAGAACATCCTTTAAATGGGGCGTAGAAGTTCCGTTTGATAAAAAGCATATTGTATATGTGTGGATTGATGCACTTAGCAATTATATAACCGCTCTTGGATATATGGGTAAGGACGATACCCTTTTTAAAAAATACTGGCCTGCCGATCTTCATATGATGGGCAAAGAAATCATCCGTTTCCATTCGCTTATTTGGCCTGCTATTCTAATGGCTTTGGATTTACCCCTTCCCAAAAAAGTTTACGGACACGGCTGGCTGCTTCTTGGAAGCGAAAAGGTCAGCAAATCCAAAGGGAATATAGTTGATCCCTTTTTCCTTTCCGACCGCTACGGCGTAGATGCGGTAAGATATTTTTTACTGCGTGAAGTACCCTTCGGTCAGGACGGCGTGTATACCAATCAATCGCTTCTTACAAGAATCAACGCAGACCTCTGTAACGATCTCGGAAATCTTGTAAGCCGTACTACCGCTATGATTAACCAGTTCTTTAAGGGCGTGCTTCCCAAAAGCTCTAAAAAAGAAGAAACAGATAAGGAGCTAATTGAAATTGCCGAAGGTTTGTACGAAAAACTTAAGGCAGACGTAGATGCTTTGCTTATTCCCGAAGCGCTGGGCGAAATATGGAAACTTATCCAGCGCGCCAATAAATATATCGACGAAACCGCGCCTTGGCTTCTTTTTAAAGATGAAAGCAAAAGGGAAAGGCTTGCAACCGTTTTATATAACCTTGCCGAGTCTTTACGCATAGCAGCGATCGCTTTAATGCCGTTTTTAACAGTTACTCCAGAAAAGATTTTGCGCGATCTTGATATCGACATTAATACCGTAAAAGATTTTGAAAGCATTAAAAAATTCGGCGGACTTACGGCAGGTGCGAAAATTACAAAATCGCAGGGCTTATTCCCGAGGATTGACATAGCAAAAGAGCTTGAATTAATGGAAAAACGCGCTGCGGAAATCACCGAGAATAAGAGCGAAAAAGCCGCTCCGGAAAATACTGATGCTCCTAAGGCGGAAATCACTTTTGACGATTTTATGAAAGTTGAACTTAAAGTCGGAAAGATTATCGCAAGCGAACGCGTCCCAAAAAGTGAAAAGCTATTAAAAAATACCGTCCAAATCGGAGCCGAAACCAGAACAATAGTCAGCGGAATCGCAAAATGGTACACTCCCGAACAAATGGTGGGGAAATCGGTTACGGTTGTAACTAACCTAAAACCCGTTAAACTTTGCGGAGTGCTGTCCGAAGGAATGATTCTTTGCGGCGAAGACGACAAGGGTAACGTCGTAATTATTTCTCCCGAAACCGACCTTCCGAGCGGATCAGAGGTTAGATAATGTTTATCGATTCTCACGCGCATTTAAACGACGATAAGCTATACCCAAATGCCGATATAATCGTCGAGCGCGCAAGAGCCGCGAATGTCGGAAAAATCATTAACGTCGGTTACGATTTAATATCATCAAAAAAGTCGGTTGAGCTTGCAAAGCGTTTTTCAAGCGTATACTGCGCCGTTGGAATGCATCCTCACGACAGCAGACAAATGAACGATGATTTTTTTGATTTTATTAAAAGCGTGGCAAATTTTGAAAAAACCGTAGCGGTCGGCGAGATTGGACTTGATTTTCACTACGATTTGTCCCCAAGGGATATTCAAGAAAAAGTTTTTATTAAGCAACTGGAACTTGCGGACTGTTTAAAGCTTCCGGTCATTATCCATTCAAGAGAAGCTGACGCATTAACGTTAAAGATTCTTGCCGAAAATAAGACATATCTAAATAGCGGAGCTATTCTTCATTGTTACGGCGCAAGCGCCGAGATGGTAAAGGATTTTAATAAACTGGATTTGTTCTATTCTTTCGGCGGTTCGTTGACTTTTAAAAACGCCAAAGAAAAGCCTCAAGTATTGAAAGCCGTTCCAAGGGAAAAACTGCTAATCGAAACGGATTGTCCGTATATGACACCCGTTCCCTTTAGAGGGAGGGACAACGAACCTTCTTATATCCCCCTTATCGCAGAAAAAATGGCGGAGATTTTAGGCGTTGACGTTGACTATATTATGGAGCTGACAAAAACAAATACGGAAATCTTATTTCCTAAGATAAAAAATTAAACCGTTTGACTAGGTCAAACGGTTTTCCTCTTTTGTATCTCAAAAATTTTATCCTGAAAATAGGATAGCACAAAAGATAAAAATTATCAAGAAAATAGGCTGGAAATTCATGGAAATATCACAAGTTTTACACAAAAATAATTTTCATTTTACCCATTCGCTTGGACAAAATTTTATATTCGACAAAAATCTTTTGGAAGCGATAGTAAATGACGCAGATATTACAAATATCGATACGGTTGTCGAAATTGGCGCCGGAGCAGGTACTCTCACTTTGGAAATCGCAAAACAAGCAAAAAGGGTTGTGGCTTTTGAGATAGATAAAAAACTTGAACCCGTGCTTAAAGAAGTTTTTGAAGGAATTGATAACGTCGAAACCAAATTTATGGACGTTTTAAAAATGAGTGACGAAGAAATAGAAAAAATAGTTGGGGGAAGCTTTAAAATCGTTGCTAATTTACCATATTACATTACGACTCCGCTTATTTTGCGATTTATAAAAAGCAATCTATCCGTTCAAAGCCTGACGCTTACCGTTCAAAAGGAAGTAGCAGAAAGGCTTGTTAGCTCGGAAGCCGGCGAAAATTACGGTTCGATAACTGTTGCTGTAAATTCGGCAGCGGATACAGTAATAACCAGAATTATAGACAAAACGAATTTTTATCCCATACCCAAAGTTGACAGCGCGGTAATAAAAATCGATATAAACAAAAACAAATACGATATAAGTGACAGGGATTTTTTTGAAAAAGTCGTAAGGTGCGCCTTTGCTATGCGCAGAAAAACGCTCTTAAACAACTTGTCTAGCGGTTTTTCTTTGTCAAAAGAGGAAGGACGAGAAATCCTTTTAAACCTCAATTTAAAACCCGATATAAGGGGCGAAGCGTTAAGCATTGATAATTTTATAGCACTTTCTAATATTTTGCATAGTAGATAAAAAATACTAATATAATAATCCGGAGTAAATACTATGTCGCTTATTAAAAAAACGGTAATTATTTCGGATTTTGGGGGCGTGGCTAAAGGCATCGCTAACTTTATCAGAATAGGAAACGAAGCTACTGTAAAAATCAATTTAAAAGAATTTAAATCCACTCTAAGAGCATCCGTAAAACACAGCAAAAACGGAATCTATACTTTTTTGGTCGAGCAGAACAAAGCGGAAATAATGCTTCCTTTTTTATTTGACGTATCAGACGAACTGGAGCTGATGCTTGCTTACGATAAGCCTATAATGTACGGCACTACAAAAGGCAGAGGCGGTTTTGATTCGCTTATCGCGTCACTTAGTCCCGACAAAATAAGCGTGCCAAAAGTGGTACTTTCCGTATCTGAGGATACAAAAAGCGACGATATTGAGTTAAGCGAGGACGAAGTTGCCGAAATGATAACAGAGGAAAGCTCTTTTGATAAACTAAAAGCAATCTCGATGAGCTCGGTTCAAAGCGTAAGCGAAGAGCTGTTTTTAATTCACCCGAGAGACGTTGAACTTGAGGCTATGCTTCCGTCTTCAAAATGGGTAAAGATACGCTATAACGAAGAAGATTTTTATTCCTTCGGACTACTTATGGCAGGGGATACTCCCACGCATCTTATGTATGCGATAAAAAGCGACTATAATACAAAACCCCCGAAAGAAATCGAGGGTATTGTTGATTTTTTGCCCAAAAACTTCTCATCCCTTACAGGTGAGGGTTGGTGGATAATATATCAAGATATAATCAGCGGAAAACCGGTTATCTCTTAGGATGATGCATAACGTCTAGCGCAAGTCCGAGCGCTACGAAAATGGAATCCATTGCATCGTAGTTGGAGCGTACGGAATATGTATCTGCAACGCGCCAAATCTTCTTTTGAATTTCGCAGGTTGCTTGGTCTTTATGCTTGTCGTGGGCTTTATCGTAAATCCAAAAACTGAATGTAAATATACTTCCGCGAAGAATATAATCACCGAAATCTCTGGTATGTATGGTATATTTTGCGCGCATTGGGGTCCATTTTCTGGTAATGGTCGCAACTACGTCGCCGTTAGGAGCGATTAAGTCGAGTTTCGGGAAAAAGAATCTAAAACGCCATTTAATAAAAAATACTTCGTTGCCGTAAGCATCATCTAACCACATTTTCTTGGGAAAAGTGAAAAATTTGGTTCTTACGTAAAATGAAGAATTTCCTGCCGCATCTAAAACTGCAAATTTATCTTTAATTGAAATAATTTTTTGTCTTATAAAATATTCCATAACAAACTCCTTTTTACGATTTGTTTAATTATATCAAATAAAATTTATTAATGCAATACTATTTTTATTCGCTCAAAATATATTTTTTCAAGGTTGATTTATATTTTAAGGCAAGATATAATCGTAATAAGAGGTGAAAATATGTTTAAAGATAATTTTGTAACTTTAGGTAGCGGAGTGAAAATGCCGGTACTTGGACTGGGACTTTACAAGGTAGCAGAGGGAGAAGATACCGTTTTTTCGGTAAAAACAGCACTTGAAAACGGTTACAGAAGCATTGATTGCGCGGAGTTTTACGCTAACGAAGAAGGAATGGGAAAAGGTATTTCGCTTGCGATGGATTCGACAGAACTTAAACGCAAGGATATTTTCGTTACCTCTAAAGTTTGGAATACCTCTCAAAGAAAAGATGAAACCTTAAAAGCGGTCGAAAATGGTCTAAAAAAAGCCAAACTCGATTATTTTGATTTGTACTTAATACATTGGCCGGTAGACGGTAAATTTGAAGATACCTGGCGCGCCATTGAAAGGCTTTATGAAGAAGGTGTTTTAAAAGCAATCGGAGTAAGTAATTTTAATGAACACCACTTACAGAAACTTTTTCTTACCGCAAATATTAAGCCTATGCTTGACCAAATGGAGTGTCATCCTTATCTGATTTTGGACGAACTCAAGGAATTTTTAAAAAAAGAAAATATCGCTTTCGAAGCTTGGGCTCCCCTTATGAAGGGAAAACTATTAAATAATCCGGTTATTTTGAATATTTCAAAAGAGATAAACAGAACGCCCGCTCAAACGGTTTTGCGCTGGCACTTAGAGCGGGATACTATAGTGATTCCTAAATCCATTCATAAAGAAAGGATTATAGAAAACTCTCAAATATTCGATTTTTCCTTAAGCGAGGAGCAAATAAAGAGGATTTCCGCGCTTAATAAAAATGTGCGTGTAGGCTCGGATCCAGATAATTTTAACTTCTAATAGGCATATTCATAAGAAATTTTGATTAAATCAGTTTGACTTTGGGCACTTTGTATATATAATAGTGCTTGATTTATTGTATATAATGGAGCTCAAGATGAAGAAAGAAAATCCATCTCCCGATTTTATCCAAATTGAACATCAAATCCTGAAATTTTGGGAAGATGAACAATGCTTTAAAAAACTAGTCGAAAAAAACAAGAACGGAAAGCGTTTCCGTTTTCTGGACGGTCCGATTACCGCCAACAACCCAATGGGTATTCATCACGCCTGGGGCAGAACCCTTAAAGATGTTTATATCCGCGCGGCAGCGCAGGAAGGAAAGTCCTGTCAATATCAAAACGGTTTTGACGCTCAAGGCTTATGGGTAGAAGTCGAAGTCGAAAAAGAACTCGGAATTAAAACCAAAAGAGATATAGTCGAATACGGCTTAGATAAATTTACCGACAAATGCATTGAAAGAGTCAAAAAGTTTTCGGGCGTTATAACCGAACAAAGCAAAAGACTCGGTCAATGGATGGACTGGGATAACAGTTACTATACAAACAGCGACGAAAATATCACTTCCATTTGGTATTTTTTAAAGAAATGTCACGAGAAAGGCTGGCTTAAAAAGGCTCACCGTCCTATGCCGTGGTGCCCGAGGTGCGGAACTTCGCTCAGCGAACACGAAATGAGCGGTTCGTATAAAGAAGTCGAACATCTTTCTATTTTTGCAAAACTTCCTATTGATAACACAAAAGACAGCATCATCGTTTGGACAACCACCCCTTGGACGCTGTCGTCTAACGTAGCTCTTGCCGTCAATCCGGAAATCGAATACGTCAGAGTAAAAGTTAAATCGGACAGCAGAACGCTTATTTTAGGTAAAAACGCAATTAAGCAATTAAAAGGCGATATCCTTGAAGTTTTAGATACCTTTAAGGGAAGCGAGCTGATAGGCAAAACCTACAGCACTTGCTATCCCGATTTTTTATGCCAAAACTTCCCTCATAAAATCGTTCCTTGGGCGGACGTAGACGCGGAAGAAGGTACGGGAGTAGTCCATATCGCACCGGGATGCGGCGCAGAAGACTTTGAGCTTGGAAAAACTTTAGGTCTTGAAACGATTTGTCCTATTGACGAAGAGGGAAAATTCGTTGACGGTTTCGGTTCGCTGTCGGGCAAAAGAACAACGGACGTCGTAGACGAAGTGGTAGAGCATCTTAGAAAAAACGGCAAACTTTACAAAACGGAGCTTTACACGCACAGCTATCCTTATTGCTGGCGTTGCAAAACTGACGTTGTTTTTAAACTGGTTGACGAATGGTATATCGATACCGAAGAAATTCGTCCGCTTATGATAGCGGCGGCTGCAAAGGTAAATTTTGAACCCGATTACGCAGGCAAAAGAATGTATGACTGGCTAAGCAATATGGGCGACTGGAATATCAGCAGAAAACGTTTTTACGGATTGCCTCTGCCTTTTTACGTCTGCAAAAAATGCGGTCATTTAACGGTAATAGGCTCTAAAGAAGAGCTTGAAAAAATGTCCGTTACAAAGGATTTAAGTTCGATTCCGCATCTTCATAGACCTTGGGTTGACGATATAAAAATCATTTGTCCCGTTTGCGGCGAAGAGGTATCGAGAATTCCCGAAGTCGGCGACTGCTGGCTGGATGCGGGAATTACTCCTTTCTCCACTAAAAAATATTTTACCGACAAAAATTACTTTAACGATAATTTCCCGAGCGAACTTGTCCTTGAAATGAAGGAACAAATAAGACTTTGGTTTTACAGTCAGTTATTTATGTCGGTTACATTGGAAAACAGAGCCCCTTACGAAAACGTGGTTACCCACAGCAGCGTAATTAAAGAGGACGGCGGTAAATTCCACAAAACCGGTTATATGATAAGATTTGACGAGGCGGCGGAACAAATCGGCGCAGATCCCGTAAGATATTTGTTTGCTTCCGCTCCCGTAAGCGGAGACGTAAGGTTTGGATATAATCTTACCGATGAAGCGCGAAGAAAGATATTAAGCTTTTGGAATATTTACGTTTTCTTCAATCTTTACGCAAGCTTAGACAATCCCGATTTAGTTAATTTTACTCCCGACGAAGCTACGCTTACGCACTCGGATAAATGGCTGCTTGAGCGCACAAACCGCTTTATCGAAGTCGGTCTTAACGCTTATAAGAGCTACAGAGTAAATAATTTGATGAAGGAATTTGAAATTTATACCGACGAAGTCAGCAATTGGTATATTAGGATAAACAGAAAGCGTTTCTGGAAATCCACCGAAAAGGTAGATCAAATGAATGCTTATTGGTGTTTATATAACGCCTTAAAAGCAAGCGTCAGACTGCTTTCGCCCGTTATTCCTTTTATTACCGATTATATCTGGCAAAACATGGTCAGAGAAATCGAGCCTAATGCCGAGATAAGCGTTCACCATGCGGGTTTCCCCGATAAAATTTGGGCGAAATCTTATCCTGAAAAAATAGCCGAAACGGACGTAGCAAGAGCAGTTATCACAACCGCGCAAAGAATGCGTAACGAAGCGTCTATAAAAATTAAGCAACCCTTGTCCGCTTTGTACCTTATCGCCTCAAACGAAGAAAAGCCGATGATAGAAACGCTTTCTTCGGTAATAAAAGACGAGCTGAATATTAAAAATATTATCTTTACCGAGGACGAAAACGACTTTAACGACGCTTACCTTACCGTAAACTTCAAGGTTGCTGGGGCTGCTTTAAAAGGCGAAGCGCAAAAACTTAAACAAGCCGTGGAAGCGTTAAACGCCGAGGGTATGAAAAAAGCCGTAGCGGAATACGAAAAGGGCAGTTTAAACTTTGTCGGCTTTGATAATCTTTCTAGCGCTCTGTTTGACAAGCACTTGAAGCCGAAAGCGAATTTCGTAGTAACTAAAGAACGCGATTTAACACTTGCTATCGATACGTCCATAGATAACGACTTACTTGAAGAGGGAACAATCCGAGAACTTATAAGACAAATTCAAGTGTTAAGAAAGGATGCGGGTTTTGCCGTAGAGGACAGAATTACGATAGCGCTTATTTCCGACAGCGATTTTATAAATAACGCAATAGATAAATATATCGATAAAATCAAAGACGACGTTCTTGCCAAATCTTATGAAACCGCTCTTTTAAACGCTAACGAAAAAGAAATATCTTTAAACGGCGAAAGCGTAAAGATTTTTATAAAATAGGTATAAATTATATAACAAACGGAAATCCTCCTGATATCAAAAGTCGGGAGGATTTTTTATGGGTTCAATTCAAAAAATAGACGGTTGGAAGAAAAACGAAGTCGAATATCTTTTAAACGTTGCCAAAAGCGAAAAGCCTCTTCTTGCCTGTTTTAAAGAAGTAGCCGAGGCGCTTAACAGAAAGGAAGGAAGCGTTAGAAATTTTTATTACCAATTTCTAAAAAAACACAGCGGAGAATACAATGATATAACAAAGGGCGTTAGAGCGGTAACGATGCCCGAAAAATTTATGGAGCGGGAGGCTAAAGAGCTTATCTCCAAAGTTTTGATCGGACAAGCAAAAGGTCTTAGCGTAAGACGTATTCTTATGCAAATGTCTATGGGAGACATAAAGCTTTTTGTAAGGCTTCAAAACAAATACCGCAATACCGTTTCTAAGGATAAAGTATTTGTTTCGGAGGTAATGAAAGATTTGGAAAGAAGGGGAATATTATACAATAACCCTTACGCGCTTCTTGCGGAGAACGGAAATAAGACAGTCGTCCTTATTTCCGAGGCCGAAAAGCTTATCCGCGATGCGCATATTATTCTTGCTTCGGCTAAAGAAATTATCGATGAAATGAAAAACGAACCTGTCGTTAACGATATGGAAAAAGAAATTGCGCGCGATAAAAAACGAATAAACGATTTGCAATCGGAAAATATGCTTTTGAAGAGCAAAATAAAAGAACTGTCACTTAAGGAAGCGAGGCATTAAGCCCCGCTTCTATATTCGATCGAAAGTATATGCGTTAAAAATAATAACTAAACATAATATAACGATGCTCATACTGGCAAGAGTTCCTAAAAGAAATTTTTCAGCAAATGCTTTTTCTTCTAATTGTTTAAACCTAGCCAATGATTTTGCTGTCAGTACTATTCCCATCGTGGTATAGAAACCTAAAAGTCCAAGCAATAGCATAAGGAACCTTTCAAAATAACCGATTATTTTGCCGGTCTTGGGTGCATTACAATCATTAGAAGGACTGTCCTTTTGGTCGCTTTGAAAATCCTCTTTCTTATAACTGCTCTTGAAAATATCGTTCCTTATGGAGAAAAAATTTTCTATGTAAATTGAAGAAGGTTTGAAAATTAGGATTAATGCAAAAATAATAGCAAGGACTTTGATAGGTTCCGTATCGAATAGCGTTCTAAAATATTCAAATATAGCATTTCCTAAATAATTTGATTTTAATTTCCAAATGCTTATTGCTATAATAATAATCAGATGTAGTATTTGATCGATAAAAAATATGGATACTTGGTATTTATAATTTTTGTTCAAAAGCTTTTCTTTTACCAAATCAATCAAAAAATGTGATAAAAACATTACAACAAAAATAATTAAACTTTGCCATACTTTTCCAAATCCAAGGCTTAAGATAAAAATTGTAACTGAGTATATTAAAGCATGAGATAGTAAATAGTTCTTCTTGCTTTTAGCCATTTTTTCTGTTTGAAAATAAAAATCGCCGAGCAGATGTCCAATCAATAATTGTAATAAAAACATAATTTACCCCTTTATAAGTTTTGCATAGCAATTAAAATAGCACCGTCATAGTTTCGTTTTTCAGGAAAATATATATAATTCATTGCTCTATCGACTATTTGTCGTTTAACTGATAAAATACTTGCTATTTTTACATTGTATCCATGTTTCCAACAATCAGTAAGAAATACTTCGTCATTTATACGTGCTTCTTCAACGTTACACGGTTCAATGACATCAATAAAGCGTTGATATACTGTTTCATTAATAACAAAATATTTATTTGCACTTTCTAAACTGGTACCTTTCGAATAATACTTATTATTTTTTTCAAGTTTTTGATTAAGAATAGATAATACTTCTTTTTTCAAGTCAAAGATATTGGATATTTCTTCAAATTCATACTTTTGAATGAATTCATTCTTTGTGCTTACCAATGGACAAATGAGTTCGGCGATTATTTGAACGCTATTTGTCATTATTGAATTTCCTCTCTTTGACAATAAATCTCTTGTTGTCAGCATTGCATTAAGAACATGCGTATCACGGTTTTTTTCATAATAAAGTAATTTAATCTGTTCGTTCTTACACAGTTCCAACGCTTTTCTTGCATTGAAATATGCCTCGCCATACATTTCGTTAGTGTTCCAAGCTTCTTCATGATATAAATCACCTGCACCTATTGCGGCTCTTATTTTAATCGGATAAATTAATATTTCAAACATGCGATAGTACTGAAAAGCTCCTCTTATATCCTTGAAAAGTACTTGTATCTCGTCCCCTGCATTTATTCTAGCTTCAGCCCGTATTTGAGCTTTATATTTTTTGTTGAGAATATTGAGTATTTTTTTTACAAAAATCTGAGCTTTGTCAATATCGTATTTGAATTTGCGAGAGTCGATTATATCCATCATTAAGACATAATATTTCATAAAAATCTCCTTGTAAAAATCATTATAACATTATCCATATTTTTATGCAACAGTTGGTTGTTGCATTCGCTGTATGCAACAGTTATTTGTTGCATTTGATATATGCAACAGTTATTTGTTGCTTTTCATTTTAACGAGACAAATATATGAAGAAAATTCGTAAAATAAACAAAAAACAGGCGTGGCTTTATGTCTCGTCTAATTTTTATAAAAGATTCTTAGTAAGCCCCGCTTCTTTTTTTAAATTAGTAATTCATAAATTTTGTATGGTTGTATAATTCTTTTAATACTTCCTCTTTTTTCTCATTATATATTACCTTATTATTTTCAAATAGATTATTACCGTTTGTATCTATGCTGACGATAAGCGGACCGAAGCCTTTCACCTTGCAAACCCAAAACGCTTCCGGCATTCCAAGATCCAGCCATTCGGCATCCGTAATTTCTTCAACGGACTTTGCGGCTACAACGGCGCATCCACCGGGGAAAACGCAATGAACGGCTTTTTCTTTTTTGCAGGCATCGGCGGTTTTCCCGCCCATTCCGCCTTTACCGACTATTACTTTCGCACCGGTAATATTAATAAACTCCGCTTCGAATTTTTCCATACGCATACTGGTAGTAGGTCCTATCGAAACCATTTCCCACTTGTCGCCGTTTTTCTTAACGATAGGCCCTGCGTGAAATACACAGCCCCCTTTAAGGTCGAATCTTGGAACAATGCCTGATAAAACACGTCTTTTATGACCGGTATCTCTGCAAGTTACGAAATATCCGTCTATGTAAATAATGTCGCCTATTTTTAGATCCAACAAATCTTCTGATTTAATCGGAGTGGTTAAAGTCTTTTTCATAAAGTCACCTCCTTGTGCGAAAGAAGTTCATAAGATAAATCGGAATTTATCCTTATAGTGCCTCTTCTGTGCGCCCAGCATCCTACGCTTACGCCTACCGCTAAGGTTGAGGGGTGGCGCGCCGCGTTTTCGATATTGACGCAAAGCACCGTGCTGTCTCCTCCTATTCCCTGCGGACCAAGTCCTATATCATTTAAGGCTTTTTCAAGTCTAACTTCAAGTTCCGCGGCTTTTTCGTTTTCGCATCTTGTGCCTACCTTTCGCATAGCCGCTTTTTTACTAAGCTTTGAAGCCGAGCTTACACAAGTTCCTACGCCTACGCCCACAACAAGAGGAGGACAAGCGTTTATGCCTAAATTGACTATCGTGTCCAATACGTAAGATACTATCGTTTCGTATCCTGCGGAGGGCATAAGAACCTGCGCACGTCCCGGTAAACTGCAACCGCCGCCCGCCATATAAACGTCCATTTCCAAACTATCGCCCTGTACTATTTCCCATTCTATCCAAGGAGCCTTTTTACCGATATTCGTCCCTGTGTTTTTTTCGGTAAAAGTTTCTACTGCGTTATGGCGCAGAGGAACGTTATCGGTAGCGATCTTAGTGGCTTCGACAAGAGCGTTTTCAACTTCCGAAAGATAGGGAAATTTTGCGCCTGCACGGATAAAAAATTGAATTACGCCGGTATCCTGACAGGCAGGTCTGTTTAAATTTTTTGCGGCGTCGAGATTGTCGAACATGCAAGTGTATAACGCTTTCGCCATAGGCTTTGTTTCCCTGTCCGAAAGAGTATGTAATCTCGCCGTCACGTCGTCGGGTAAAATTTTTGCGACAACTCCCAAAAATTTTGCAACGATTTCGGTAAATTTTTGAATTTCGCTCATTTTGTCTCCTTTTTTATATTACCATTCCGCCGTCGACGGAAAGTATTTGTCCGGTTATAAAATTTTGAGTTGAAAGAAAATAAATTGCATCCGCAATTTCCTCGGGGGTTCCCAAGCGCATAAGCGGAGTTTCGTCAGCTATAGCTTGAAGATCACTCTTTGTATAACACGAAAGCATATCGGTAAGTATCGCGCCGGGAGCAACGCAATTTACGCGGACAAAACTTGGCGCAACTTCCTTTGCAAGAGCTTTCGTAAAGCCTATAACACCTGCCTTACTTGCGGAATAAACGACCTCAAGGGAAGCTCCGGTGAGTCCCCACATAGAAGAAACGTTGATTATACTGCCCGCTTTTCGCGCTATCATATCAGGAAGTACCGCTTGAGTTGCGTACATCGTCCCAAGTAAATTTACGTCGATTATTTTTTTTAAATCGGTTTCAGAAACGTCCTGAAAAACAGAACTTAATGAAACTCCGGCGCAGTTTACGAGAGTGTCTATATGATGAAAATAAGTTTTTGCGGCTTCGTAAGCGGAAAATATTGAGTTTTTATCCGAAACGTCGGCAGCAACTGCGATAGCCCCAACGCCAAAATCTTTTAGCTTTGAAATCAGTTCTTCCGCCATAGCCTTGTTTTTGTTGTAAACGGCAACAACGCTAAATCCTTCTTTTGCGAATTTTATTGCGGTTTGTTTGCCTATTCCCCTGCTTGCGCCTGTTATAAATGCCGTTTTCATAACAGCATTTTAGCATAAAGAGAAAGTGTCCGCAAGAGATAATTTAGGGTAAAAGGCTTTTAAAATTTCCAAATTGGGGAATAATCGAGGCGTGAGAGAAATTATTTTAAATTTGGATACCACCAAGGAAAGGGTAAAAAAGCTTCAGGGCAGAGAAATTATTCTTAAAGTCAATAAGGGAAGAAACCGTTATATCTGTTTTCACGGAAAAATCGAAAGCCTTTATCCTTCGGTATTTACGGTAAGAGACAGCGAAGAAAACGCTTTAAGCACATATTCTTATTCGGACGTTCTGACAAAAACTGTACTTTTTTGTAAAAACGAAAAGGAAAAATCGTTGTAATAAAAATTATTGCCCCCGCGTACTTTAATATAGAGTATAAAAGGGGGCAGATATGTCAGAAAATTTAATCGCTAAAAAAATCAATCAAGAAAGGCTTGTTGAAGTCGCATCTAAAGAGTTTTACATCGAAGTAATGCTTAAAAACGAGGAAGCGCCGCTTGCGCTTACTGCGGAAGCGAAAATTGTTTCCATTGAAGCGTACCAAGGGGAAGCAAAAGTATTCGGAAACGTGACTTTTAAGTTTTTGTATCCGGGGGCAGAAGAAGGCATAATTGAAACAGTTGACTTTAACGAAAGCATTTTAAACGAGGCCTTTAGCGGAGGAAGCAAGCTAAAAGCTGAAATTTGTGTTAAAGAAATTGAAATTTCTAAGGATAAAGCGTCGGCAACCGTAAAAGTCATTATATTGGAAGTAAAGAACGAAGAAATCGACATTGCAGAAGAAAACGCGGAAATCCTTCAAAAATCGGAAACGGTATATTTACCCAATCTCGTTAAGGAATGCAACGGTGTAGCCGAAATTTTCTTTGAAGAAAAAATCGACGAGATGGGCGCATTGCTAAGTGACAGCGCGGAAGTAATTTTAACCGGAACAAAAATCACCGATGGAATCCTGACAGTAGACGGTATGCTTTGTTTGAGCGTCGTTTATATGAGTGGAGGCTATCCTTGCACAAAGTTTTTCAAACAAAGTTTTTCGGAAGAATTATGTTCAAATATTGTAGCTGCAGATACAGAAGTAGCGGTACAAATGAATGTAAAGGGTTGCAGACTTAATTATGCGGAGGGACTGCTTAAGGTCGAAACAACTGTAGCTATAGAAGCTTTGATTTTTTTAGAGACCGAGCATAAACTTCCAGTTGCGTGTTTTTCTACTCGCTATGAAGTAAAAGCGGAAGAAGCTCAACTAAATTTACGACGCTTCAGAACGATTATATTTTTTGACGAAAAACTTTCGCATAACGAGCAAATCCCTAACGTAAAAACTTTGCTTGCAAGTTTGTATCCCAGAAATATTGTTCTCGGTCACGAAATAATAGGCGAGAACATGTCGGTTAACGGAATCGTTAAGGCTACTCTTATTTATTTGGATACCGAAAGCAAAATAAAAAGCTCTATTGTAGAGTTTCCGTATAACGTATCCGTGCGTGTTCCAAAAGGAACCAGCAGCGCAATCGTTTACGGAATCGTAACCGGATTTGATGCAAAATTAAAACGTGACGGAACCGTTGAAATCTTTGCGGACTTACGTTTTGCAGCCAGACTCTTTTCGGACGGCTATATAAGAATACTCAGCGAAATGGCAATTATAGCCGAAAAAGAGGACGATTTACCCGCAATCAGTCTTTACATAGTAAACGAAGGCGATGCTATGTGGGACGTAATGTGCGCTCTTTCTTCCTCCGAAGCAAATATCGTAGAACAGAATCCCGATATTTTTGAAAACGGCAGAGAAATTTCAGTTGGCGACAGAGTGATTGTTTTCCGCCCCTAAACAATAATAATTACTTTTTTTGCCTTACCGCCCGAGGTTTCGGGCGGTTTTTTGTTTTGTTTGCTTCTATTTACTTTTATTTTTTTAGATGATATAATTTATTTATGACAAATTCGATAACTTTAAAGGCTTACGCAAAAATTAATCCTTACTTGAAAATTAAAGGCGTTAAAGAAAATATGCATCTTATAGATACTATTATCGTTCCTCTCGAAATTTTATTCGACGAAGTAAAAGTAACTGTAAGAGGAGACGATTTGATTACGGTTTCTATGGAACCGTCTTTTGATATTCCTCAAGAAAAAAATATTGCTTATAAAACGGCGCGCGCCATATCAAAGCATTTTTTAACCGCAGGCGTCGATATTTCCATTAAAAAAAATATTCCGATAGGGGCGGGATTCGGCGGCTCCTCAGCAGACGGAGCAGCGGTAGCAAAAGCTATGGCTCGGCTTTTCAATTTGGAAATCAGACCTGCAATGCTCATAAAAATGGGCTCTGACATACCTGCAATGTACTACGGGGAAGCGGTAAGAGTAGGTGGCATCGGCGAAAAACTTATGCACGTTACCGTCAATCTGCCAAAATTTATGGTTGCAATCGTACACTACGAGCAAATAAACAGTAAGGAAGCTTATGATATGTACGACACCGCAGGCGGCGCGGACGTTCCAAATCTTAGGCTTAATGAAAATAATGAATTTCCTTTTATCGAAAAATACTGCAAGAACGACCTTTCGGTTGCGGCTGAAATTATCCTTCCCGATTTAATGTTTGCTCAAGAACTGCTTGAGGAAGCGGGAGCGGATTTTACTTTTCTTACGGGATCGGGAAGCGCTCTTATCGGAGTATTTTCAAAGGACAAAATAGACGAATCGCTTAAAGTAATCGAAGAGGGCGAAAAAATAGTAGGAGAAAGCAAATTTTACTCCTTGAAATTATTCTAATTATTTGTTACTATTTTTATATAAAGAAAAAAGGCGGATTTGTATGACCAATACAGAAGACCTTCCGATATATTTATTTCACGAAGGCACAAATACCGAAGCTTACAATTTAATGTGTCCCACTCCCGTTATTTTTGAGGGATGCGATGCTTGGAGATTTCGAGTATGGGCTCCTACCGCCCGCTCCGTTTCGGTAGTTGGAGATTTTAACGATTGGAACAGAAACGCCAATCCTATGAAAAAAATTTCGGTGGGTATTTGGGAAGCAACCGTTAAGGGTGCTAAGGAATTTGATTGTTACAAATACAGCATTGAAACAAAACTCGATTTATTTTTAAAATCCGATCCTTACGCTCTCCACGCCGAAACCGCACCTGCAAACGCAAGCAAACTTTACGATATACAAGGTTATCCTTGGCAAGATGAAAAATATCTTCAAAAAAGGGATTCCACTCTTCCTTACGACAAGCCGATTAACGTTTACGAAGTGCATTTCGGCTCTTGGAGGCGAAACGAAGACGGCTCTTTTTACTCGTACAAAAAACTTGCGGATGAACTGATTCCTTACGTTAAAAATTTAGGTTATACCCATATAGAAATTATGCCTTTGTCAGAGCATCCTTTCGAGGGCTCTTGGGGGTATCAAGTCACCGGAATGTTTGCGCCCACTTCAAGATACGGCACTCCAAAAGATTTTATGTATTTTGTGGATAAATGCCATAAGGAAGGAATAGGCGTAATATTGGACTTTGTCCCTGCGCACTTTCCTAAAGACGCGCACGGGCTATACCGCTTTGACGGAGAACCTTTGTACGAATACGAAGATCCAACACGTGCCGAACATAAGGAATGGGGAACGATGGTTTTTGACTACGGAAGAAACGAAGTCAGAAGCTTTCTTTGTTCCGCAGCCTGTTTTTGGTGCGACCTTTATCACATAGACGGACTAAGAGTGGATGCGGTAGCTTCTATGCTTTATCTTGATTACAACCGTAAAGCGGGCGAATGGATTCCCAATGTTAAAGGCGGCAATTATAATTTAGAGGCAATCAGCTTTTTAAAAATGATGAACACCGCTGTCCTTACAAAGTTTAAAGGCGTAATGACCGTTGCAGAGGAATCCACGGCGTTTCCTTTAATAACAAAGCCTCCTAAAGACGGAGGACTCGGTTTTTCCTTTAAATGGAATATGGGTTGGATGAACGATACCTTAGATTACATATCGACGGACGGATTTTTCAAAAAAGGTGTCCACGATAAACTGACGTTTTCTCTCTCATACGCCTTTTCTGAAAATTATATTCTACCTTTTTCTCACGACGAAGTCGTCCACGGAAAAAAGTCTTTGATCGGAAGGATACCTTCTGCGGATTATAAAGAAAAATTCGAAGGCTTAAAAACTCTTTTCGGCTATCAAATGGGACACCCCGGGAAGAAACTAAATTTTATGGGCAACGAATTTGCACAGTTTATCGAATGGAACTATTCGCAGGGACTCGACTTTTTGCTTTTGGATTACGATATGCATCAAAAAATGCTTGCATTCACTAAGGATTTGAACGCTTTATACAAAAAACGTTCTGCTCTTTATGAATTGGACGGAGAGCCAAAAGGTTTTAAATGGGTAGTGGTTGACGACAAAATACAAAACATTATCGCCTTTAATCGATATGATAAGCAAAAAAACGCTGTTCTGATTGTGATAAACTTTTCGGGAGAAACTCGTGAAAATTACGAAATCGGAGTCGAAAAATCAGGAAAATATAAAATTATTTTTGACAGCGCCCTTAAAAAATACGGTGGAAACACCGAAAAATCAGCATCTTACGTATCCGTGAAAAAATCTAATCACGGCTACGATAATACAATTCAAATAACGCTAAAAAGATATTCGTTCATTATGATAGAATTTGAGGAGGTACAAAATGCTATCAGCATCTAAAGAGTGTGTTGCGATGCTTCTTGCAGGCGGACAAGGCACCCGTCTTGGAGTCTTAACCAAATCGGTTGCAAAGCCTGCCGTTCCTTTCGGAGGGAAATACCGCATCATCGATTTCACCTTAAGCAACACGATTAATTCCGGTATCGATACAATAGGCGTTTTAACGCAGTATCAGCCTTTCGAACTTAATCAGTACATAGGTAACGGACAGCCTTGGGACCTTGACAGGTTAAACGGCGGAGCATTCGTGCTTCCTCCTTACCAAAAGGCAAAATCCGGCGAATGGTATAAGGGAACCGCAAACGCAATTTACCAAAATATCAATTTTATTGATCGTTACGATCCCGAATACGTACTTGTTTTAAGCGGCGACCATATCTACAAAATGGATTATTCTGAAATGCTTGCGGCGCATAAAGAAAACGATGCGGACTGCACGATTGCGGTTATCGACGTTCCCCTTGAAGAAGCGTCCCGCTTCGGTATTATGAACACCGACGCGAGCGGAAGAATTTATGAATTTGATGAAAAGCCAAAACACCCGAAGTCCACTAAGGCAAGTATGGGTATTTATATCTTCACTTGGGTAAAGCTCAAAAAATATCTTATTGAAGACGAAGAAAATACATCTTCTTCTAACGACTTCGGCAAAAATATTATTCCCACAATGTTAAACGCAGGCGAAAAAATGATGGCTTACGAATTTAAAGGATATTGGAAGGACGTAGGTACCATCTCCTCTCTTTGGGAAGCCAATATGGATATTCTAGATAAAAAATCCGGTATAAATCTTGACGATAAAAGCTGGAAAATCTACGCCAGAAACGCCGCAGAACCTCCGCAGTATATCGGCGAAACCGCGATACTTAGAAACAGTATCGTATCCGAGGGCTGCAAAATTAACGGCGAAATAAGCAATTCGGTAATTTTCCACGGCTCGACTATCGAAGCGAAAACAAAAATCGTGGACAGCATAATAATGCCCGGGGCGCAAGTTATGGAAGGCGCTCAAATCTACTATTCGATAATAGGAAGCGACGCGGTAATCAAAAAAGGAGCGGTTATCGGCGCTATGCAAAAAGAGCCTATAAGCGGCGAATGGCAAATTGCGGTAGTCGGCCCTAACGTCGAAATAGAGGAAGGCGGTATTGTTATGCCTGCTGAAATGATAGAAGGAGGAAAATAATATGAATAACATTATGTCGGTTATCTTCGCTCAGGACAACGAAACGAAACTGAACGAGCTTACTATTCACCGCACTACGGCATCTATGCCTTTTGCAGGAAGATACAGACTGATAGATTTTGCTCTCTCCAACCTTGTAAACTCGGATATAACGAAAATCGGAATTATTACAAGAAGCAATTACAGTTCTCTTATGGACCATATCCGTATGGGACGTGATTGGGATCTTAACCGTAAAAACAGCGGTATTGCGGTTTTCCCTCCTTACGTTTTAAATACCTCAAGAGACGTATACAGAGGAAAAGTCGAGGCGTTGCATTCCATTATGGACTTTATTATGAAAGCCAAGGAAGAATACGTAATTATCAGTAACAGCAACGTTGCCGCAAGTATTGATTTTGACGACGTATACAGTTATCACGTAAACAACAACGCGGATATTACCGTCGTCTGTTCAAAGGGCACTACCACTTCTTCAAGAAGAATAGTAGTTGACACCGATGAATCGGGACGTCTTACCGATCTATCCATATCCGAATCAATGGGAACGAACGTAAAAACGATAGGGCTCAATATTTATATGGTAAAAAAGGACCTTTTAAGCGAACTGGTTGAAAACGCTTATGCAAGAGGACTTATCGATTTTGAGAAAGAAGTGCTTATGAAAAACATTTCCACTCTCAAAATAATGAGTTATAAACTGCAAGGTCACGCCGCAATAATCGACGACATCAAAACTTATTACAGAGAAAGTATGAACTTATTGCGCGAAGATATTAGAAAGGATTTATTCTATAAATTCGGCACGATTTTTACTAAGGTAAAAGACAGCGTTCCTACAATGTATCGAGAAAACGCTGAAATTAAAAACAGTTTAGTAGCCGACGGCTGCGACATAAACGGCACGGTAGAAAACTCGATTCTTTTCCGTGGCGTAACAATCGAAGAAGGCGCGGTTGTCAAAAACTCTATCGTAATGGAGAGCGGCAAAATTTTGAAAAACGCCGAGCTTTCCTATGCGATTACCGATAAAAACGTAACGATAGGCGAGGGCAGAAAACTCGCGGGATTTGATACGTATCCTATCGTTTTTGCAAAAAATAAGGTAGTATAGTTTTTTTGGAGGTAAAATCATGAAAGTATTGTTTGCAACCAGCGAGGCTGGTCCTTTTATCCGCACCGGAGGCCTTGGAGACGTTGCTGCAGCGCTTCCACAAGCACTTGAAAAAAACAAAATCGACGTAAGGGTTATTCTTCCGCTTTACGAGGATATACCCTTAAGCTATAAAAACACTATGAATTTTATAGGCTCCTGTTATGTTCCTCTCGGATGGAGAAAACAATATGCAGGCGTTTTTAAACTGATAAGCGACGGAGTGACCTATTATTTTATCGATAACGAATATTACTTTAAAAGATGCGGTCTTTACGGTCACTACGACGACGGAGAACGATTTGCGTATTTCTCACGCGCGGTCCTTGAGGTTTTACCTCTGATAGATTTTTATCCCGACGTACTTCACGTCAACGATTGGCAAACTTCACTTATTTCTGTATTTTTGGATTGCTTCTACCGCGAAAATAAAAATTATACCGGTATAAGAACGCTTCTTACCATACATAACATACAATTCCAAGGCAATTACTCTCCTTATATGATTAACGACGTATTAGGACTGACCGGCAATATGGTTGACCTTGTCAGCTACGCCGGCGATTGCAACTTTCTAAAGGGCGGAATTGAAAGCTCGTCTCATGTTAATACGGTTTCCAAAACTTACGCAAACGAAATTCTTGATCCTTTCTTTGCTTACGGGCTTGAAGATATTTTGCGCCAAAGACAGTTTAAACTTTCAGGCGTAATAAACGGCATAGACGTAAATCTTTATAATCCTTGGACGGATAAAGCGTTATTTAAGCGTTATTCCGCTACGAATATGGAAGGAAAAGCCGCAAATAAGCTTGGACTTCAAGCTTTGCTTAATCTTCCTCAAAACGCGGGGAAGCCTATTATCGCTATGGTCACAAGACTTACCGATCAAAAGGGGCTTGACCTTCTGAGTGCTGTTTTAGACGAACTGTTGGGTATGGATATTCAAATGGTAGTCCTTGGCACGGGAGATTGGAAATATGAAAATCTATTAAGAGAATACGCGCACAGCTATTCAAGCAAGTTAGCTTCCGTTATCAGTTTCAGTTCGGATCTCGCAAGCAAAATTTATGCAGGCGCGGATAT
>LAHS01001270.1_pt1 | contig 23335 bp, 19 predicted proteins | sample 329651 | NCBI WGS metagenome assembly LAHS01 (sample SAMN03275699, study PRJNA271635) | activated sludge metagenome | isolation source: sample C-1 Sludge from hydrolytic chamber (first chamber) of Anaerobic... | reverse complement strand
CTATTGTTTATCTATACCTTAATCAAAGGAAGGCTATGTATTATTCAGCCTTAGAGAATTCTAGGGATTCTAATAATGATTTAACTTACTTCCTTATTTATATATATATAAGGTTTTTATAGATTATTTTTACTGTTATAAGAATATAGAGAGTATTGATTCTTCTTTGAAGAATAAAGGTATTATTCTTACTTCTCTTCAGGAGAACTATTTAAAGAGGATTCTTATTTCGTATAAAGGTAAGTTTACTTATAAAGACTTTGAAAGCTTTACGATGACTAGTATGAGTAAGGCTGGGGCGTTAAAGATACTAAATACCTTTGAGAAGTATGGAATATTGATTTCTTACTTATCGAAAAGCAAGCAAAAGGTCTTTGATATTAACCTATCTTGTCTTTCTTATAAGATGTCTAATATTATCTTTTAACTTAAATGTCTATTCAGATCTTAAGGCTACTACTGGATCTTTTTTAGCGGCGAAACGTGAAGGAATTAAAGATGCTATAAAGTTAAGTACTATAGATATAGCAAGTAGTATTAAAGCGTGCCAAGGATTGAGTTGAGCTAGATGAGAAAGATCTAAGCCTAAGTTGAGGTTATTAAAGATCATATTTAAAGGTATGCATAAAAGATAAGTTACTCCTATGCCTACTACGCCAGAGAATAATCCGATTATTACAGCCTCTGCTTTGAACAGTCGAGAAATATCTTTCTTTCGTGCTCCTATAGCACGAAGGATTCCTATTTCCTTTGTTCGTTCGATGACGGAGTTATAAATAATAATTCCTGTCATTACTGAAGAAACTACTAATGATATAGAGGCGAAAGCTATAAGTACTGTCGATATTATATTTACTATAGCTTCAAATGATGAGAAGACAGTTCCGGCTAGGTCTGTATATTTGATCTGGTCTGTATCGGCTTTATCAGTGTTATAAGCATCTAGATAACTAAGGACTTTCTTCTTTAAGGAGAAGTCTTTAGGGTAAATAGTTATTGATGATACTGATATATCTGTTCCTAGTATCTTTCTTTGGCTTATGTAGTTAGAGATATTAGTTACTAGATCAGAAAGGTTTGAATAGGATATAGCGTTGTTATTGTCTATGACTTTAAATGTAGTTGGGTAATAGTCACCTAATAAGGAAGAATATTGAAGGACCATATTATTCTTATAAGAGGTAGATATAGAAGAAGTCTTGTTTACATCTATAGCGTCAGTTACTAAATCTGTTTTGCAGTAAACGCCAGGAGATAACATAGAAGCTACAGAAGACTTATTGGGACGTAAGATACCTACTATTTTAATTGAGGATGATTTAGAAGAGTCGTCATATAAAGATGTAAGTTCATCTGAAGTAGGTGTGGTATATGACTTGAGGTTTCTAGTCTCCTCTGTATCATTGAAGAACGAATACACAAGTTTCTGATAAGAGTTTACAGCGATCAAGTCGTTATTGGAGTAAGCCTTTATCATTTGAGATATATACTCTAACATCTTAGTTAATGAAGTAGAGTTGTCATCTTTTAAAAACTTTCCAGTAACCGCAGTAGTGGTTCCTGTATCTGTATAGTAGTTATCGTTATCTACCATCTTGAACTCTTTAGAGAGAATAGAGCTTACTGATATAGAGTCCTTAGAGGTGTCGTATCCTAAGGCTTTTAATATGGTCGTAGATAAAGAGTTGTATTTATCTACTACTAAGACTGCTTCATTTGAACTAGTAGGATACTTTCCTTCGATCAAATCGTACTTTGATTGAACGAATGTATCGTTAGAAGGAAGCTGGTACCAGTAAGAAGAGGAAGTCACTGAACTTGTTAATGACTCGAGATAAGAAGAAGCATCTGTTGAAAGAACAGATACTGTTCCTGATGTGTTTTTAGAAAGAACGTTTGTTCTTAAGGCGTAATTATAATTAACTGATGATACGATTGAACTATCGATATCATTAAGGTAAGTGATGTAATCATCAGTTATGTTATTGACGTGATAAGAAGTAGTAGCGGCTTGCTTTACTATAACGTCGTGATCATCAGGATACTCGACATTGGCATTAGTGTTATCAGAAGTATAATCTGCCGAGTACTCTTCTACTGATATAGGAAACTGAGCTAAGGACTCTGACTGCATACCATCTATATAATTAGTGAATCCGTTAGATAAAGATAAGACTAAGGCTACTCCTATAATTCCAAAAGAACCCGCTACTGATGTTAGTATGGTTCTTCCCTTTTTAGTCTTGAGGTTAGTAAAGGATAAAGATAAGGCGGTTAAAAAAGACATAGCGGATTGCTTCTTTTTAACTTTGCCTTTCTTCAATTCGCTTTTTACTTCTTTAGAGAAGTCTTTATCTATAAGAGTGTAATCAGAAGCGACTTTCTTATTCTGGTCTTCTTCTTTCTTCTCTTCTACTACAGAAGATAAAGGCTTAGCGGCTAGTTCTCCTTTAGTAGGAGTGTTTTCATAGTCTTTAATTACTTCTCCATCTGAGATCTCGATGATTCTAGAAGAATAGCTATCTGCTAGTTTTCTATTATGGGTGACCATAATGACTAATCTAGAAGAGGCTATTTTAGAAAGGATATCCATGATCTGGATAGATGTTACTGAGTCTAGTGCTCCAGTAGGTTCATCAGCTAAAACAACAGAGGGGTTATTTACTATGGCTCTAGCTAGAGCGACTCTCTGCATCTGACCTCCAGATAACTGATTAGGTCTTTTCTTGATTTCGTTTTCTAATCCGACTGATCTTAAAGCTTCTATAGATAGGGCTTTTCTTGTCGCTCTATCTACGCCAGATAAGGTTAAAGCTATTTCAGCATTAGAGAGTACGCTCATATGACCTATTAGGTTATATGACTGGAAGACCATTCCAATCTTCTTATTTCTATAGTTGTCCCAGTCGTGGTCATTAAAACCAGATGTGGATTTACCGTCTACGATTAAGTCTCCAGATGTATATCTATCTAATCCACCGAGGATGTTTAACAAGGTGGTTTTACCGCATCCTGATGGTCCTAAGATTGAAACAAATCCTTTATCGGGAAATTGCAGATTTAAATCTTTTAGAGCGTGGACGGATAGTTCTTTATCTATGTAATAATCCTTAGATATATCTTTCAAATTAAGCATGTAACTATCCTCTTTTGTTTTCTTTACTAAATAGTTATACAATAAAATAAGAAGAACGGAAACTATTTCACCTTGGAAAGGAGTCTTTATGGTACATAGCGAAATCCAACTCATTTCGTCTTTTGGACAAGATATTTTTGGCAACGCCTGGAAAGTCGACAAAGGTCAGGAAGCCAAAGCAAATATCGTTATCATTCACGGCATGGCAGAATACTCATACCGTTACAATGATTTTGCTACTTTTTTAGTCTCTAACGGATTCGATGTTTATGGTGTCGATCATTTAGGGCATGGACTCGGGGTCTCTAGAAGAAAGAATCCTATGTACAATTACGGGGACTGGCCGGAAGGTGGTTTCCAGAATTCTGTCGATCAGGTTTATGAACTGGTGAAATTCATTAAGAGTTTCTCTAATAAGCCTATCTTCATCTTCGGGCACTCATTAGGTTCATTCATCGCTACTGCGTTTTATGAACAGCACTCTGATGCTATAGACGGAGAGATTATCTGCGGTTCGGCTTATAACAATATGACTTACCGCTCTTCTCGTCTTCTTACTATGGTGATGAAGCCTTTTATATCTAAGGCTAAAAGAAAGCTTCCTAAGAAGGTCTTAATCAACGCTTCTAATTCAGCGATGAATAAGAAATCAGCTCCTTTTGAAGATAAGTATCAGACAGTAAACGGATGGCTCTCTTATAACGAGGACAACATCAAGAGATACGACGCTGATAAAGAGTGCGGATTCCCTTGCTCCTTCATGTTCTTCTATGAGATGTTCAAAGGACAGCAAAAAACATGGAAGAAGTCTTCTTTAAAGGATATTAAGACTCCTAAGGATCTGTTTGTTATCGCCGGTGCGGATGATCCTGTCGGAGGATACGGTAAAGATGTTAAGAAGCTTTATAACTTCTTGAAGACTAAGCAAGATAATGTTCAGCTTAAGTTATATCCTCATATGAAACACGAAGTCTTGAATGAGACTGATCATAAAGTGGTCTATGACGATGTTCTTAACTTCTACCTTAATGAACTTAAGAAGAAGTAAATAGAAGACTCAAATAAGCGACTAAGCGGTTAGATTCAGGTCTAATCGCTTTTAATATATATATGAAAAAGAGCTTAGACATCACGCCTAAACTCTAGATAACGATATTAATAAACTGCTTATTAGGATCTAGCCTTATAGACAGGCTTTGATTCATCTTTACCAGAAGAGCCGCCGTTTAACTTAGTGGTGGCGCTCATCATTCTCATGGCTAGCATGATTAAGAATAGGAATGAAGAGTAACTGGAGATGAAGAATGAGAAGACGAAGGTGATTAAAGCAGGAGAGAAGGACATAAAGACGATGTTCTTTTCAGCTTGCCATAAGTTGTAATGAATAAGGGAGTTCTTGCTTCTAGAGACTAACCAGAAGATGAGACCGGCGATTATGATTACACCAGCGTTGATTGCTGAGTAGATACCGACTGTGTACCAGATAGAAGAGTTTCTAATAGGATAGTAAGCGGTATTGATTAAATCGACGACGTTGTTGCTTACTTCAGTTTCACTTAAGACAGTGACAGAACCATCATCTCCGACCTTATGACCTAAAGAATAGAAATCGAAGGAAGTGATGTCTTTATAAGTTCCGCCAAAGGAGACGACAGCGGAAGATGAAGATGTAGATGAAGATGCAGCAGAAGAGGAAGAAGTAGTAGAGCTAACTTCACTTGAAGAAGAAGTGGATATAGCAGTGGTCTTATAAGTGGCGATATGAATAGAAGTAGGAGTGATGATTAAGAATGAGCAAGGTGTCCAAGTAGCGGTGCCATTAACATCATTCAAGTAAATAGAAGAGTTGATGAAGTTAGTTACGAAGGTGCTATCGGAGCTGTTTCCTGCAGGATCTAAATCACCAGTTAAGATGTAGACCTTCAAGACATTAACAGTGCTCTCGCCGTTTAAATGAGTATAGGTGTAAGAAGCATTGTGAATAACTGAGTTACCAGAAGCATCGGAGTTGAAGGCTTCCTTGTTAAGAGGAGTGACTTCTAAGGTGTTTACTTTAGAAGAGTCAGCGCTTAATTTTCCATCTTCGATATAAAGGATTCCCTTTTCATCGATATCGGAAGCGAACTGAGCGAAGCCCTTATCGATTCCTGTATCGGTGGAAGTGGATATGATTCCACTGGCGTTAGAGGTATATCCTGAATATAAGCTGCCGGAGATTGTTCCGACGATGCAGACTAGGAAGATGATGATAGCGAGCCACCACTTCTGCTCGTTTTCAAGAATGATTGCGTTTTGATAGAGTGATTTCCATAAGAACTTCAATGTTTTCATTTTTAAGTATCCTTTTTAAATAATAGCCTTACTAAGTACAAGTAATTATAACATAGTATAAACGTATTTATGATAGGTTTAAACACGAACTATTTATAGCCTTTTTGATAATTAAAAAGAGACTTGATTTAGGGGGTCAAGTCTCTTGTAATAATAGCTTACTTCTTAGAGTCTTTGACGTCTTCGCTCTTAACTGCAGAAGAATCGTTTTTAACTACTTCCGCAATAGAAGTGGCTAAGGATGTAATGTTCTGCAAAGAAGAAGGGACGATAAGCTTAGTGGCTTTGCCATCGGCGACTTTAGCTAGGGCTTCATATGACTTAAGGGTCAGGACTTCTTTTGAAGGCTTGGCGTTATTTATCATGGTGATACCTTTAGCTTCGGCCTCTCTAATCATAATTTCACCATCGGCTTGGGCTTTCTTTACCTTGATGATAGATTCAGCTTCGGCTTCGGCTTTCTTAATGGTGGCTTGCTTTTCAGCTTCAGCGTTTAAGATAGCGGATTCTTTATTACCTTCGGCGATGAGAATGGCGGATGATTTAGTACCTTCAGCGAGAAGGATCTTTTCTCTTCTTTCACGCTCGGCTCTCATCTGTCTTTCCATAGCGTCTCTTATTTCTTTAGGAGGCATGATGTTCTTGACTTCGACTCTGGTGACTTTGATTCCCCAAGGATCGGTGGCTTCATCGAGAATCACTCTCATTTTGGAGTTGATGATGTCTCTAGAAGTAAGAGTGGCATCTAAGTCTAGTTCACCTATGACGTTTCTTAAGGTGGTGGAAGATAAGGCTTCTATACCTTTAATAGGATCCTCAACGCCATAAGCGTAGAGTTTAGGATCAGTGACGGTGAAGAAGACGATAGTATCTATCTGCATAGTGACGTTATCTTTAGTGATAACGGGCTGAGGAGGAAAATCATAGATTTGTTCCTTCATAGATACTACTTTTCTGACTCTGTCGAAGAAAGGGACTAGGAAGTGAATACCTACAGTCCAGGTAGTGAGATAAGCACCCATTCTTTCAACTACGTATTTATCTGTCTGCTTAACGATTTTCACACAAGAGATAAGAACAATAAATAAGATAGCGGCTACAATTGAGCAGAGGACGATAGCGGTAATTCCGCCTACTGAGAGATCTAGTATTGTGAACATTGTTTGTTCCTCCTTTTACTTAGAAACTTTCTTAACGATCAGCTTATTGCCCTTAATAGAAACTACTTCAACTACTTCACCTTTATTGATCTCGACGCTTTCATCTGAAGAAACTCCAGTCCAGAAGACATCGTTGATTCTTACTTCTCCGACCTCTAAGGTCTTGATGTCTTTAGTGACTAGTCCTTTCTTGCCGACTAGTTCATCGACGTTTGATTTAGATATCTTTCTTTTCAGATACTTAGATGCTAGCGGCCTTAAGACGGCAAAGCAGATAGCAGATACAACAAAGAAGACTATTATTGAGACCCAGAACGGTATTTGGGCGGGGAAACAAGCGAGAATTATCGCTGGTATTGCTCCTATAGCAAACCAAATAGAGACTAGTTCTGTAGTAGAGGCTTCAACAATAACGGCAACAATAAGGACTGCTAGCCAAATATATAGCATTAGGTATTCCATAATTTAGTTAACCTCCTTTTTTAAATCTATTACTAGTACGTTTTCCTTACTATCATAATAGCATAAATATTTCTTCTTCCCTGTAGAATAGTCGTAAGAAGTCAAACTAGAAACCTCGTTTACAAAATCAGTAGAAGAGACTCTGGTATATGTGCTGCTACCAGATAAGATGAACATCATGTCCTTATCTACTGTTCCTTCATCTGCTTGATCTTTACTTATAGGCTTTAAGATTATGAGCTTCTGCTCTTTATCTAAGCCTAAAAGACAAGCGTAAGCATTTGATATCTTTTCAGATCCTGTTTTGTTAACAGTGATATTGGTCTTGTAGATAGTGGCGAATGATTTCTTATCCGCTCTGCTGAACCAAGATATATTCATATAGGATCTCCTTTCACAACAATATAATACACAATAATTCAAAATAATTCAACACAATTAAATACTATGAAAACAATTCAATCGCATATCTTATTGATAAGGCGTTTTACTTCCTTTCTTTGTATTCTTTTCTATCTTCCCTTTTATCTAATAAAAAAGAGAAAGTGGTTCTTTAGTTTATGGTCTATATTATCCTCTATATATATCTAGCCTTTAGGTATGGGCTTTTTATAAAGACACTATTACAAATTTACAAAATTGCTTGTAGTAAAAAAATGACGTGTATGCTAGAATTAACTAAATCGATTTTGGAGGATTTTGTATGAAGGAACCTACTTCTGCTGCGCGTTATATTAAAATCGCACAAGATATCTGTTCTAAGATTGTCGCTGGTGAGTATCAAGAAGGATCTATCCTTAAGGGAAGATCTGTTCTAGCTTCTTTTTATAACGTCTCACCTGAGACCATAAGAAAATCTGTTAATCTTCTCGCTAGAGAAGGTATCGTCAATATTAAAAGAGGCGTAGGTATCTTCGTCCTGTCTGTTCTTCATGCTCAGCAGTTCCAAGAGAAGTGGAAAGATAAGACCTTAGTACAGAATAAATATGAGAACCTCCTTAAGCTCCTTCAAGAGAAGAAGGATCTCGACCTTGAAATCGACACCGCTATTAAGGATATGAAAGACTCTTTTGCTTATCAGACTAAAGAGTCTGTTCAGCTTCTTGAAATCATGGTCCCTGAAAAATCATGGATTGATGGTAAGAAGATAGGCGAAGTATATTTCTATAACTACACCGAGGCTACTATTGTAGCTGTCGTCTCTAAAGAAGACGGAGTCGCTAAGACCTCTGTTGGTCCTGACTATGTAATTCACGCTCAGGATAAGCTCATCTTTGTCGCTAAAGACAAGCTTACATTCGATCGTGTCGCTTCCTTCCTTGTTTACGGTATTGAACAAGAAAGCAAGTAAAAACATCTGAAGCTAACGATATCAGTAAAAGAGGCTCAGGCCTCTTTTTTGATGTCAAATAGTAAGAAAACCTATCAAAGCAGCATAAAATATACTACCATATGTAAAAAAGTTGCATAACAAAGTAAAAAATGCTAAGGTACATGTGGAATGGGTAACATTTATGATAAAAAGAATAAGCGTTGAAAATTACCGCGTATTTAAATCAAAAGCTGAAGTCAGCTTTGAAGCGGATATGAGAACAACTAAGCTTTCTTCTAATGTTGTAAACATTGGGAATTTTAACGTTCTTAAATCTGTTGGGTTGTATGGACCTAATAACACCGGGAAGTCGTCTTTTATATTTGGGGTTAACGTTATTAAAAACGTCATGTTAGGAAATCTCAGCTTTGAAAAGAACTTCAATTTGTTCTCTAAATCAAAGGTCATGTCATTTTTGATTGAGTTTTCTGATTCTTGGAATACCTGGCTTTCATACTCTTTCTCTTTTAATTGTGAAACTAATACTTTTCTGAAGGAAAAAATGGAAGAGATTAAGAGGGACTCATTTAATAATACTGTTACCATCAATATATTTAATCGTGATTTTGAAAAGAATGAGTTTAATATTTTCAAAAAAGATGCTTCTGATAAGCTGAAATTTATCTCAAGTTCTATTCCAGTCTTATATGGAATCAATTTAGAGGGGGATGACTCACTCAACCTTTTTAAATATAAGAAAGAATTGATAAAAGAAGGAAATTCTATTGAAATAGTTTCTTTATATAATATTCCCCTTAAGAAAACTATCGATATATTAAAAGGAAAAGATGAAAAGTCAAAGAAGTTTATAAACGAATTTATTAAATGCGCTGATGTTTCTATCGATAAAATAACTTATGGGTCTGATAAGTGCCATGTAAAGTTCAGAGATTCAAAAGGAGAAGAAGTTAAAGAGGATGTCTTTAAAAATCAAGATGATTTTGTCGACCAAGTAAAATTGGTAAGTACATATAATAACCATGATGTCCCTTCTCTTTTGTTCGACTCCACTGGTACAAAGAAATTAGAAGCCTTAGCATCATATATCATTGATGCGATATCTAAGGGCAAGACTTTATTTGTTGACGAAATAGATGCCGGGCTTCATTTTGCTATTACTAGATCCATCGTTTCTTTATTTAATAACATTGAAAACAATAAAGGACAATTATTCTTTACTACACATGATGTTTCTTTGATTGATACAAAAAGATTGATGAGGAAGGAACAAATAGTATTTATCAATAAAAACAAAAGCGGAGACATTACAGTTTATCCACTTTCAAAATTTACTTCTTCTGAAGGAACTAGGGGAGATACTTCAGATTTGATGAAGCAATATAATCAAGGATACTTTGGTGCTATACCTAACCCCAATTTCACTTCTCTTCTTTTGGAAATAATTAAACCTCAGAACAATGCTTAAAAAGAGAATAATGATTATTGGAGAAGGAGATGAAGAAGAATGTTTTTTTGATTTAATAAATGACGCAAACTTCAAAGTATATGATAGAGAAAAATACGAATTAATATTTAAGAACGCCAACGGGGCCGGGAACGTACCCGCTTATTTTTCTGATTATTTTGCTAACCTTCAATATGATTATGTGTATGCGTTCATAGATGTAGACGATTTTAAAACTGATTTCTTCGAAAACACAAGGGAAAAAATAGGAAAGATCACCGGTGAAGATTGGAGAAAAAACATTATTTTCACCAACCCGTGCACTTTGCAATTATTAATAGCTGGTTTTTGCGAAGACGAACTATTTACAAAAGCAAAACCAGTCAATTCAGGAGTGGTGACAAAATGCTGGCCTGATATAAAGAAAACTTATGATGCTCATGAATGGCAATTAAGCATTATTAAGTGTTCCTTTGACAATCCACATATTGAAAAGATGATTAGCAGAATTAGAAAGTATTCGGTAAAGGATACCGACAAACCTAGTTCTTCTATAAGAGAATTTTTAGATAAAATTAACAATGAAGACACATCTTGGACCGAAGAATAAAAAGTCTTTAGTTACTGTTTCCCAAAAAAGAAAACATTTTTAAGCCTTAGAAGTTTTTTGAATTGATAGAAATAGATTTTTAGTAAATTCAGTTTTAGTAAAACCAAATTTACTAAAACTAATGTTAAACAATTTAAAGCCTTATATACAACAAAGACCTATGTAATTTTCTAATTATGCACTCCGCATAATAGTGTAAGCGCTTTATTGAAGAAGAACCAAACTTGTATTAAATTGAATGTATACAAGAAGGGATTGTTTAAATGAACAATAAAAAACTACTTTTGTTGTTAGCTGCTGTTGGTCTGACCTTGGCCGGATGCGGAAATTCTAGCTCCGACGTATCATCTGTTGCTTCTTCTGAGGCTAGTAGTGTTTCCTCTGCTGCGGCTTCTTCTTCAACCGCTGCATCTTCTACTGCTGCTAGTTCTTCTTCGGTTGCTTCTTCAGAAGATGAATCGACTACAACTGTAGTTACTAAAGTAATTCCTAGTGAGTGCTTCTCTGCTTCTGCTGCAATTACAGAAGCCTATGATTTCAATAGTGTGTTCGGTGTTACTCCAGGTGTAAATTTTGATACTGGAAGTGGTAAGAACATCACTGTTGATGGTACTACCTTTGCTTCTGGCGGACGTATTAAGTTAAACGGAGCTGGCAGTATTACTGCTAAATCCTTTAAAATAACCGCCACTACCGCAGGCACCTTAAGATTTGCCTGCACTGGGGCTAATTCAAGCGATACTTCTAGAACATACACCATCGCTAAAGAAGACGGGACTGAGATATTCACTTCTGCAGAAGGTGTTGTTACTAGCGGATATCAGTTATATTCTTACGATATTACTGAAGCCGGTACTTATTATTTATATTCTAATATTAGTGGTATTAACTTCTACTATCTTGATTTCACTCAGGTTGTTAAGTTAGGTACTGCTACTGGTATTGTAATTAATACTTCTAACGCTACTTCTGATTATTTAATCGGAGAGACTTTCTCTTCTAATGGGTTGACAGTATCAGAGTCTTATTCTTCTGGTGCTAAGGTTTCTCTTGATGCAAGCTTAGTTACTGTTGATTCTTCTGCTTTTGATTCATCTAAAGCAGGGACTTATACAATAAGTGTTAAGTATAAGACATTTACTGCTCAGACTTATGATGTTAAGGTTCACTCTGTAGCGGGTATTAAAGCCTATACAGACGCTACTAATATTGGATCATCTGGCTCTAAGAACGTAAATAGAACTGTTAAGGTCTATAAGGTCGGAGATACAATTTCTGCTGATAATGTTGTTGTAAAAGCATATTCTTCTGATGGATTCTCTAAGAAGATTACTCTTACTCCTACCTTACCTGCTACTACTGCCGCTAAAGAAGATGTAGTTAGCTACGTTTATAAGAACTCAGGTGTTGAGTATAAGACTAGCTATAAAGTTGAAATACTCGATGCTTCTAAGTTAGCAAAGAATGGCGATGGCGCATATCAGGTCAATGTCGACTCTGCTGTTACTGCTAACGGCCAATTCGCTAATAACGCTTTCTGCTTCAACAATGTACAAGATGCTCATGATTTCTTGAAGACTGCTACTGCAGATACTGATAGCAAGGTCATTAACATTTCTGCTGGTACTTATAACGAAAAACTGTATCTTGAGATTCCTAATCTCAAGATTACATCTAGTGGTAGTGAGGATGCTGTTATTCAATATAACGCTAAATCAGATACCTTAGATTCTAACGGTGTTTCCTTTAGTACTTACGGGTCTTCTTCAGTAACTGTTCAGGATACTGCTACTAATTTTGTAGCTAATAACATCAAGTTCAATAACTCTTTATATTCAACTATGGCTGAATACAAAGCAGATTCTGGTAACTTACAGGCTTGTGCCTTAGTTACTAGATCTCCTTCCGCTACATTCTTGAATTGTAAGTTTGATGGATTCCAGGATACACTTTATATGAAAGAAGGCCAGGCTGCCTTTAAGAACTGCACTATATCTGGTATGACAGACTTCATCTTCGGTGAGTCTAACGATGCTTATTTCTATAAGTGCTCTATTATCTGCAAAGATAGAGGAGATACTAAGAATAACGGATATATCGTTGCTCATAAGCCTGCTGGAACTATGACTACAGGATATGTCTTCGATACTTGCTCAATTACTGGTGAAACTGGAATTGCTGCAGGAACTGTTTCCCTTGCAAGATCTTGGGGAGCAAACGCTAAAGTCACTTATATGAACTGCACGATGGATAGCTGTGTCTCTACTTCTGCTTATCCTTGCACTGCTAATAACTCTAGATTTGAAGCTATGTCTGGTAACCTTCCTACTAAATCTGACTATCAGGAATACAATAATTCCGGTGAAGGTGCAATATCAGCAGCTGTTGCAGGTGGTAAAATAATGACAGAAACTGAATATAATACTTTCTTAACTAGTGTCACTACTTTATTCACTGGTGTTACTAGAGACTAAATTGTTGCCAACGGCTAATTCCTAAGCCGTAAGCATATATGTTCTCCTTTTCGTTGGCGAGATGCTTGACCGAACATCTCGCTTTTTTAATGCATAATAAAAGATCAGATGATGTAGTAACGGAAGAACAAAAGGCTATTCCCCTTTTGCTGTTCCTACGCTACAGAAGTCTGTTTCTTATTTGATTTCTTAAATATCTTGTCGCCTAAGGATGCTAAGTTAGGATCAGCGAATATTATCATTAAAGGGAACATAAAGGCTATGGAGTAATAAGTGTTCTCTATCATTCCGTGTATGAATGAGAAGGCTACTACGTAAAGTATTACTAAGCAGAAGGATTTGTCTTGGCATTTAAAAGCGGAGTATATCATTTCCACCATGTGGTACAAGAAGGCTAATAAGCCTATAACTCCTAATGAGGCTAAGAAGGTTATGAAGTTATTATGACAGAGCATAATTCCTACTACGCCTGAAGGGAATACTCCTCCCGCCCAGAGCTTAGCCATGTATTCATATATATCAAATAAGCAAGAGTAGGATCCTCCTGCTACAGGAGAATAATTAAACCATAGCATGGCTTGTTCCCAGATGGTTTCTCTATTGGAGAGGTCTCCTCCCATAGCGATCATTCTCATTACTGAGTCGTGGAAGGGACCTGGCACTAGTATTAAGATTATTGTTGCTAAGCAGAATATCATCAATAAGAAGTAAGTATCGTGAATGATGCTTCTTTTTGATCTGAAGGCTAATATTACACATAAGAGTATTGTTAATATACCGACAGTTATCATGGCTCCTCTAGAGTCAGAAAGGACTATCATGGCGTAGTCTGCTATAAGTAAAAGAATAGCGTCTATTCTCTTATTGTTCTTGGATATTATTAAAGACATGAAAGGCAGACAGAATTCATATACTATAGCAACTAGGTTTTTAGTTCCCCATCCTAGGTCGAATCCATTATCAGGGCTATTAGTAAGTATTATCTGGACTATGTTCTCTACTAATAAGCAGATGTTTATTATGTACATCTCTTTAGATAAGAAAGAGTCATCTTTCTTATCTGAGCCGTTAACGATCATTAAATATAACGCTGTGAATAGAAGAACTAAAAGATCGACCATATATCCGTAGAATGAATACTTAGAGAAGGAAGTAAACTGGTTGATGATAGAAGATATAAAAGACCAGATAGTAAGTATGACTAAAAAGGAACCTATAGAGCCGAAGGTCCTATTGGTCTTCTTGAATATGAATCTTCTTTTTATGTACATGAGGAATACGCATAATGAGCCGCTAGCGATCATTCCATATACTCCGACTCCTAAAGTGTCGAAGTAAGGAAGGGCTCCTAAGGACATGAATAATAGCATTATGTAAATGCCGGTCAGTCTCATATCAGACTGGAAGACTAACAGTATCAGCCCTACTAGGGCTGATATGATAAAACTCGCCATAGTGGACTTAAAATACCAAGCCACAAAAAAAGCGATTGCGATAAGAAGCCAGGTAAGCGTATGGTGGAATATAGTATATGTTTTATCCTCTAATTCCAATAATGTTTTTTTCATAATTTAAGCGACGTTATAATGTTACCATAATATGGCTTTTAACTCTATGTGAGGAGAAAACAAATAATTGATGTTAAGTGACAACATTAACAATTATCAAATTAAGATGATTTATAGGAAGACGGAAAAAATTTCAGGATACGTAGAAAGACTACTAAAACAAAACCTATGAGAGATTAGAAACGACATCTAACCTCTTTTTGTTTATTACTTAAAAGAAAAAGCTGAGTACTACTCAGCTCCTTTATGTGAGATAACAGCAGGAATAGTCTGGAATAGAATCTTTAGATCTAACCATATTGTTCTATGCTCGACATAGTAAGTATCCATTTCAACTTGCTTATCAAATCCGATGTTTGATCTTCCGGATACTTGCCATATGCAAGTTATTCCTGGCTTTACTAAGAGTCTCGCTGTTTGCTTAACTGTATATTGAGTTACTTCTCTAGGTAAAGCAGGCCTTGGACCTACTAATGACATAGAACCAGTGAATACATTAAATAACTGAGGTAATTCATCTATAGAAGTCTTTCTCATGAATTTTCCTATTTTAGTAATTCTAGGATCGTCTTTTATTTTAAACATAGGGCCAGATGCTTCATTTTTATTAATTAAGTTTGCTACCATTACATCAGCATTAGGAACCATGCTTCTGAATTTAACCATTCTAAACTTCTTTCCGTCTCTTCCTACTCTTTTCTGAATGAAGAATACACTTCCTCCATCAGAGCACTTAATAATTATGGCGAAGACTAAAAGTAAGGGAGAAAGAACTATAATGCCTAAAGAAGAAGCAAACAAATCAAATCCACGCTTAAAGAAGTCAAATACAGGTTTCTTTGAATATTTAATGATTTTGCAAAGGTTAGGCATCTCAATAGTATGAGTGTCAAACATCAACTGCATTTTCTTTTCATCATCACCGATATCTATGTTATTTGCTAACGTAGAATCAGGAGAGGTTTTTCCATTGTTCCCCATATAATATTGTCCTTGATATTTTGTTCTTTGTTTATTCGTCTTTAATCTTACTATCTGATCAGATAAAGGTCAACGAATAATTTGTTTTAATGAACGGAAATTAACGCAGTTAAATGACAAATAAAAGTATACTATTAAATCAAATCACAAGACTTTCTCTAGAAAGTAAAAATCAATTTCGATAATCGCAGTTTTTTATAAAACCACTATTTAAGTATTATTTGAGCAATCAAAAAGTTGGTGTTTAATTTGCAGAGTTAGATGAAAACCTCTTTCTTTTTTTTGAAAGAGGACCTTATGCATTCGCAATGATTTTTCTTTAACTAGTTTCTATTGGTTCGGTAGGGAGATAACTTTATCTTTTTGGTGGCTTTTTAGACACGCAACAAATAAACTATTTTATCTTTGCAATGATTTTCTTTATTTCTTGAACGTGGTTTCTATCGGCTATAAGTATTTCTTTATCTGTATATACTATTACCTTATCATGAATGTCTAATAAAGAAACACGCATGTTTTGCTTAGATCCAATTACTATGTTATTATCCGAATCAACGCTAACACATAATGTGTTACGTACTAAATTACCATCATTATTCTTAGGGAAGAACTCTTCAAAAGCTAAGAAGCTTCCTACGTCATCCCACCCAAAAGAAGCGGGGATGACATAAATGTTGTCTGCTTTTTCCATTATTGCAAAATCTATAGATATCTTTTCAAACTTTTCAAATAAAGGTTTAACTAAAGAAGAAGTACTTTCTCCTTCGTTAGTTATAATAAGTTTTTTCATTTCGTTGAATATAGAGAAATGTGATGGAACATACTTTTCAAAAGCATCCATTATAACTTTATATTTAAATACGAACATACCAGCATTCCATAAGAAACGCTTGGAATGGAAATAATCATCCGCTACATCTTGATTTGGCTTTTCTCTAAATCTAATAGCTTTAGAAGGTTCGTTTCTAACTGCATCAGCTACTTCTATATATCCGTATCCTGTTTCTGGTCTTGTAGGAGTCATACCTATAGTTTCAATATGATTGTTCTCAGCATCTTTAATTGCTATAGATATTACTTTCCTAAATTCATCTTCGTCTTTAATCCAAGCATCAGATGGCAAAACTACGATAGTAGGGTTGTCATAGTATTTGGATATGATTAAAGAACCATATCCTATAGCTGCTGCTGTATCTTTAAATAACGGTTCTATTATAACGTTATGATTATCTAACTCTGGCAGTTCTTCTTTAAGAGCCTTGGCTTGAATAGAATTAGTTCCAACAAAAATTTGATCTTTGCTTTTAACTAAAGGAAGAATTCTTTCATATGTTTTTCTGATAAGAGACTTATCAGAAAACACCGAAAGAAGTTGTTTCGGTTTTTCCTTAGTAGATAACGGCCAGAATCTTTCTCCTGAGCCACCAGCCATAATTAAGAAAGTAATCATTATTAAGAACCTTTCTTATCATTGGAACATACTTCAGAATAAATTTTGTTTAGTTCCTTATTGAAATGCTCTTTTGTGAAAAGCTCATCTGCTCTATTTTTAGCACCTTTTGACAGTCTTGAATATAAATTCTTATCTGATATTAATAAATTTATCTTATCGGCGTAATCTTTAGCGTCAGAATTTTTAGCTTCTAATCCAGTAACGTTATTTAGGTTAACCCAATTTACCCCAGACCCTTTTATTGTGAATGTAACAGGAGGCTTTCCAAAATGCATGGCTTCAGCTAAAGCTATTCCAAACGCTTCATTACGTGTTATTGAAGGATAAGCGAATATGTCACATGCTAAAAGGTATTCATTTATTTGATCATCTGTCAATCTTCCAACAAAAGAGATATTGCTAAACTTTGCAGATGATGCTTTTAGTTGGTCTGTTAATGGCCCGTTTCCACCTATAATAATTTCAGTTCTATTTTGATCAAGATATTTATCAGATTCAATGAGATACTTCAGGCCTTTATATTTTACGTGCCTTCCAAAGAAGAATAGGATTGTTTTGTTTGTGTAACGTTTTCTTATGCCCTGTGCTTCTTCTTCCATTTGTTTATTAATAATCAATCTTGAATCACCAATTCTACATGGAAGTAGGTAAAACTTTTTTGAAGGATATTTCGGTAAGAAATCAGTGTCCTTAAATACACTCGGTGAAGTAACAATGATTGCATCTGCCCTTTTTATAAGTTTTTTCGTCTGATCGACAAAGAATAATTTGAGAAAACGTTGCTTAATAATATCACAATGCCAGTGAAGAATAAATCTCCCAGAGAACTTAAACTTTCGAATATATCTAAGTACCCAGAAAGCAGCGAACGGGTTAGGAAAGTGAAAATAAATAACATCTGGTTTGAAAAGCTGAAGAGCATTACTAATATATTTGCCATAATTTTTGCTAAGTGGTTGAGAAAAAAATGTTCTTTGTACGCCTATTCTTTCAATCTGTATAGAACCATGGCTTTCAATTACAGTGTTAGAATTATCATTATAAGCAATTACGAGTTGATTTGTTTCTGACGGCAAAGAACTTACCACATCCTTAGCGACAGTTTCTATCCCGCCTACATAAGGAGGGTATCTTTTGGAGATATGCAATACTTTCATAGCTAATTATCCTTCTTTTTTATAAAAATTGAGCAAAAAGTCTTAATTGTAAAAAAAATTCAGAGAACAAAACTAAGGCTTACGAACTCGAGACTTACGAACTCGAGAAATTTGGGAGTGAACAAAATTGCAAAACCAGTAAGGACAAAATTCAGCCAGAAAAACAGGGAACAAAGTAAAGTGTTGTCGGCAGTACTTATTAATTTTCTTAAAATCAGAATTGCTGAAAGATCTCTGAATCTTCAAATTATAAACCAATTTAATTAATCTTGATTTAAGAAGAGATAACATAAGAAATTTAGGGTAAAAAGCCTTCGTTATTGAAAAATCAATCAAATCTATATAATCATTTCCGAAGACTTCCAACGAATCATAACCTTGCTTTTCCAAATTATCTCTTTTGCAGATTGAAGAATCACCCAAAAATGCAAGAGTATTTTTTGAGGAACTTGTGGATTGTAAAAAGCAATATGACTGAAGCCAATGAGTATTGTTGTGTTTTATCAGTAAAGAATAATCGTATTTTGAATTGAACACCATTCCAGAAAGAAAAGAAAGTTCATTATTAATGATCTTAATCAACTTCCTTTTTGACAATCCATACATAGATTGATGTTGCTTGCTCAACTCTCTATAAACGTTTTTATCATCGAATTTAAAACCTTTAAAGTAATAAATATTGAGATATGCAAAATCAATTTCATATCCCTTGCCTAATGAACACAGAATGCTCTTAAGAGAATTGTTAGAATATAAGTCATCATCAGAAATGATATGAATATATTTGTAATCTTTATTTTTCAGAATCGAGTAAAAATTGTAATCAGGGCCAAAATTTCTAACCTGCTTAACATACTTTAGATTTTTAATCTGAGATTGTTTATTTAAAATAAAATCTTCAGTCCCATCTTGTGAACAATTATCATAAACGACAATATCAAAAAGCACATCTAATTCATCATTAGATTGAGAGACAATAGAATTCAAGCATTGATTTAAGAGATTCTTCCTATTATATGTTGGGATACATATTCCTAATAACTTCATTACAATGACGCTCCTTTGGATGCTCTTTTTGTGGATATAGAGAGTAGAACATAATGTATAAAAAAAACACAAGACAAATAAACTTATATATTGTCACAACATCAAGAAACATACTAAGAAAGATTAATGAATAAAGCAAGGAGTAAGCAATGGATTTTTTCTTTATCATTAAAATTTTCTTTAGGAAGTAAAATAGGAAAACCAAATAAATCAGCAATCCCGTAATTCCAGTTGAAACTAAAACATACAAAAAATTGTTGTCACAAGCATAAAAAGTAATTAGGCCATTACTCCAGGTGTTTTTAAATCCATTGCCAAATAGAGCAGTAATAAGATTGTTTCGAGACAAATCTTTCAAAATATCTGTCCAAAGTTGAATTCTTCCGCTTGAATAATCGTTTAAATTATTCCCTGAAGAAAACAGCCTTTCTAAAATAATCTTATTTATTGATGTATTGAGGTTGATAAATGAAAAGCCCAACAATAACACAATAGTAGCAGTAATTATTTTTTTTGAACATTTCATTTTGCTGAAACAAAAACCAATGCATAAACCTATGGCAACCGTGAAAATACCAGTTCTTGAATAAGAGAAAAGCAAATTTAAAACGCAAATTAAAATGTCAATAATGATAAAAAATGTGGATTTAAAATCATTTTTCCCCGGTCCGAACAAAAAAAAGGTTAATGCCAACATTTCAAAAGCAAACATTATAGAAAGGGTGTTTGCATCACCATAAACACCACCATTTCTATACAGCACCTTGCCAAATATTATCATTGTTTGATCTATGCCAAAATAAGTAGTCTGACTTGCAAAAATCAAAAGAGACAAAAAGCCACCAATGAAAACGGCAAATATAAAAGAATAAATTATAGATTTTGAATGTGTATAAGACTTAACATATTTGTTAAAATAAATATATATTACTGCCGGGCAAAAGAGCCTTGTGGCTTTTAAATAGTTAGTGATATTGAATGTGCTTTTTATAATTGAATTTATTACAAGAGAAATAAACACAAAAATAACAAATACAATATAGGATTTTATCATCCCACAAAACTTAGACCTTTTCGAAAATATGTTTTTGATTAACATACAAATAACGAGAATATCTGTAATATTAACGCTTAAAACTCCAATGGTAAAATTCGGTAAGGCAATAAGTGAAAAAAAACAAACCAGAAAAAGAAAGTCCGGGTTGAAAATACGACGACTCACTTTTAGTTTATTCTTCATGATTTAGTACCTCTTCATATTGTTCGAATAATAAATCCCATGAATAATGATCCTTAGCAAATTTCGACAATGAATAAGCATCGAATTTACCAATATTATCAATAGCAAAATTAAGTGCATTTGCCAAACTGTCTGGATCATTATGTTTACAAAGCAATCTTTTGTCTATCTTATTTATAATATCAATGTTTCCTCCAATATCCGTAGCAACTACAGGAATCCCACAAGAAAGAGCCTCCAGAGTCACAAGTCCAAATCCTTCCAAATCAACACTAGGGACAACAAAAATATCGGATGCATTGTATACTTTGACCAGTTTTGATTCCGGAATGGCCCCTAAAAAAGTCACAAAACTATCAAGTTTATTTGCCTTAACCAAGTTAACCAATTCATCCTTATAATTTCCACGACCACCTATATATAGTTTAACGTTTGGGTGAATTATTACAACTTTCTTTAAAGAAAGTATTAAAAAATCAATTCCCATCCTCTTAGCCAATCTTCTAACAGTCAGAATATTAATATTACAATTACTAAAACCACAAGCTTCTTTACAATCATTTTTTGATGGAAGGACCTTGAAACAGTCATAGTCACATCCGAGAGGAAAAACGTGTGAAGGACATTTGTATTCAAAAAAGCCTCGAGAAACATTTTTCATATAATCGCTGGCATAGATAACATCACAAGAATAGTTCAGAACTTTTTGCTCACATTTTTTAAGAAAAGCAATGAATATTTTGTGGGCAAATGATCTTTTAAGCTCAATTTCATATTCCTTAAATGCAGGTCCGTGAAAAGAATAAACTTTGTATGATTTTGTTTTTCTAAAGATTAACAATGAGGTTAAAGCCCAGTGGCCATTAATCGCATCAAATCTAAAGCCCTTTTTAATTAGACCACAATAAACACGATATGGTTTAAATAAAAAATCTAAAAAACCTAATAACCCCCTTCTTTTTCTGTAGCGACAAATAGTAAGATTGCTAATACTGTTGAGATATTGCTCTGAAGATCCATTATTAGTTTTCGGAACAATAACAGTCACTTTATTTTTAACAGCGAGCCTTTTTGCAAGCTGGAAAACAACCACATGTGAACCACCGTAAGATTCAGGATAAATTCCATCTGAAATAATTAATATGTTCATAACATTTTCCCTCAACATTTTTTAATTTTGCTCAAAACAGCTTTTATTATTGGAATACATTTTTCACTTCTATAAAAATCAATGGTATATAATCCTTCATAAAAATGCTTGGCTTCACTATATATTTTTTTGTATTCATTTAAGAAATACCCAATATAATTTTCATTCCACGGCTTTAAATTGCAGTAATGAAGAATAGCATAGTTATTTGCTTTTTTTATAATAAACATAGATAAAGGAGTTTTATATATCGTTAAAAAATTTATGCATTCAGGAAGATAGCTAATATTTTCTTTATACAAATCTCTAGCAACAATGTTCAGAATGTCTTGATCATGAAAACGAAATAATCTTTTTGAACTTAGTATAGAAATTACTTCATTCCTATATGATTCCGGACTGAAAACATTTAGATTGAAAATCATCACACCAGAATTAAAATATCCATCTGGGCTAATATTGTTTTTTAAGAAGTACGAAGCATTATGCATGGCGCAGAAGGAATCCTTGACAACTGAAAGAAAAGAATTGCAAGAACAATATATATTCTTAATTGTTCCGTAATTTTCGACAATAATATCTGCATCTAAATAAAGGAACTTGCCAACTTTTTTATACAACAGTAAAGGGAGGAGCACTTTGTAATATGCCGTCATAGAGGTATCATTTCGCATCAAATTTTGACCGCTGAAATCATATTCAGGAAACAAAAAATCGAAAGAAATATTACTCTGGAAAATTTTTTTGACGTTCTGAATATCTAAGGATAAGTCATCTGGAGATACCAAAAAAACATGCAACTTTCCGCAGAATCCTTTTGAATGAATAAGGGAATACAAACAAACAAGAAATTGCTGAAAATACTTTTTATTGACTGTAAAGCACACGTTGAGCTCTGTTAACGCTTCAATTTCATTTTTCGTTATACTCTTTTTTCTTTGCTTATTGCCCATAATTTTAGCCGCACTCTTATGCTACTATATGGTTTTTGTAATAGCAAGTTATAGTTCTGATATTGTTCTGTTTGTTAAGTGACAACCTTAACGCAAAGCTGATGCCAAGTGCACCACATCTATGTCGCCAACCCGGAGCTGTGGGCCATATGCTCCGAGAGGACCATAAGGAGGCTGTGCTACCGCCTCCTGCTCACGGCAAAGCCGCACGAGCTGAGGAAGTACGTGGTCTACAAGCATCAGTACCGCAGGCCCAAGAAAGCCCCGAGGATCATGGATTTCTCCAAGATAGTCGGGAGATCGTTCGCTGACTATCTCGAATACACCGGGCATCACAAGAGGGCCCAGGTTGTCGAATTCGACTCGGTGATAGGCCAGCAGGCCGATGAAACGGCGATACTCACGGTCACCTGGAAGGAGATGAACCATGAGTACCTGAGGTACTTCTTCCCCAAGGGGAGGAGCCTCGACGGCATCACCCAGGAGACGGTGAGCTTCGCCATGGACAACATCAATTCCTCGGTCAGGAAATCCAAGGGGGGACAGGTCCCCCGAGGAGCTGATGGAGAGGAAATACGGCCGCGACATAGTCGAGAGGCTGGGCGTCAAGAAGATAGACAAAAGAAAGGTCGTGCTAAAGCTAATTTAGCACGACCGACGGCGACAGGCATGACAGGTAATTAACATTTATTGAGGTTTGCGTTAAACTTGACAAATTCAGCCAGACCTCAGTTTTACCATGCAAACAATATGGCATCTAAGGGGAAATAAGTCAAGAAAGTGACAGGTTAAGCGCAAGGCGATTGACGGTTTCCCGGGTCTTTGACAGTTAGCTG
>LAHS01002814.1_pt1 | contig 23418 bp, 19 predicted proteins | sample 329651 | NCBI WGS metagenome assembly LAHS01 (sample SAMN03275699, study PRJNA271635) | activated sludge metagenome | isolation source: sample C-1 Sludge from hydrolytic chamber (first chamber) of Anaerobic... | reverse complement strand
GTCAACCACCTCCAGCTGCGGATTGGTCATAATCTCGAAGAACACACAGGCCGTATTCTCGTCTATCATGTGGGCTGTAGCCTCGGTGTCGGTGAGGTCGGCCAGCCGTGTCTCCACCCCGAATCGGGCAAGCGACTCGGTGAGCAGCGAGAACGTGTTGCCAAAGAGATGCCTCGAGGTAACCACATTCTTGCCCTGTGCCGTTAAGGCCAGTAGCATGTTGCTGATGGCAGCCATGCCACTGTTGAAAGCCGTCACGCAGACGGCCCCCGTGATCTCGCGCACCCTGTTCTCAAAATGGCTCACGGTGGGATTGGCCGTCCGCGAATAGTCGGGGGCTCCTGACCGCCCTGCGAAGGCCTCGGTCATGGCGGCGGCATTGTCAAACTCGAACGCCACCGAGTTATATACCGGCATACTCAATGCGTCGTAGGCGTCCCTGCGTGCGTATCTCGTATGGATAGCTTTGGTTGCCTCTCCCAGAGGCTTACTACACGAATCGTTTATATCCATAATCATTGATGCTTACTTGTTTTGTCACTCCTTTCCCTCCACAGAGTTCAGATCTCTGTCGGTCATGGCAGCCACGCAGCTGTCGCTCCACACGTTCTCGGCCGTCTCCACCATGTCGATGATGGTGTATATGGGCAGTATCACGCCCATGATTCCCACGGGAGCCCCCTGTCCCGTCATCAGCGACAGGGTGAGGAAGTAGCAGCCCATAGGTACGCCGGCATTGCCGATGGCCGAGATCACGGCAATGAGGAGCCACACCGCCATCTGCCCCGGCGAGAGCACCACGCCGCCATTCTGCATCACAAAGATCGAGGTGACGAGGATAAAGGCTGCGCAGCCATTCATGTTGATGGTGGTACAGATGGGCAGCACGAAGCGCGACACCCGCTTGGAGACGTGTGCACGGGTCTCGGCGGTGTCCATGGTGACGGGCAGCGTGGCTGCCGAGCTCTTGGTGAACAGCGCCATGAGCACGGCGGGCATCATGCGCCCCAGATGCCTCACGGGATTGATGCCCCGCGCCAGGAGGAACAGGGGCAGGACGATGAAGAACTGTATGACGTTGCCACCCAAAATGACCGTGACATACTTGCCCAGCGACTCTGCCGCCACGCCTGCCGACACCTGTGCCGAGAGCTGCGCCGAGAAGGCCACGATGCCCAGCGGCAGCGTCCATATCAGGGCCCTGATGAGCAGGAAGAGCAGGCTCTGCAGCCCCTCGATGCCCTGCATCAGCGTGCGCTTGCCCTCGGAGCCGGGCAGCCTGGCCAGCCCTATGCCTATGGCGAAGGCCAGCAGCAGCAGCGAGAGCACGTTGCCCTCGAGGAAGGGTTTCACCACATTGTTGGGAACAACCTGCAGGATATGGTCGTAGTAGCTCTCGCCCGCCAGATCACGGGGAATACCGGTCGATCCCGCGCTTACCAGTTCTGCAGGCAGGTTTCCCGGCCTCACCACCAGATAGAGCCCCAGTCCCACTGCTGCGGCCACGATGGTGGTGAGCAGCGTGTAGATCACGGCATGCCCGAAGATGCGCCCCGTGTCACGCTGGTCGCCAAACATGGCGAGCGTGGTGATCACGGCCAGCACGATGGTGGGCACGGCCACCAGCTGGAACAGGCGTGTGTAGATCGTGGCCACAAAGGTCATCAGCTCGTCGAGCCACGGCCAGTGGAGCAGCCCCAGAAGGGCACCCACTACGAGGGCACCTATCCAGAGGGCCATCTGCCGGTGCTGCCCTATTGTCGTTTTACTCTCTGTTTGTTTTATGGTACTCATTGTCTTCGACTTTCTAACCCGTCACAAAAATAATCAGATTCTGGGGATTATGCAATACCATGCTCTAACTTTTGTACCGCCGAAGCATGGCATTGACTGGTTTAATACCCAGGATTTTGCTCTATGTTCAGGTTTTCTCCCGTTAGCCCCGTCGGGATGGGCTGGCGATAGTTGCGCCCCTTCACATTGTTATATTTGGCCACCAGATGGTTGTGTATCTTGGTGAAGAATGCCTCCTGGTCGCTGTTGTAGGTGTCGCTGCCCTTCCAGTCGTTGGCGAAATGCTTGTAGTGCTTCACCTTTTGTACAGAGGCTACGAGGTCTTTCCAGCGATAGGAGTTGAAGAGAGAGAACTGCTCATAGGTGAACTCGTAGTCCCACTCACGTTTGATCTGGGCTAATGTGGGGGCATCAACGCCGGCAATGCCCGCTCTGGCCCGCAGCTGATTGAACGGAGCAGCCGCCTCGGTGTTTCTGCCCAGCTGCACCAGGGCCTCGGCCTTGATGAGCAGCACCTCGGCATAGCGGATCTCTATACGGTCAACCGAGTTGTGGGTAATCTCAAGATTCTCTGAGTTGTCGTAGCTTTGGTCTACACCTTTACCGTTCACTGGGGTATAGACGGGTGAGCGATAGGTGTAGGTCTTGCCATCGGCGGGATTCACCAGGCTGGTGAGATAAGTCTTGGCCAGACGCTTGTCGCCGGGTTGCTCAGCCTTCCATTCATCATACAGATTGTCGTCGGCCACCTCCAAATGGTTCTGGGTGTAGCCCTGCCCGTTCTGTCCGTTCTGGAAGGGGAACGTCCATGCGCAATGGTTCTGGTGATTGCCCTGTGCATCGTACTCGTCGCCATCATGGGCTATGGTGAAGAGATGCTCGTTGGTGCCACGCTTATTGCTCTCGTACTCTCGTCCCCAGAGCTTGCTATAGTCGGGATCGAGGGTCAGTCGGCCGCTGCCGATGACCTTGTCAGCATACTCTACGGCCTTCTCCAGTCGGCTTGGCGTGGTGGTGAACTGCGGGTCTTGCTGGCTGCCGGCTATGGCTGCCACCTCATTGAACGACAGGGGATTGTCGCCCCAGACCAGGTAGGTACGGGCCAGCAGTCCCTGCGCGGCCTGTCTGGAGGGAATGCGGGGGTCGCCGTTGTAGTCGTCCAGCAGACTTTCGGCCTGCGTGAAATCGGCCACGATCTGATTGAACACCTCGTCTATCGGCTTGCGCTCCGTGACGCTTCCGCCCTCCTCGGTGAACAAGGGCACCTCGCCCCAAAGCTGCACGAGCTTCAGGTAGGCCAATGCGCGGAGGAACTTGGCCTTACCCACGGCAGCGTTGTACCCCTTTTGGCTAACCGTACCGGCCTTCAACGCCTCGCCGACCGAGTGAATGGCCTCGTTGGCCTGGGCCACGCTGAGCAGCAGATGATTGAACACCTTGACCTGATACCACGTGTCGGCCTGTGCCTCGAAGCGGCTGTTCAATGGCCCAGGCTCGCTTTCCTCACCCTCAAACGATATCAGTTTGTTCGACTGCAGCTCTACGATGAACGAGAACGACGAGCTGAGCGGCTGCCAATGGCTGTAGATTCCGTTGACCAGCGATATGGCACTTGCGTCGTCCTTGACGATATTCTTATCTGTGATTTGGTTATCCACGCTTGTATCTTCACTGCTGCTGCACGATGTAAGACCTGCGACTACGAGTGTAGCGACTGCGAGGGCCACTCTAAAAGCATTCTTTTTCATGTGATGGATCCTTTCTATTAAAAATTATATATATTGATTATCGGTAAATTACAGATTGATGTTCACTCCGAAACTCAGGGTGCGGGCCGAGGGATAGGCTCCCGTGTCGGTTCCCCCGCTGACCTCGGGATCGTAACCCTTGTAGGGGGTGATGGTAAACAGGTTGGTCGCGGTGGCATAGATGCGCACGCCTACGGGGAACGTCTTGCCCAAGGGTAACCGATAGCCTATGGTGAGGTTCTTAAGCTTTAGGTAAGAGGCGTCCTGCACGTAGCGGCTGTCGATATAGGAAAATGGGCGCGACGTGCTTGCCAAGGCCAGGGTGTTGCCTCCGTGGGCCTCGGTCCACGAGTCGAGCACCGTCGTCAGCACGTTGTACGAGTCGCCCGTCTGCTCCAGCCTGCGCTCTAAGGCGTTGTAGAGCTTGTTGCCATGGCTGCCCGAGAAGGCCACTGAAGCATCGAAGTTTCTGTATCGCAGACTGGAGGAGAAACCGTATGTGAAGTCTGGCTGGATACTCCCCAGCACCTTGCGGTCGTTGCTGTCGATCACGTTGTCCTTCTTGACATCAACAAACTTTGCGTCGCCTGGCGAAGGAGTGATTCCATTCACCGAGGGGAGCTGGCTTACATCCTCGCCCTGCTGTACGATTCCGGCGAACTCAAGGCCGTAGAACGACCCCAAGGCCTCGCCCTCCCGAATGATCATCTGGTTCTGTGTGCCCTGGATGATGTCCTTAGCCCCGCCCATACTGGTGATCTCGTTCCTGTTATGGGCTATGTTGGCGCTCACGGTCCAGCTGAGATCCTGGCGGCGAACGATATCTCCGCTCACGGCAAACTCAATGCCCTTGTTCACCACGTTGCCTACGTTCTGCAGCTGCGTGGTCACTCCCAACGCAAACCCCACGGGCACATTGAGCAGCAGGTCGCTCGTCTTCTTGTAGTAAGCATCGAGCACAATGCTCAGCCTGTTATTGAAGAATCCCGCGTCCAGGCCCACATTGTAGCTGGCGGTGGTCTCCCACTTCAGGTCGCCGTTCACGGCATTGCCCTTGCTATAGTTCGACGAGCCGGCATACGAACCTGTGGTGTACGACGTGGAGAAGGCATAGTCGCTTATCTCCTGATTACCGACGACACCGGCCGAGAGGCGTAGCTTCAGGTAGTCCAGCTGCCTGGCCTCGCGCAGGAACTCCTCCTTCTCCACGTTCCACGACAGTCCTAACGAAGGGAAATAGCCCCAGCGATGATTCCTGGCAAATCGGCTCGAGTTGTCGGCGCGGAATGTGGCCGTGGCATTATAACGCTCTTTGAACGAATAGCTTACGCGGGCAATGAGCGAATTGAGGCTCGACTCGCTGATGCCATTCTGCGGAGTATAGATGCCTGAGCCTCCGCCCAGGTTGTATTGCTTCAGCGACTCGTTGGAGAAATGGTTGGTGCGAATGCTGCTATAGGTCGATGTGGAGCGTTGACGGGTGTAACCGGCCAGCGCATCCACATGGTGATAGCGTCCTAAATCTCTTACATAGTTCACGGTGTACTCCTGCTGCCAGATGTCGGTCTGCCTGTTGCCCACGCCTCCTATGCCTTCAGTGGCAAGGCCCAGCGAGCTGAAGGCACCCGAGAAATAGTTCTGGGTGAGCTTCTCGCTGCTCAGGCCTACGGAGGCCTTCAGGGTGAAGTCGCCCAAGCGGTAAGTGGCCCATACGCTGCTGAGCAAATAGTTGTTGATGTTCTCGGCCACGCTCTCGCGCAGGTCGTACACGGGATTGGCGGCATGATTGCCGATGGCAAAATAGGCATACTCGTAGGGATTGGTGAAGTTGTAGCTGCCGTCGGCATTATATACGCTGACCACGGGGGGCATGAGCAGGGCATATACAAAACTGTTGGTAATGCCGGCCGAGTAGGGTGACGAGTTATACACCTGCGCCTCGGTGGTGGTCAGGCCGTTTTGCTTGCTGCGTCCGTAAGTAGCGTTCACTCCGAGCTTCAGGTTCCTGAGCAGTTCCCAGTCAGCATTCACGTGGAAGTTGTAGCGTTGAAACCCCGAGTTGAGCACCACGCCGTCCTGATCGGTATAGTTGGCCGAGAAGGCGTAGCGGCTTTTCTCGGTCGCCCCGTTGACGCTCAGTTCGTGCGATTGCTGTATGGCCGAGCGCAGCACGGCGTCCTGCCAGTCGGTTCCCTGGCCTAAGGCGGCAATCTCCGCATCAGAATATCCACCCTTATTGCCCCAATAGCTCTTCTGGTACTGTGCCCACTGCGAGGCGTTCAGCAGGTCGAGTCGCCGGCTGGCATGACTTACGCCGATGCTATAGTTGTAACTGATGCTGGCCTTCTTGCTGCCATACTTGCCCTTCCTGGTGGTGACGATGATCACGCCATTGGCTCCTCTACTGCCGTAGATGGCCGTAGCACTTACGTCTTTCAGCACCTCCACGCTCTCGATGTCATTGGGATTGATGGTGGCCAGGGGGTTCAGGCCTCCCTCGATGGCCCCAAGGCCCGTGCTGCCATTGGCTGCATCTTTGAAGTAGATAAAGCCATCCACCACATACAGCGGCTCGTTGCTGGCGTTCACCGAGTTGCCTCCGCGAATGCGGACCTGGCTCTCGGCTCCTGGCTGTCCGCTGGCGGCGGTCACGTTCAGGCCGGCCACCTGGCCCCCCAGGGCACCGTCGAGCGTGGCATTGGAGCTGTTGGCAAACACATCGGCCTTGACCGTGCTCACGGCTCCCGTAAGCTGCGTTCTGCTCTGCGTGCCATAGCCAATGACTACCACCTCGCTCAGGGCACTGGCCGTCTCGGCCAGGAGTATGTCGATGCTGCTGTCGCTCGCTGCCGCCAGTTCGCGCTCCTCGGTCTTGTAGCCCATGTGGCTCACGCTGAGGGTAGCTGGAAAAACGCTCCCCTGAATGCTGAACTTGCCGTCAACGTCGGTCACAGCAAAGACCTTCGCCTTGTCGCCGCCGGCAAGCGACAGGGTCGCGCCGATGATAGGCTCGCCTGTACGGCTGTCGGTCACCGTGCCGTGAATGCGCTGCGTCTGGGCTTGCGCCGCCAACGAGAAAAAGAATATGAGGAGTAGGGCATATCTCCTGGATATACTTACATATACGTGTCTTTCCATAAACTGAATGTTAAATGTTATTTGTTGTTGTCCGTCGAATAAATTAAAATCTCTTTACGTCATTCTCTCAAGGTGTGGAGACGGACAGGCGTTGCGCTTTGTCGGTCTCTCGCTTAACTCCGCATAGTGCAACATCGGCCGCACATTCGCTTCTTGTTTGTTGGGTTCATTGTCGTTACCATATTCTTGTGTATGTAGTTTTGTTTCGCTGACGCAAAAGTGGCATGTCTTCATTTTTGTGATGCAAAGGTAAGCGTAAAGAATATTGTTGCAAAGAAGAACGGCAAATCAGGAATATTTTTCAAGAAGCAGGCACAAAACACAGAATAATATTCTGACACGAACGGGGAAATGACATTTTTACAGAATGGCTTTCGGCGAACTGCCCGCCCCAGGATAAGAGGGCCTGCCTGCGATTACACATGATACGCGCTGCCATTGATGCTTATTCGCGTTGCGCTTAATGCTTCATCGCGATGCCATGAGGTATGAATCGTGCCATGATCCTACGCCTGACCGCCGTTTTCTCAGCGCCCTGCCCGGTACGAGCCGTTGGCAAACACGATGCGGGTCATCATCTCGCGCATGCGGTCGGCGATGCGCTCACCATACTTGCGGCTGAAGTCCTCGGGCGAGAGGTTGGTGGTGATGACGGTGAAGAGCTGGCGGGCGTAACGACATTCGAGGAGCTCGACCACGGGACTGAGCACGTTGCCGAAGTCCATCACCTCGGTGGCCTCGCGCCCCAGGTCTTCCAAGGCCAGCAGTGTCTCGGTGCGGAGCAGGCCCATGTGGCGGGCATCGCGGGCCAGGGAGAGCACGTCGCGGGCATCTACGATGCGGAGGCCGAACGAGAAGCTGCCGCGGGCCTCGGGGTAGGCATCGTCGAAGGCCGACACGGAGGCGAGCGTGGCGATGACGCGCTGCAGGGCGAGGAGCGACGTGGTCTTGCCGTTGCCGCACGGTCCGCAGAGGAACAGGCCGCACCGGGGGTGGCCCTCGGTGAGCGCCTCGGCCATGCGCCGCAGGTGGAGACGGGTGTCGGCGTCGGGCCTGAGCCCCATGCCCCTGCGCGCTACCTCCACGGCGTAGGCGCGGTGGAGCAGCAGCTCGGCCTCGGAGGTGGTGACGGGGAGCCTAAAAGTCGGAGTCGTAATCTGTCGTGTGGTGATAAGACGGTTCATAGCCGCGGCGGCGAGCGTAGGCGTCTGCGGCCTCTTCCTGATGTTGTGAGTGTTGTTTTCCATGGTTTATGCGTTTTTGTATTTCTGTTCTTATTCTCAGCCAGTTGTAAAAATGTTTTCTGCAGTCCTGCTCATCGGTGTGGGTCGCGCCCTGCGCCTTCATCTCGTCGGCAAACACCCGCAGCTGGCTGCCGTATTCCTCCGGGGTGATGTGCAGGTTCATGCACGTCTGCTCCATCATGGGCTGGTTGGCGGCAATGGCCTCGATGTAGGGGAGAACCGACCCCACAGGCCCACCCCCTACCCCTCCCAGGGGAGGGGAGAGAGATGCCATACCGGTGCGGAGGAAGGGGACCGCTCTCGTCACCTTTCAAGGGAAAGGAGTCGTCGTACGCGTGCGTGCGCGGTGTGAGTATATTTCTATTATTCTTTAGTAGTGGATCATCGGTTGGTCGATCGGCTGGATCACGGTATTGATAAACATCATATTTACAGATAGTTATAACCGTTCCACGGCTGGTTGCTTTAATGCAGATTTCGCCTGTCTGGCAAAGTCGCTGCAGACATCTCCTTACTGTTGCCTCAGACATGCCCGTCTGCTGAGCGAGCAGGTTTCGGCTCGTCAGCAGCTGTCCGCGCCTGATGGTCTCGCCCTGAAAAGCTTTGTCGCTCACGTTGGCCGTGAGGAGGAGGTGCAGGTACAGATGCACCATGTGAGAGTTGGTGTACCACTCCCACTGCGTTAGTTTCCGATACAGTTTCAGCCAGCTTTCTGTCATGTTTTTTTATGGTTTAGATTGTCTTTTTCTGCTGTGTGGGCCCGGCGGCATGCCTTTATCCGATGAATTGCCACCGACCGCGTAATTTGCGTGCAAAGTTAACAGAATCTGTGGATCTGACAAATGTGAATGGTATATCGCGTAGGATACCATCGGGGCAAGTTCTTGCATATCAGCAATTTTCTTACTATATTTGCACTCGCAAAGACTGCCGGGGCGGATCTGCGCCTGGGCAGGACAGACGAAGAAGATGAAAAGAAGCGAAGATAATTACACCTTTCTCACGCAGGGACCTATCCACCGGGTTATCGGAACGATGGCAGGACCTACCATCGTGAGCATGATGGTGACGAGCCTGTACAACATGGCCGACACGTTTTTTGTGGGAATGATCAATACGCAATCGACGGCCGCGGTGGGCGTGGTGTTCTCCGTGATGTTTCTCATTCAGGCCGTGAGCTTCTTCTTCGGCAACGGTTCGGGCAACTACATCTCGCGCGAGCTCGGTGCCCAGCGTCACGAAAATGCAGAGAAGATGGCCTCTACGGGCTTCTTCTATGCCGTGATAGCGGGGCTGCTGATTCTCATCGTGGGCGAGCTGCTGCTTGAGCCCCTGTCGGTCTTGCTGGGCAGCACGCCCACCATCCTGCCCTACACCAAGCGCTACCTGAGCATAATCCTGCTGGGGGCACCGCTCATGACGGGCAGCCTCACCCTGAACAACCAGATGCGCTTCCAGGGCAACGCCTCGTACGCCATGTGGGGCATCGTGACGGGTGCGGTGGCCAACGTGGTGCTCGACCCGATCCTGATCTTCGGTTTCGACATGGGCATCATGGGTGCGGGCGTGGCTACTGTCGTGGGGCAGCTGCTGAGCTTCATCGTGCTCCTGCAGATGACGAAGAAGGGCGGGAGCCTGCGCCTGCGTCCCGGCAGGATATCGTTCTCGCCCGTCTATATCAGGGAGATTGTGGCCGGTGGCACGCCCTCGCTGTCGCGTCAGGGGCTGACGAGCATCGCCACGATCATGCTCAACGTGGGCGCCGCGCCCTATGGCGATGCTGCCATTGCCGCCATGAGCATCGTGAACCGGCTCACCATGCTCGTCATGTCGGTGGTCATCGGCTTCGGGCAGGGCTTCCAGCCTTTCTGCGGATTCTCCTACGGTGCCCACCTCTATGCCCGCGTGCGCAGCGGCTTCTGGTTCTCGGTGAAGGTTACCACGGTGTTTCTGCTCGGCTGCAGCGTGGCAGGGTGGCTGTTCTCCGACAGTCTCATCGAGATCTTCCGCCGCGACCCGGAGGTGATCCAGATAGGCACCGTGGCTCTGCGGTGGCAGCTCCTCACCCTGCCTTTCTGCGGCCTGCTCATGCTGAGCAACATGTTCAGCCAGACCATACGTAAACCCTACAGTGCCAACCTGCTGGCGGCAGCGCGCAGCGGCCTGTTCTTCATTCCGCTCATCATCATTCTGCCCCGCTTCTTCGGGCTCCTCGGCGTGGAGATGTGCCAGGCCATGAGCGACCTCTGTGCCGTGGCCCTCACCGTGCCGATCATCTATAACCTCATGCGAAATATGGAAAAGGGACATGAGCAACAGGAGAATGCCGAACGAGCCCAATAGATTATAAAAAAATACTGATAATAAACATCTTAGTCATGGAAAGCTAAACAAAAGCTCTACGGCAGAAAAGAGAGCAGAACAGGCAGAATCTGACACTCGGAACTAAGAATTGATAAAGTAATATTCATCTCATTATGACTCAACAGGAAACCGACGAACAGTACATGCGCATGGCCCTGCGCGAGGCGCAGCAGGCCTTCGAGGAGGGCGAGATTCCCATCGGCGCCGTGGTGGTGAGCAAGGGGCGCATCATCAGCCGGGCTCACAACCAGACGGAGAGGCTCAACGATGTCACCGCCCATGCCGAGATGCTCGCCATCACAGCTGCGGCCAACACCCTCGGGGGCAAATATCTGCACGACTGCACGCTCTACGTGACAGTGGAGCCCTGCGCCATGTGTGCCGGGGCAACGGGCTGGGCACAGGTGAGTCGCGTGGTTTACGGCGTGGGCGAGGAGAAACGGGGATATACGCGCTTTGCGCCCCATGCCCTGCACCCCAGGGCTGTGGTTACAAGAGGAGTGCTCGAAGAGGAGTGCCGCCGAATGATGCAGAACTTCTTCAGGGAGAAACGATAACAGATTAGCTGACGCGGAGACTTGAACCATGAATCGGCACGAATGAATACTGTTTTCTTCACGCTACAGATTACGCAGATTTATCAGATTGGCTGACGCGGAGAGCTCCAACCACAGATTACGCAGATTTCACAGATTGGCTGATGCGGAGATCTAAACCACGAATAGACACGAATGAACACGAATGGCTGGCGCATTTGATTTCACTCTACAGATTTCTCGGATTTCACAGATTGGCTTACGCGTTGCTTCTCCTCCCCTTGGGGAGGTCGGGAGGGGCTACTGACGCGTTGCTTCTCCTCCCCTATTGGGGAGGCTGGGAGGGGCTACTATTGCGTTGCTTCTCCTCCCCTATTGGGGAGGCTGGGAGAGGCTACTATCGCGTTGCTTCTCCTCCCCTATTGGGGAGGCTGGAAGGGGCTACTTACGCGTTGCTTCTCCTCCCCTATTGGGGAGGTTGGGTGGGGCTACTGACGCATTGCTTCTCCTCCCCTATTGGGGAGGCTGGGAGGGGCTCCTATTGCGTTGCTTCTCCTCCCCTATTGGGGAGGTTGGGTGGGGCTACTGACGCGTTGCTTCTCCTCCCCTTGGGGAGGTCGGGAGGGGCTGCTGACGCGTTGCTTCTCCTCCCCTTTCGGGGAGGCCGGGAGGGGCTACTGACGCGTTGCTTCTCCTCCCCTTTCGGGGAGGCCGGGAGGGGCTGTAGGTTCGCAAAAAAAAGGGCTGCCGCATGAAAGCGACAGCCCTTTGATATTCTTGGCTATTGCGGTCTACCTGACCTGAATGACCAGATACTTGCTGGTGCTCCAGAAGAGCTGAGGATTGGTGATGTTGAGGACATACTGATTGTTAGCATCCTTGGACAGCGTGTAACTGCTTGACGGGTGCATGGTGAGCATCTTGGCCGACTTGGAGTAGAGTTTCACGGTCTTGGTGACACGAATGTCGATCTTGGTGAAGTACTCCTTGTTGAAGTTAGACTGCAGCACCTTACCGTCAGCCAGAATACGCTGCTCCTTGAGCTCGTTCTTGTTGCCGAACACATACCATGCCGTGTTGAGCTGGGTGTCCTGACTGCTGATGGTCTGCGACTTCTGCGCGCTCTCAGTCTTCAGGTTGCCCACGTCGGTGTGGAGGTTGTTGATAGTCTCGTCCAGCTCGGTGATGTGAATGTCCTTGGCGTCGAGCTCCTCGCGCAGCTGCTGCAGCTGCTGATCTTTCTCCTTGAGCTGCTTGAGCATGCCCTCGATGCTCTTGTTCAGCTGCTCACCCTTGAAAGAGCTCTGGCGCAGCTGATTCTGCAGCTTCTTGATGAGCTCGCGGTTCTGCTTCATGCGTGCAGAGATGAACTTGATGTTCTCCCTGATCTGCTGAGCCTTGTTGGCACCCTCGCCGTCCTTGGCGATCGTAACTCGGTTCTCGGCTTCGTTGATGGCGGCAAAACCCTCCTGAATCTCATTCATGGTGCCCATCATGTCGTTGATCTCATTATCACGCTGGGCTATGATCTTCTGCAGAGAGTCATTCTGAGCTACACTCATCAGGTCGACCGGAGTCTCCTTCTTTCCGTTGCAGCCTGCTGTAATCAATAGTATTGCAGCTAAGCTTAAAAATAATAACTTTTTCATATCTTCGTGGTTATTTTGGTTTCCTTGTCTTGTTTCTTATTATCTTGTTTTTTATTCTTTACAGCTTCCTTGCCGGCCAGCACGATGACGATCTCGCCCCGTGGCGCCGTCTCCTCGAAATGGGCGATGACCTCGTCGAGCGTTCCGCGTACATGCTCCTCGTGCACCTTGGATATCTCGCGTGCCACGCTCACCTGCCTGTCGCCGCCATACACCTCGGCAAACTGCTTCAGTGTCTTGAGCAGTCGGTAGGGCGACTCGTAGAACACCATGGTGCGCGTCTCCTCCTTCAGGCTCTCCAGATGTGTCTGCCTGCCTTTCTTCTGCGGCAGGAAGCCCTCGAAGCAGAAGCGGTCGCAGGGCAGCCCCGAGGACACGATGGCCGGAATACAGGCCGTGGCACCGGGCAGGGTCTGCACCGTTATGCCGGCACGGGCAGCCTCGCGGGCGAGGAAGAACCCGGGATCGCTGATGCCCGGCGTGCCCGCATCGCTGATCAGTGCCACCGTCTGACCCGCCTTCAGCCGCTCCACCACACCTGCCGTCGTACCATGCTCATTGAACTTATGGTGCGAGATGAGGTGGGTGTTAATGTCGTAATGTTTCAGCAGAATGCCCGACGTGCGGGTGTCTTCTGCCAACACCACATCAGCTTCTTTCAGGATACGCATGGCCCTCAGAGTCATGTCCTCCATATTGCCCACTGGCGTGGGTACGATATACAATATGCCCATAACAATGGGACAAATATAGGGATTTATTCTGCACATGCAAAGTAAATGTCATAATTCTTTGCAATTTTTAAGTATGTAGAAAAAATTGTTGAAGACGGAGCCGGACAATCATCTTCTTTTATTATCTTTGCACATACTATGGTTGACAACATATCAGGGGAGATCCACCGTCCCGGCAGAATAGAGGTGGTTTGCGGGTCGATGTTTTCGGGTAAGACCGAGGAGCTGATCCGCCGTCTGAAGCGTGCGACGTTTGCCCGTCAGAGCGTAGAGATTTTCAAGCCCGCCATGGACACCCGCTACTCGGACATCGACGTGGTGAGCCATGACCGCAACAGCATACATTCCACACCCGTACAGAACACGAGCCAGATACTGGAGCTGAGTACGGGGCACGACGTGGTGGGTATCGACGAGGCACAATTCTTCGACGAGAGCCTGGTGGAAGTGTGCAACACGCTGGCCTACCGTGGCATTCGCGTGATCGTGGCGGGTCTCGATATGGATTTCCGCGGCATACCCTTCGGGCCGATCCCTGCCCTCTGTGCCATAGCCGACGAAGTGGCCAAGGTACATGCCATCTGCGTGAAATGCGGAAATCTGGCATACGTAAGCCACAGGCTGGTGAAGAACGAGGCCCAGGTGATGCTGGGAGAGAAGGATGAATACGAGCCGCTCTGCCGCCACTGCTATCAGAAGGCCATAGCAGAGGAGCGGCGCGACGCCATGTCGGGCAACCTCTTCGACGGGGTGGAGGGATAACGCGGAGGCAGGCTCCGGCCAGTCCTGTATGGCTCACAGCCCATAGCTACATTTTACAGCCTCCTGCCTTTTGACCGGCGGGGGTTCCCCTTCCTAAATATTTATATTAAAGATGCAAAAGGAAATAACGTTCGACCGACTGGTCAGATGGGTAGGAACCACCCTGCTGGTAGTGACGGTGCTCTATCTGGTCAACTACCTGAGTAGTGTGCTGCTGCCGTTCTTCATCGCCTGGCTGTTTGCCTACCTGCTCTATCCCATTGTCAAGTTTGTTGAAACCCGGTGCAGGATACGCATCAGGGCCTTATCCATTATCATTACGCTGCTGCTGGTGCTGCTGGTGCTCAGCGGGCTGGTCTATGTCATCATTCCGCCGATGGTGGAGCAGTTTCAGAAGCTCTACGTCATACTGCTGCACTGGCTGCACGAGACGGCACATACCAATAACCTCTCAGAATGGATCGCCAAGTGGATTGCGCAGAATCAACAGGCGATAGAACGGTTCTTCAAGAGTCCCGACTTTGCCGATGCCATCAAGACCACAGCCCCTAAGCTGTTTAACATCGTGGGACAGACAGCCAGCATTGCCATCAGTATCATCGCCTCGCTCATCACCCTGTTGTACATGTTTTTCATACTGCTCGACTACGAGTATCTCACGGCCAACTGGGTACGTATCTTCCCCAAAAAGAACCGCCCGTTCTGGAACGAGATGAAGTCGGACGTGGCACGCGAACTCAACAACTACGTGCGCGGCCAGGGACTGGTGTCGCTCTGCATGGCCGTGATGTTCTGCATCGGCTTTACCATCATCGATTTCCCTATGGCCATTGGCCTGGGTATCATGATCGGCATTCTCAACCTCGTGCCTTACCTGCATACCTTTGCCCTCATTCCCACGGCCTTCCTTGCCATGCTCAAAGCTGCCGATACGGGGCAGAACTTCTGGCTCATCTTCGGTATGGCAGTAGCGGTGTTTATCGTTGTCCAGATCATCTCCGACATGGTGGTGACGCCCAAGATCATGGGCAAGGCGATGGGGCTCAACCCCGCCATACTGCTGCTGTCGCTGTCTGTCTGGGGCTCTATTCTCGGCTTCATCGGCTTCATCGTCGCCCTGCCGCTCACCACCCTCATCATAGCCTATTGGAAGCGCTACGTCACACGCGAGCACGACGATGAGCCCGATGGGCCGGAGCTTCCTCATGGCAGGGTGAAGGAGGCCTCGACCGTCTCAGGTACGAATTCGCCCGAAACGGATGATGCCTCCCCCGTGGCCTCCGAGCCTCACTTTGAGGTGTGACTCCCCGCGAAGACCGGCAACGGTGTCAAGGCTCGGTCTCCGGCAACCGTGTTACTGCCCGAAGCTGTTGTTCCGCGACACCCCGGCCATCAGGAGGCGGAGTCATAGGAGAGAGCAACGGTTACCCACACGGGGCGATATTCGGGGCAATTCGTGTAATTGTGGGAATTCGTGGCAATTCGTGTAATTGTGGGAATTCGTGGCAATTCGTGGTTTGAGACGAGCGATTATAATCTGTTTCATCTGATGAATCTGTAGAGAGAATGATCCTGTGAGACGGTTTAGTCGGGTAAGCCCGTAGGAGACGGAGTACACTCCACCGTTACAGCTCGTACGACTGCTGAAAAAAAATCAGAATGTCAGCAAATACACGATTTTGCTGACATTCTGATTTCTTATAGATGCCCCAACAAAGCTTGTTATTTGACCCACTTCAGACCGCTGGTATCGATGTCTCCCGTGCCCCGCTTGTTCTGGGTCAGCTGGCGCAACGTACCATTGAGCGTGATGTCGCCCATGCCCACCAGAGAGCAGTCGGCATATCCGCTGTTTTCAAAATTGATGTTCATGTCGCCCATACCCCTCAGGAGCAGTTTGGATCGCTGGGCCGTCAGACTCTTGATCTCGTAGTCGCCCATGCCGATCAGCTTGACGTCGATTTTGTCGCAGACCACCTGATCCATCGTTATATCGCCCATCCCGCGCAGCATCACGTTGAGCGTGTCGGTATCGAGCTTGCCTGTAACGGTGAAATCGCCCATGCCTAAGAGCTCCACACCGATGAGGTCGGGTGCAGTGATATATATCGTTGGAGACATTCTCTTCTTCATAAACGAGAAGTTTTGACGCTCCGGCGTAGTGATGTCGAGCGTCGACCCGTTGTTGCTGATCTTCACTTTTGAAACCAGCTTCTCGTCGCCCTCAACCCTTACGGACACGCTGTCTGCCTGCACGAACCGCACATCGCACAAGCCCTTCAGCCTGATACGCTCGAAAGGACGTACCTGATGCTTAACGGTCACCATGGCGGTCTCCGTCTTTCTCACAAGTGCCCTGCTGCACGAAGCCATCATCAACATGGCCAGCAGGAGTAACCCCAATTGTTTCGTTTTCATCGTCTCATGTTTCTTTGGTTTCTATGACTTAGACGGAGAGATGAAAAGAAATGTTGCAGCAAAGGTGAGAAATAATTGCGGCAAGAGGCTGCGACTTCCCATTTTTCCGCAAAATCAGAAGATCGTGTCGATGAGCAGCCAGATGTTGAGCAGCGTGACGATTACCGCCAGGGTGTAAAGAAAAGCTGAGTTCCACGGCTTGTTGGCATAACAGCCCATCACCTTCTTCGATGAGGTGAGGCTCACCTGCAGAAATACGGTGAAAGGAAGCTGGATACTCAGCACCATCTGTGAGATGATGAGTCCCTTGAAGGGATTGCCGATAAAGAAGATGACGAGGAGCGACAGGCCGAGGGAGATGCAGATGCCCACTACGGAGTGGGTATCTTCGGCGTTATACGACTCGCCGAACATACCTGCAAAGATACTTCCTGCCGCCATACCGCTGGTGATGGTGCTCGACACGCCAGCCAGGAGCAAGGCTATGGCGAAGATGTTACCGGCATTGTTGCCGAGCAGCGGCGTGAGCAGCGACTGTGCCTGTGACAGTTCTTCCACATGCACCCCGTTCTTGAAGAAGGTGGCGGCAGCGAGCAGGATCATCGCACTGTTGATGGCCCAGCCTATGATCATAGAAAACAGGGTATCGAAGAGCTCGTAGCGCAACGTCTTCTCTATATCGGCCTTGCCACGCGTGTTAATCTGACGGCTCTGGATCACCTCAGAATGGAGGAAGAGGTTGTGGGGCATGACCACGGCGCCGAGCACACTCATAATAATGAGCAGACTACCCTCGGGCACACTCGGCACAACCCAGCCCTGCGTGGCTGCCGGCCAGTCGATATCGACAAGGAAGATCTCATAGATAAACGACAGACCGATCATCGACACGAAGGCGATGATGGCACGCTCTATGTGTTTGTACGAGTTGGTGAGCAGCAGTATCAGCACCGCCGCCACCGTGAGCAGCGATCCCCACACGATGGGAATGCCAAAGAGCATCTGCAGGGCGATGGCCGATCCGAGGATCTCGGCCATAGAGGTGCTGACACTCGCCAGCACCGCACTCACGATAATGGGGCGCCCCACCCACTTGGGGGTGTACTTCTCGGCAGCCTCGCTCAGGCATAAGCCGGTGACGATGCCGAGGTGAGCCACATTATGCTGCAGGGCGATGAGCATGATGGTGGAGAGCGTCACCACCCACAACAGTGTATAACCAAACTCAGATCCGGCAGCAAAGTTGCTGGCCCAGTTGCCCGGATCGATAAACCCTACGGTCACCAGCAGTCCCGGGCCGATATATTTCAGAATGTCGATACCGCCGAGAATCCTCGGGTGATCTTTTCGCTTCAGTTCTTCTATTATATTCATACGTTTCTTCTTTTTATATTCTTGTGTGCAAAGTTAACACAAACCCATGAATAAATGAAATTTATACAACTGTTTTGTGGTGCTCCATTAAAAGTATTTTTGGCAGGTTCATGCTTAAAAGTCAGCTTTCTGCCATGAAGCATGCGAACAGAACGGGAAGCAGAAACTACGGAGCTGAAAACGAAAATTGCCTGTATTCTGACACCTGATGTCATCGACGGATCGACATACATCAAGGTCAGAATACAGGCAATATACAGAATAAGTATTTCGGAACTACCTGATCATTTCCACACTACGCTTCAGGAACTTATCGAGGGCTTCGCCCTTGAGCATTCCGTTCTGCAGCAGGGCGAGGTCGATGAGCTGGTGTACCACAGAGTTGCCGGCGGCATAGTCGGCCAGGATCTTATTTTTCTTGTCCTTCTGCTCGTTCACAGCCTTCTCGGTGCTGCTGAGGTCATCTTTCTCTTCCTGCGTCAGCTCCTCGGGCTTCTTCTTGCTCTGACTCTGATGGAGCGCTGCCAGGCGGGCCTGCTGTCCCTTGAGCTCGGCCTCTACGGGCTTCAGCGCTTCGGCAGTCTTTGCCGTAGCATCACCGAGAACCTCCTTCACCAGCTTGTGATCGGAATTGAGTACCACGGTGTAGCTGTCGGGCATCTCGCCGTAGAAGCTCATGCCGGGCTGGAAGTGGCTCATCTCCTTCATGCGACGCATGTACTCACTCTGCGTGATGAGCACCGGAGTACCGTTCTCGCCCAGTGCCTGGACATCGATGTTAAACGAGGCCTTATCGACCGTTGGCATCTGTGAACGGAACACTTCTGACAGATTGTCACTGTCGTCCTGCTCCAGATCGCTCTTCCTGGCATCTTCCTTCACGATCAGGCGATCCACCACGTCGGCATCGACGCGTGTGAAACGGCTCTTCTCGAGCTTCTGCTCCAGCATGCTGACCATCGGAACGTCGAGCTGACCGTCGAACAGCAGCACGTTGTAACCCTTGCCCTCGGCACTGGAGATATAAGCATACTGCTCTTCTTTGTTGGTGGCATAGAGATAGATCACGTTGCCTTCCTTGTCGGTCTGCTCCGTGCTGATGAGGGTCTTATACTCTTCGTAGGTGAAGTATTTGCCGTTCACGTCCTTAAACAGGGCAAAGTCCTTGGCACGGTCGTAGAAATCTTCCTGAGAGAGCATGCCGTAGTTGATAAACAGCTTCAGGTCGTCCCACTTCTTCTCATAGTCGGCCCGATCCTGCTTGAAGATCTGCTGCAGGCGGTCGGCCACCTTCTTGGTGATGTAAGTAGAGATCTTCTTCACGTTGGCATCGCTCTGCAGGTAGCTGCGGCTCACGTTCAGCGGGATATCCGGCGAGTCGATCACGCCGTGGAGCAGGGTGAGGAAGTCGGGCACGATGCCTTCCACCTGATCGGTAACGAAGACCTGATTGCAGTAGAGCTGAATCTTGTTGCGCTGAAGATCAAGATTGTTGTGTACGCGGGGGAAATAGAGGATACCCGTGAGATGGAAGGGGAAGTCCACGTTCAGATGAATCCAGAACAGGGGCTCGTCCTGCATAGGATAAAGCGTGCGGTAGAAACTCTTGTAGTCCTCGTCCTTCAGGGTAGAGGGAGTTTTGGTCCAGAGGGGTTCCACGCTGTTGATCACGTTGTCCTCATCGGTCTCCTGCTGCTTGCCATCCTTCCATTCGGTCTTCTTGCCGAAGACCACAGGCACGGGCATAAACTTGCAATACTTGTTGAGCAGCTCCTCTATGCGGTTCTTTTCCAGAAACTCCTTGCAGTCGTCGGAGATATGCAGCACGATGTCGGTACCGCGATCGGCCTTGTCGGCCTCCTCGAGCGTAAACGAGGGAGAGCCGTCACAGCTCCACTTCACGGCCTGGGTCCCTTCCTTGCAGCTACGGGTGATGATGTCGACACGGTCGGACACCATGAAGCTCGAATAGAATCCGAGGCCGAAATGACCGATGATGGCATTGGCCTCATCCTTATATTTGTCGAGGAAGTCGGTCACGCCGGAGAAGGCAATCTGGTTGATATACTTGTCGATCTCCTCGTCGGTCATGCCGATACCGCGGTCGCTGATGGTCAGTGTCTTAGCCTTGTCGTCGAGGGCGATGCGTACGGAGAGGTCGCCCAGCTCGCCTTTGAAGTCGCCCTTCTGCGCCAGGGTCTTCAGTTTCTGTGTGGCATCGACGGCATTCGATACCATCTCGCGCAGGAAGATTTCGTGATCAGAATAGAGAAACTTTTTGATGACGGGGAAAATGTTCTCGGTAGTAACCCCGATATTACCTGTTTTCATTGCTTAAAATGATTTGATTGTCTATGATTCTGCATGGACATTTACAAAAAACATGCCAATTATCAGCGCAGCGCCACAGCCCTCCCGTCCTGAAGGAATAAGCGGCCATAGAAAACGAAGAATTTGCCTCTTCTCAACGGCAATAGGCGCCTGCACCATAAAAAACAGGTATGCGAAGCAGGAAAAACCGCATGAGATGAGATGAAAAAGACAAAAAGGATAAAGATTTACCGATTTTTTGACATCAGGTATAAGAGAATGTTCTATATTTGCAATATAGATTCATTTCAATAGGTTAAGGTTAGTTTTTAAAAGGTTAAAAGTCCCCAATCTGAGTAGTGATACTGTGGATTGGGGTTTATTGTTGAGGGTTAAAAACTAATTGTTCTTGAATCCCACCACGGCCGTCATCTGATCATCGAGATAAAACGTCTTGGTGAGGGTGTCCTTGTCTATGGCATACTTCACGCGAAGCATCTGAAGCGGACTTGTGGGCTTGGCATACTGCGTGCCGCTCCTCACCTGCTTCTCCGATACGGCAGCATGGCGCATCACCTGCAGCACGGAGTCGGAGACAAAATACGTGGGCTTGACCTCCGACCATTCTACCACGTCGTAACCGGTGAGCGACATCTGATCCTTCATGAAGTCCTCTACTTTCTGCCGTGCCTGATGGGACGGGCCGCACCCCGCTAACAGCAGGGTGCAGCATCCCAGCAGAATGGCTGTGACCTGATTGCTGATTTTCATGACCGTTCTATTTCTGTGGTATATTCTTCAACACCTCGAGCAGATGATCCCAAACCATCTGAACCGTAGGGATATACAGGCACTCGTCTGGCGTATGTACCGAGCGGAGCGTCGGCCCGAAGCTCACCATATCCATGTGGGGATACTTCTCTGCGAACATGCCGCACTCGAGACCGGCATGAATGCCACGAACGACGGGATCTTTCTTGAACAGCCGCCGGTAGGCATCAACGGTTATCTTCACCAGTTTAGAGTTAGGGTTCAGGTTCCATGCTGGATACGGATCCACCTGACGGATCTCTGCACCGGCCAGCTCGAAGGCAGCCTTGATGGTATTGGCCATATTGGTCAGGTTGCTCTTCACGTTTGACCGCTGGCTGGTTACGATCTTCACGCAGCCGTCCTCGCTCTGCACGCTGGCCACGTTGCTCGATGTCTCCACCATGGTTTCCAGAGCCTTGTCCTGACACATGGCAAAGACGCCGTTGTCGAGTGCCTGAAGTGACATGATCATCTTGCGGCTCACCTCCCTGGGCAGTACGGTCTGCGCCTCTACGCTCTCCATGTTCCACGCCATATGGGTGTCGGTCACATGGAACTCGTCCTCTACGTCCTTGGTAAACACGTTCCAGTCGGCCATCACCTCTTCCTTCCTGTCGGCAGGCACGGCAAAGACCGCCTTGCCGTCGCGCGTGATGGCATTGTGCATCTTGCCCGAGTGCCACTCGGCCAGACGCAGATCCATCTTGTCCTGCTCCATATAGAGGAACCGGGTCATGATCTTAATGGCATTGGCACGCTTCTTATCAATGTCGTCGCCGGAGTGCCCGCCAAGCAGCCCCTTGATGGAAGCCTGCATGAAGAAATAGCCGGCAGGGGCGGCCTCACGCTCGAAGCGGAACTCCACGTCGGTGTTGACACCTCCCGCACAGGAGATGAAGATCTGGCCTTCGTCCTCCGAATCGAGGTTGATGAGGTAGTCGCCGTTCATAAATCCGGGCTTCATGCCCTCGGCGCCCGTCATCGAGGTCTCCTCGTCGCGGGTAAAGACACACTCTATCGGGCCATGCTCGATGTCGTCGGAGTCGAGCACCGCCAGCTCCATAGCCACGCCGATGCCATCGTCTGCACCCAGAGTGGTACCTTTGGCGTGCAGCCAGTCGCCTTCCACATAAGTCTGGATGGGGTCGGTATCAAAATTGAAATCTACATCTACCAGTTTGTCACACACCATATCCATGTGGCTCTGCATCACCGTCACCGCACGATCCTCATAGCCCCTGGTGGCGGGCTTGCTGATGAGTACGTTACCTGTTTCATCTACTTTGACCGTCAGGCCGCGCTGTTTGGCGAAGTCCTGCAGATAGGCTATGATCTTTTCCTCATGCTTCGAGGGACGAGGTATCTGGTTGATTTTTGCGAACTGCTCGAAAACGCGAGCTGGTTTTAATTCTGCCATAATTGTATGTTTTAAGCTTTTATATTACGCTGATTTCAATGTTTGTGGTTTTTTATTTTGAGTTTTCCCTATTTTACATTAACTTTGCAGCGCATCTGATTATAATTGCAAAAGTAATAAATAATGATAAATTCTATACTTCTCGGCGTGTTAATAATTGCTATTGCTATAGCATTGATGTCGGTGAAAGTGATCTTCAGGAAGAACGGTCGTTTCGCCTCACAGCATATACACGACAGCCAGGCGCTCAAAGATCAGGGCATACACTGCGTACTCGACCAGGACAAGGAGGCACGGCGCGCCAACAGGGCTTATTAGCCCCGCCGATCTGCCCGATTAGCCCGATCCGACCCGATCACCCCCAGAAAAAAGAAAACATAAAAAAATACATACACAATGAAAAAGAAGAATCTCATCAGCATGCTTTCTATAGCTGCTCTGGCAACACTCACCATTACTTCATGCGACAAGAGCAATGCCAAGATGGACGAAAAAACAACAACAGAAACCACTGCGAAGGCTGCCAACACCAGTAACATTGCCTACGTGGAGGTCGATTCCATCATGACACAGTATCAGTTCTGCAAGGAATACAGCAAACTGCTGCAGGTGAAGGGCAACAACATTCAGAAGACCCTCGCTGCCAAGCAGCAGCAACTGCAGGCTGCCGCCGCAAACTTCCAGCAGAAGGTACAGCAAAACGCTTACACACGCGAGCAGGCTGAAGGCGTTCAGGCCGGGCTGCAGAAGCAGAACAATGACCTGCAGGTGCTCAACCAGCGCCTGAGCAGCGAATTCCAGGCTGAGACGGAGAAGTATAACAAGGCACTGCACGACTCCCTGCAGCACTACCTTGCCGCATATAATAAGGATAAGAAATACAGCATGATCTTTGCCAAACAGGGCGACAATCTGCTCTATGCCGACAAAGCGTACGATATTACCAACGACATCGTTGCCGGCCTGAACAAGGCATACAAGGGCAAGCTGTCTGCAACCACCAATAAGGCAAAGAAGTAACTTTTTACTAAAAAAAACTGCCAATTATTTGGAAGTATTAAATTAAGTGCTTACCTTTGCACTCGCTTAAAAGAAATGGCTCCGTAGCTCAACTGAA
>LAHS01001759.1_pt1 | contig 23420 bp, 12 predicted proteins | sample 329651 | NCBI WGS metagenome assembly LAHS01 (sample SAMN03275699, study PRJNA271635) | activated sludge metagenome | isolation source: sample C-1 Sludge from hydrolytic chamber (first chamber) of Anaerobic... | reverse complement strand
CTTAATCTGTTCAATCTGATAAATCTGTAGCGTGATCTGTTCGCAATGATTCGTGCCCATTCGTGTTCATTCGTGGTTTACTGTTTCTCTGCGTTAGCCTTAATCTGTTCAATCTGATAAATCTGTAGCGTGGTCTGTTCGCAATGATTCGTGCCCATTCGTGTCATTCATGGTTCGAAATTTCGAGTCAGCTTAGTCCCCAAGGGAGGGGCGGGGTGGGCTGTAAAAAATTGATTCCCCCAACGGCTCCCAAGCCAAGTGTATCATTATCTTTTCGTCATAAAACAATATGCGTAAACAAAAAGGAAAGAATATGATACAAGGATTAACCCCTGTCTTATAAAAGAGCCCTATCTTTGCACAAAACCCAGACTTCAAACCTACATAACTAAAAACATTGTAAATGATAAACTTCAAGAGATGGAGAAAAGCAGGGGCTACTCTTTCCATGCTCTGCCTGCCCACCCTGTCAGCTTCTGCTCAAAACCCTATCATCAGCGATCAGTTTACTGCCGATCCGACTGCCCGTGTCTTCAACGGCAGGATCTACCTGTACCCCTCGCACGACATCAAGGCTCCCAAGGGACAGCGACAGGACTGGTTCTGCATGGCCGACTATCATGTGTTCTCATCCGACAATCTCGTCGATTGGAAAGATCACGGCGTGATCCTCTCGCAAACCGATGTGCCGTGGGGGAAACCTGACGGTTATTCCATGTGGGCACCCGACTGTGTCTATAAAAATGATAAATACTATTTCTTTTTCCCTGATGCACCCCGAGGCGGAAGAGGTTTCGGCATTGGCGTAGCCACTGCCAGCAATCCCGAAGGCCCCTTTACCTGTGAGGCAGAAAACATCAGGGGCATCTCGGGCATTGACCCCTGCGTGCTCCTCGACGACGATGGCTCTGCCTACATCTACTGGGGTGGCGGAGGTATTCGCGGAGCCAAATTGAAAGATAATTTACTCGAGGTGGACGGTGAGCTCAAAGAGATGAAACTACCTGAACGCAGGGACTCCGCGGGCCATACCGTCAAGATGCCGCCCATGATGGTTGCCGGCGATGAAATGATGGGGTTGCCCAAGGGATTCAAAGAGGGTCCCTTCGCCTTCAAACACAATGGAAAGTATTACCTCACCTTCCCCTGGGTGCGCAAGGACAACGGCACGGAGACCCTGGCATACGCCATGAGCGAGAACCCGCTCGGCCCCTGGAATTTCAAGGGCATCATCATGGCTGAGCATGCCAACGGCTGCTGGACAAACCACCACAGCATCGTGAGATATAAAGACCAGTGGTATCTGTTCTATCACCATAATGACTATTCACCACAGTTTGATAAGAACCGCTCCGTGTGCATCGACAAACTGTACTTCAATGCCGATGGCACCATTCAGGAGGTGAAGCCTACATTCCGGGGAGTGGGAGTGAGCAAGGCCACAAAACCTATCCAGCTCGACCGCTATAGCCACATCTCGGGTGAGGCAACGGTAGATTACCTCTCCTCGCGCATGCCTCAGATGGGTTGGCAGACAACGCTGAAAAAAGGAGGGGAGGTTTCTTACAAAGATGTTGACTTCTCGGGCACTCAGTCTGTGGCGGTGGCACGTGTGCAGGGCAATGGCACTATCGCCATCAGGGTAAACAAGAAGCAGATAGCTACTATGGAAGTGAATGCCGTAAGAATGTCGGAGGAATACATTTCCACTCTACCCGTATCGGCAGGTACGGACAATATCGGAGACATTGAGGTTATATGCACATCTGGCGAGGTACAGATAGACTGGCTGCGCTTCCTGGGTGAAAAGGAGACCGTACCTCAGGCACCTGCATTGGAAGACTACTTCGAGAAGGCGACCTCATCGACAGCCGCTCCCGATGAAGAGGGATTCATTCGCCGATGGCTTCTGCTGGAGCCCATCAGCAAAAGGAACATGAAGGAATATAGCTCCAACCTCAACTTCTCATACAAGTTTATGTCCAAGGAGCTCGGAAAGGAATATTATCCCGGGCAATTCAAAAACTTTCCCCAAGACGGACAAAAGGTAACGATAGCCTCTACGGGGCAGACCGTCCAGTGGCATGCCCTCGACAGCAAACTGTTCAACACCAAACTCTTCCGCTTCGCCTCGGGCATGAAGAAGCAGATGTATAGCGTCTTGTTCTGGGGCACGACCATCATTGACTGCCCGGGGGAGATGAGAGATGTACGGTTGGCCGCCGGATCGAATGGGGCCTCGACGTGGTGGCTCAATGGCGAGCCGGTACTCACTCTCGAAAGCGACCGCCGCATGGTCAGGGACGACGGCACGTCACAGCGCCTTACGCTTCGCAAGGGACGTAACATTCTGAGGGTCGCGGTTCTCAATGGCCCTGGAATGAGCGACATGTGTGCCCGATTCATTGACGAGAAGGGAGCACCCGTGACAGGATACACCATCAGGACCAGGTAAACTCATCGCTACTATAGACTTTACAAACATGAAATACAAAAATCTTTTGTTGCTGTTCGCACTTGCACTCTCGGCAGAAGGCCGGGCACAGACAGGCACCCCGTATATCCATGACCCTTCGACTATCGTAGAATGTGACGGAAAATACTACACCTTCGGAACGGGCGAGGGCGGCCTCATCTCGGAAGATGGATACCACTGGAGGGGCGGTGCGGTGCGCCCGGGACGTGGCGCGGCACCCGATGCCATGAAAATAGGTGACCGCTACCTTATTATATATGGTGCCACCGGAGGAGGACTCATGGGCGGGCATAACGGCAGAATTCTCACCATGTGGAACAAGACGCTTGACCCTGACTCGCCCGACTTCAGATACTCCGACCCGATAGAGGTGGCCAACTCCGACGGACTGGAGGACTGTGATGCCATCGACCCAAGCCTCTTCATGGATCCCAAGACCGGGCGGCTGTGGGTAACCTACGGCACCTACTGGGGCAACATTCGCCAGATAGAGATCGACCCCCATACCGGCAAACGCGTTGCCGGCAATGTGGAGAAAGATATTGCCATCGACTGTGAGGCCACCGACATGATCTACCGCGACGGTTGGTACTACCTGCTGGGCACACACGGAACCTGCTGCGATGGGGTGAACTCCACTTACAATATCGTTGTCGGCCGATCTCGCAGTGTCAATGGCCCCTTCTGCGACAACATAGGACGCAACATGATAGCCGGTGGCGGCAAGATGGTTGTCGGTGCGGGAGACCGTGTGGTGGGACCGGGACATTTCGGTCGCACGATCATCGACAAAGGTGTGGAGATCATGTCGTGCCATTATGAGGCAGACTTCGACCAGGGGGGCCGCTCCGTCCTTGGCATTCGGCCGCTTCTATGGCAGAACGGGTGGCCCCAGGCAGGCAGCCGCTTCCACGGAGGCACCTTCGAGATAGAATCGGAACGTCGTGGCTATGCCCTGGAGCTGGGCACCGACTTCGTCAGGATTCCCCAGGAACGACGGTTCTGGGGAGCACCTGATACGGCAAAGGTAAGGCCTATGGCCAGCCAAAGTCTGGAAGATGTCATCGACACATGGCCCCAAGGCGAAATAAGCGTTCGCTGCAACGACTATATGTTCCGTCCTAATCAGCGCTGGACGATCACCGCGGTTCCCGACAGCGGCGGATACCTCGGGCAACCTTACTACAAGATCGTCATAGAAGGCACCAACCGTGCTCTGGCAGCAACAGCCCAGAAGGAACTGACTACTGTCGCCAACTTTACGGGCGACGGCTCCCAGTTGTGGCGCATCGAGCAGCTCACCGACGGGACATTCCGCATTATGCCCAAAGTAATTCCGGGCATGGAAGGCATCAACGAGCACCTCTGCCTCTATTCTGCCGGCGACAGCACCCCGACCCTCGCCGAATACGATTTCGATAGCGACAACTCAAAATGGAATCTCAAACAACAATAAGCATAGATCGAATCAGTACAAATCTCTCATGAAAAAATTTATATTATCCGCCCTTGCTCTGTTGGGCTCCCTTACAGTTAGCTCGCAAAATCCCTACCTGCCGCTTTGGGAGCACGTTCCCGACGGCGAGCCTCGCGTGTTTGAAGATCCTGACCACCCGGGAAAGTACCGTGCCTATATCATCGGATCGCACGACCTTACCTATACGGCCTACTGCGGCAGCGACATTCGCATGTGGTCGGCCCCCGTCGAAGACCTTACCAACTGGCGCGACGAGGGTCCCATCTTCTCCTGGTTTGTGAATGGCCAGTGGGATACCATGTTCGCTCCCGACCTTGTGGAAACCACAGACAAGGCAACAGGCAAGAAAACCTACTGGCTCTACCCCCACAGCCGGGGCTGGCACCGCGTGCCTATGGTGTGCCGGGGCGACCGCCCCAACGGTCCCTTCACACCCGTCAACCTAACGAAGGACGGGCGTGAGTGCCTTCCCGGCTCTCTTATCGACTTCGATCCCTCCGTGTTTATCCAACCCATAACAGACAAGAACGACAAAGACTATGACACGGGCTATCGTGCTTACGTGTTCTATGGTTTCCAACACTCAACCGCCTGCGAGCTCGATCAGAACACGATGTACTCCATGCGTCCGGGCACACAGTTGCACGATTATTTCATTCCGGCAAGTGCCCGGTATGGTGTCGTACGCGATCCGGAGGGCACAACATATCCTGCGCTTTATAAAGGACAGAATCCCGGCGATTTCAACTTCTTCGAAGCATCGTCCATCCGTCAGGTAGGCAATAAGTATGTCATGGTATTCTCGGGCTACTCAGGCCCCGACTATGGTTTAGGATCTACCAACTCAGCCTTGCGTTATGCTTTCGGCGATTCTCCACTCGGCCCGTGGCGCTCGGGAGGTGTCCTGGTTGACTCGCGAGGGGTGGTGGAAAACGAGGACGGTTCGCATCTTATGATTTCCAATGCCGCACACAACACGCACGGCTCCATACAGCAGATCAACGGCCAGTGGTACGTGTTCTATCATCGGCCGCCCCGTGGTTTCGGTTTTGCCCGCCAGGCTATGGTTGCCCCAGTAAAGATCACGTGGGACAAGAAGCCGGTCGCCGATGGTGGCATGGTAAGAATTACCGCCTACGACCCCTATGCCAAGAACAACGAATGGGCGGCCAAAGCCTCTGACGGCACCCAATATACGGGAGCAGAGGTGACCAGCGAGGGATTCCAGATCTTCGGTCTTCCGCCTTATCAGTATTATTCTGCAGGTATAGTCTGCTTCATGACCGGCAACGAGTGGCTGCAAGACAATTTTGACGTATGGAACAACGGCATGGAGCTCGCAGGCATCACCAATAAGGGAATCGTAGGGTTTAAATACTTCGGATTCGGAGGACTGAAGAAAGCTACCAAAGGACTTAACGCCTTCGAAGGCACCAGCAAGGGCGATGGCACCCTGCTGAACCTACGCCTGATTCCGGGGGGCAAGGGTGCTTTCAAGATACATGCCGTTCTCGACAATCCATGGAAAGGCAGGGAGATAGCCGTCGTGGAGGTTGCAGCCGATGCCCCGCGGCAGCCACAGAACTATCAGGTTGCGGTGCCTGCCGTCGAAGGACTGAAGGGTAAGCACGCCCTATATCTTGTGGCAGAAGGTGCAGAAATGGAAAAGAAGGAAGAAAACCGACCTCGCTGGGGACATCAGCAGCCTCAGCGTCCGGAGGGCCTCTTCGATCTTGTGGGTATAGGCTTTTCAAAGGCAGGGACAGCCTGTGAGGCTCCTGTTGTACCTACGGTAAAAATAGAGGCCGACGGACAGGATCTCACAATTCCCACAGACCCTGTGCGCTGTACCAATGCCAACGGTCTCACCGACCTTATACGCTATCAGGTCTATGCACCTCTCAAGGCAGGATCCACGCTGCATGCCTCCGCAAGCAGCCCGGACGTGAAGATCGAGGTAAGTCCCATCGTGGAGAACCGTGCGACCATCACATGCACCTACAAGGGACTGAAGAAGATTTTCCTCATCAATTAGACCCATGTCGGGCTATCGGGGGCATCGAGATTCTATCGCCGGGGCATGGCGTGCTGACCAATCGCATGTCTCCAGTTTTGCCAGACTAAAATAACAATCATATCGAAACAACCTATCAACATGAAGAAAACTTTTATCTCGCTGATGCTACTCGCCCTAAGCGCGTCATCAGGTATGGCACAAGGACTAAAAGATGCCTACAAAGACTATTTCACCATCGGCGTGGCGGTGAATGTCCGCAATGTTACGGATGCAGCGCAGATGGATCTCATCAAGAAGGAGTTTAATAGCATTACCGCCGAGAACGACATGAAGGTGGCACTCATCCAACCCAAGGAAGGAGAGTTCCACTGGGAGAATGCCGACAAAATTGCTAACTTCTGTCGCCAGAATGGCATCAGGCTGCGCGGTCACAACCTCTGTTGGCACAACCAGTTTGCCGACTGGATGTTCGAAGACAAAAAGGGTAAACCTGTGAATAAGGAAGTGTTCTACGCTCGCCTCAGAAAGCATATCCAGGCCGTTGTTTCGCGCTACAAAGACATTGTTTACGCATGGGATGTTGTCAATGAGGCGATGGCCGACCAGGCTTTCGCCCGCCCGGGACAAGAAGCCAACCCTTACCGCGAAAGCAGACTTTACAGGCTCTGCGGCGACGAATTTATCGCCAAGGCCTTTGAGTTTGCCCACGAGGCCGATCCCAAAGCCCTGCTCTTTTATAACGATTACAACGCTGCCGACCCCGGCAAGCGCGACCGCATCTACAACATGGTGAAAAAGATGAAGGACGCAGGTGTCCCCATCGATGGTATCGGCATGCAGGGCCACTACAACATCTACGGCCCTTCCGAGGAAGACATCGACGCTGCCATCACCAAGTATGCTACGATAGTCAACCATATCCATTTTACAGAGGTCGATCTGCGCACCAATACGGAGCAGGGTGGTCAGTTGCGCTTCGCGCGTGGCGAGACAAGGCCATTGGCTCCCTATCTCCAGACCCTTCAGGACGACCAGTATGCCCGTCTCTTCCGTGTACTGCGCAAGCATGCCGATGTCATCGACAATGTTACATTCTGGAACTTGGGCGACAGAGACTCATGGCTGGGCGTGAACAATCACCCGCTGCTCTTCGACGAAAACTATAAGCCCAAGCGAGCTTATAACATCGTGAAAAACTTCAACCCCACGCTCGACAACGCCACGATTGCCGAAGACTTCGTACCCAGCGAGCTGAACCAGCCCAGCCAACAGTACCCCATGGTCAATAGCCAGGGCTATGCCCGCTTCCGTTTCGTGGCTCCCGACGCCAAGTCGGTCATCGTAACCCTCGGTCTGGGCGGACGTGGAGGCACCGTGCTGCGCAAAGACAAGGACGGCGTGTGGACCGGAACCACAGAGGGGCCGATGGACGAAGGCTTCCACTACTATCATCTCATCGTAGATGGTGCCGTTGTCAACGATCCGGGTACAGGCAACTACTTTGGTTCATGCCGTTGGGAGAGTGGCATAGAGATTCCCGCCCACGACCGTGACTTCTACGCCGACAAGGCTGTCGCTCATGGCAAGGTCGTTCAGGTGCTCTTCCCTTCTAAGTCAAGTAAGGTTAGTCGTCCCGCGTTCGTTTACCTTCCACCACAGTATGATGGCAAGAAGAAGTTCCCCGTGCTCTACCTGCAGCATGGCTGGGGTGAGAACGAGACAGCGTGGATGAATCAGGGACATGCCAATCTCATCATGGACAATCTCATCGCTGAAGGCAAGTGCAAACCCTTCATCATTGTCACCACCTATGGTCTGACCAACGACGTCAAGTTTGGCGCTATCCGCAAGTTCGATGCCAAAGAGTTCGAGGAAGTGCTTCTCAATGAGTTGATGCCTTACATCGACAGCCATTTCAAGACCCTTCCCAATAAGGCCAATCGTGCCCTGGCCGGCCTTTCCATGGGTGGCATGACCACCAAGCTCATCACTCTGCGCCGTCCCGAGGTGTTTGCTTACTGGGGGCTTCTGAGCGGTGGGCAGTATGCACCCGAGGAGATCAAGAACAAGAACGACGTGAAACTTATCTTCGAAAGCTGCGGCAGCAAGGAGCGTCCCGATGGTATCAGGCAGAGCGTAGATGCCCTCAAGGCCGCTGGCTACAATGCCCACGGCTTCGTTTCCGAGGGTACAGCCCACGAGTTCCTCACCTGGCGGCGTTCCCTGAAGGAGATGGCACCCCTGATGTTCCGATGATATCACTACTTTTCCTAAATAATATCACACACTTTTTTCCTAAATAACATTACTTTTTTTCCAGTAAACAATTATGTTAAATTTTAACAGAGTATTAACATGGAGCACTTTGAATCTATGAAAAGGCCGTTGTTGTTACTGTTCTTGTTCTGCTTGATTCCACTTGGAATTTCGGCCCAGAACATTGTAGAAGGAACAGTAAAAGATGAAGGTGGAGAACCTATCATCGGAGCTACTGTCCGGGTTGTCGGCGACCAGGCTGGCACCGTTACCGATCTGGACGGAAGGTTTAGCGTGCAGGCTCGGCCGCAATCCTCAATCCGCATCTCGTACGTCGGCTATCAGACACAGACTATTGCTGTGGCGGGCCGTAACAACATCGCGGTGACGCTGAAGGTGGAGTCGAGAACGTTGAGCGACGTCGTGGTTATCGGATATGGTGTCCAGAAGAAGAGCGACTTGACAGGTGCCGTAGCCTCTGTCAATGGAGATGATATCAAGAACCTCACTACGACCGATGCTGGTGCTGCCCTTCAGGGTAAGGTCGGCGGCGTACAGATTATCAACAGCGGAGCTCCCGGTGCCGGTGCCGAGATCCGTGTACGTGGCTACTCTTCGAATGGTTCCAACACTCCTTTGCTGATTGTCGATGGTCTGAAGGTGGACAATATCCAGTACCTTGACCCTTCTCTCATCAAGTCGATCGAAGTATTGAAGGATGCCGCTTCGGCAGCCATCTATGGTGCCCAGGCTGGTAATGGCGTTGTGCTCATTACTACAAAGAGTGGTGCCAACAGTGGCGGACAAGCACATATCAGCTATAACCTGAAGGCTGCAAGCCAGTCGATGGGCAAGAAGGCCGACCTCTTTCATGCTGCTGACTATATCGAGTACCACAAGTACCTGGGTGACCTTACCGACGAGAAACTTCAGGCAAATGGTTACAACGGGACGGATACCGACTGGTATGATGAGGTGTTCGGCAATAGCTGGAGCCTTCAGCACAACCTCACCGTCCAGGGTGGTAACGACAAGGGACACTTCCTTGCGGGGCTTGGCATAGTGAATAACAATGGTATGGTCAGGGGCGACAAGGATGTCTATAAGCGCTTCTCCGCACAGCTGAACGCTGACTATAAGTTCTTCGACTGGCTCAACGTGACAAGTAGCACCTCAGTGGAGAAGTGGAGTGTCAAGTCGGTAGGCAATGGCTATCAGTCATTTCTCAACTCTGTAGTATCCATTGACCCGCTTACACCTGCATACGTATATAGTCTCGATGATATGGGTATGAATATGAAAGATCAGTGGGGTAAGGCAAATCATGGTAATGTGATGACTCCTCCCGAATATACCGATGAGAATCCTATCTGGTATGGAACCTCCAAGTATAAGGAAGATGCTACGGGCAATCCGCTTGCTATGCGCGATCGCACCAATGCTACCAATGATGGCGTCTCCGTGCGCGGATCGCTGGCTGCCAACATCACTCCCGTAGATTGGCTGACTGTCACATCTCGTCTGGGTTATCGTATCAGCCATAGCAATGGGCATAACTACACAGGTCCCTTCTGGCTGTCTTCGATGGCACAAAGTACGAGCTACTCCATTTCTGCAAATACCAATGCAGGTCTCTATTATCAGTGGGAGAACTTCGCCAACTTCAACAAGAGTTTCGGCAGGCACAATGTAGGTGCGATGATCGGTATGTCGTTTACCAAGAACCACTGGGACAACACGAGTGCCTCGTCTTCGTCCACAGATCCTATCCTTGAGGGTGATGCAGCTCCCAACTATCAGTACATTGACTTCTTGAATGCAAATGGCAAGGCCAACCTCCTGTCAAATAATCAGCCAGGAGATGCTACGGAGCTTTCTTACTTCGGCCGTTTGTCTTATAACTACGATAACCGTTACTATTTCCAGTTCAATATCCGTCGTGACGCATTCGATGCTTCGAAGCTTTCTGCAGACAAGCGCTGGGGAACTTTCCCGTCAGTATCGGCCGGCTGGACGATCAGTAATGAGAGCTTCTTTAAGAATGTTGTCGGCAACGATGCTGTTTCCTTCCTGAAGCTTCGTGCTTCTTGGGGTAAGAATGGTAACGTCAATATCCTAAATGGTTACAAATATAACTCTACAATTGGCTTTGGTGGTTATTATAACTTCACGGAAAAGGCTACAACCGGAGCGGCTCCTACAGGATTTGCCAACCCCGATCTGACATGGGAGACCGCAGAACAGGTAGATTTCGGAATTGATGCCCGCTTCCTCAACGACCGTCTTACATTTGGCTTCGACTGGTATCGCAAGATGACCCGAGACCTGCTCATCAACATTCAGCCTTATCCAGAGATCGGTTATAGCAGTGCAACATACAATACCGGCGAGATCCTCAATACGGGTGTTGATGTGGAGCTTGGCTGGCGCGACCATATTGGTGACTTCAAGTATAGCGTCAACACTAACTTCTCTACTTTGAAGAATGAAGTACAGAAGGTGAACTCGCTGCTCCCACGTTATAGCGAGGTGGGTATCAGTGGTTTCAACAACAAACTTCAGCCTACGTTCGAGGCAGGGCACCCCATGTGGTATTTCTATGGCTTCAAGTATGCGGGCATTGACTCGGAGACAGGCAAGGCCCTCTATTACGACAAGGACGGCCAGATTACAGACGCTCCTACCGATGCAGACAAGCAGGATATTGGATCGGCTATACCCAAGTTCACCTATGGTATCACCCTGAACCTCGAGTACAAGGGCTTCGACCTCACCGTGTTTGGAACAGGTGCTGCAGGTAACAAGATCTACAACCTTATGGTTTCAGCAGACCGTCCCGAGATCAATGGTATTGATACCTATTGGAAAGATTCATGGAAGCAGGCTGGTGACAACACCCAATATCCCGATATGAAGAAGATTGCGACCGACTGGACGTTCTTCAGTTCAAGTGCTGCCGTCTTTAGTGGATCATACTTCAAGTTCAAGCAGATCCAGCTCGGCTACACCATTCCTGCCCGTTTGACCAGAAAGTTACTCATAAGCGCCTTACGACTCTCCATTTCGCTTGATGACTTCTTTACCATCACAAGCTATCCAGGTGCTGATCCGGAAACATCATCACTCAACAGTGGGGCTTCCCGCGGATTCGATAATGGTAACTACCCAACGTCCAAGAAGGTAGTCTTTGGTCTAAACATTACATTCTAATGAAAATCGACTCAACGATGAAAAAACATATAATTCCGATGTTTGCGCTGTTGATCAGCGTAACATTCTTTACCTCATGTGAGGATAAACTCGACATCGAGCAGAAGGGAACGATTCCTACTCCCAACTTCTATAATAAAGATGCTGACTGCGAGAAGGCACTTGCCGCCGCATACGAGGCTTTCCAGGTGGAGACTATGGGGCGCACTTCGATAGGTCCATCTATCTATACGCCATGCAAGGTGCTGGCCAATCACCCGGGCGACGATGTGAGCTACGGTGGAGGTAACTATGGCGACCACGAGTTTGGCGGATCGATAGACGAGTTCCGTTACCTCCATACCCCCGAGGCAATCAATGCCGTATATAGAGGGCTGTATCTCTCCATCTATAAGGACAATCTTATTCTGGATCATTTTCCTGAGCCGGCTACCGACTTCCAGAAACAGGCCGTTGCCGAGGCTACGGTCCTGCGTGCTTACAACTTCTTCATGCTGGCCACTTACTGGGGGCAGCCTCCTTTTGTAGATCATTTGCTGGACGCCGCCGTGGTTCCTACTAATAGCGAAATGACACAGCAGGAGTATTTTGAGTGGGTCGCCAGGCAGTGCAAGGATGCCGTAGGCAATCTTACCGAACGCGAAAGCGTGAACGACAAGTATGGCTCCTACCGTGTGACCAAGGGCTTCGCTTACGCGCTTGCCGGTAAGGCTCTGCTGTTTGCTGGCAAATATGCTGATGCCAAGGAGTGTTTCAAGAAGGTTATCGATTCCGGCAAGTATGCCCTTGTTTCCGGCGATGATTACCAGAAGCTCTTCCACGTAGAGGGTGACGGATGCCCGGAAAAGGTATTCGAGATGAACATGTACTACAACCAGGCAGCGGGAGACTGGAGCACAGGCAGCGGCTGGGGCTACATGAACCAGTCTACATGGATGGAGTCTAACTGCTTCAACTGGCGTGCAGGCAACTTCAAGTCAAATCCTGCCGGCAACTACTGCGGTATTGACGGCTGGGGCTCAATCGGCGTGCCCGAGTGGTATGGCGAGGAGTTTCATGAGAATGACGGCGATTCCAAGCGTTTCAGGGCTACTCTGATGCATATTGACGATGCTGTATATCAGACATCGGGCATTGCTGACATGAAGTATGTAAACGAGAATTTGAACAAAATGACTCCTGAGCAGTTGAAGGCGTCTAAGGAAGTGGGCATCTCTGATGTTACCCAGGGACTGTATGACCAGTCGTTCTATCTTCCTTTCAAGCATCTGATCCATGCGGCTGACTGTACAGATGGCGGTACCTATGGCAATAACCTCCGCTTGAACAACATCATCGTGATGCGTTATGCCGAGGTGCTGCTCGACTATGCTGAATGCTGCCTCCAGACGGGAGACAACGGCGAGGCGAAGAAGTATATCAACATGATTCAGCAACGTGCAGGTTCCAAGACGGTAAGTACAACGGTCAACATGGGTACGCTCATTCGCGAGAAGTCGTACGAAATGTGGTTCGAGGGGTGCCGTTATCAGGACGTTATGCGTTGGAGCAGGGAGGCCGCAACCCAGAACCTTCCCGAGGTTACAGCCGCAATGACTCATCTGAAGAATGCAGGATCGGCCGTTCCACATCTCTTCGACAAGCTGTTCCGCGCACCGAAGTCGGGCGAGCAAGTCACGTGGGAGCATGGTACCGAAGCCAACAGCCGCTTCTACATTATTCATACCCACGAGGCAAAGGACGCCGGATTCGAGGTAGGGTGGCAGGAGAAGCACCGCCTCTTCCCCTATCCGCAAAGCATTATGGACAACAATCCTAATCTCAAGCAGAATCCTGGCTGGGAATAGTTATGCCTCATCAGGGCTCATGTAGCGAATAGAGATGGTATTCTTGGGATAGGCAATACCCATGATAGGACAGTCGCTATTTGAGTGATCTCAGTTAATTCATAAAAAGAATCATGCGAGAATGCTGATACAAAGGCATTCTCGCATGATTCTTTGTTATTTTGCAGATATGTGAAAGAAAATGCCAATACTATCTTATTGTTATCGTATTGATTTATTTCTGTGACTAATTTTAGTCTTTTGTCTTGTTGGGTATAAGAGTGATCCTGATGTGACGTTTACTTTCGGCTTATATCCAATGATGTTCTGGCTCTTGCGAAAATCGTATGGGGGGAGTGGGGGGAGGCAAAGGGCTACAGTGTTGTGAAGGCGGTGACACCACAGTATGCTGTTACGCCCTTGTCATGATGATACATGCCCTCCTACGCTTCAAGCTGCGCAATGCGACAGTTTCCTCCTCAGAGACTCTTCTTATAGACCAGCTCCGACATCAACTTGATTTCTAATACTCCTACGCCGTATTTCAGCATGAGTATGCTGTCGCGACCGATCTGGGTCTGTACGTCGGCGGGACTGTTGACGGGCAGCCGGCCTTTCTGCATCGACTCCGTAATCTGCTGCGTGGCTTGCCCTATGTTTCCGGCAAACCAGCTGCAATAGGCGGCGTTGAGCAGATCGGCAGCGTTACTCTTGGGCATGGTGATGATGTGGGCATAGAGGTCGGTTGCCTCCTGCAGATGGCTCTGCCATAGGTGTGACCAGGCCATCGCACGTTTGACATTGATATCATCGGGCAGCTCATAGTCGAGCTTGAACAGCACCTGTGTGGCTTCCTCTGCACGGTTGCAGTAGATGAGCGAGATGGCATAGTTGAGGGCAAAGAAGCGATTATCGACGTGACGCGAGCTGAGTTCACCATAATAGTGTGCCGACTTCTCATATTCCATCAGTTCGAAGCTGGCCTGGGCATAGCCCTTCATGGCTTCTTCATCGTCGGGGTGCTCACCGAGGATAGTGAGGTAGGTGTTCTGTGCATAGACATATTCCTTGTCGTGCATGTGCAGAAGCGCCTGAAGATGCTGGTCGCCCAGGTCGTCATAATCGTAATAGGCGTCCAGCATCTCTCCGGCAGCCTTATAGCGTTTCTGCTTGATAAGAAATTTTTCCACCCTGGAAGCCTCCGCATGCATGTCGGCCACAAAAGGACTTGCCGTGAGAAAAAGATAATGCTCCTCATCGAAAGGGTTGACAAAGAGTTTGCTGTCATCGCTCAGAACGAAGAAGCGGTAGAGGTCCTGCAGGTACATGCGGCGCACATACTGTGCATCGTTGAGCTGCTGCTCTCCTGCCATTCCCATGTCGGGGATGGCGTCTCCAGAGTTGATGGCCTCCTTGAGCTGGTCGGGTAGCTTCTGCATTACGGAGGAGGTAGCCAGGACGAAGCTGTACTTGTCGGAGTCGCAGAACATGCCACCGCGCAGGATGGTATCGATCATGCGTGAGTGCAGAAAGTCGGCGGGAAGATGCTGGAGCTGGGGATGGTCGGCGGTGAAGGGCATAAACCAGTTGCAGAGCGTATAAAAGAAGGAGAACCGCTTCATCTGGGCGAATCCGCTGAAATAGATGTCTACACCCTGATTGCGCATATCCATCACGTGCTGCAGGCTCTTCTCCATCTCTTCCATCTTTCTCTCGGTCTCGTCGGGGTGAAGCATGTCCTGCAGAGCTGCCTCGTTGCGGTGTGGAAGAATGTCCGACTGTGATAGGTCGAAACGCTGATTGCGGAGCAGAGTGGGCATGATGTCTTTCTGGATCTTGTCGCTGTCGCGTTTGGTATTGAGACAATAGATCATCTGTATCTGCATCTCATAGATCTCCTTACGCACCTCCGGCTTTGCCAGTAACGAGGCAATATGCCGGTGCTGCTTCTCAAACTTCAGGGGATCTGCGAAGTGGGCACAGAGTGTCCAGCCCACCAGCGCGCGCTGTCTGACATGTACCTCCTCGGCCTGTTCGTACACCCGTATGAGCATGGCGAGCCGTTCGGGGTCGTGACTGTTCTGACACGAGAGCATGACGGCGGTGATGAGCAGCTGGACATCGGCCACATCTACGGAGGGGGAAAGAAGCACCTGCCCCATCTGCACGGCAAAACTGCTGCTCCACAGGGGTGAGAGCAGAATGGCGGCAAAGAGCTGCTGCAGATAAGTGTGATGATGAAGGTGAAGGTCACGAAGCCTCTCTGTGCGGGTGTCTTCGGTTTCCAGGGAGGCCAGTGCCGTATCATAGACGAAGGCTTCGAGGTGCTGGCGGATATCCTCTGTATCGAAAAGAATCTTCTGCTGCATGCGGCTCAGGGCTTCCCATCGGGGCTCATGGGTCGCGGCATAGCGGGTCATGACATCGCGGACGAGCCTGTAAGCGCGTGAGGTGAGTGCATGATGCAGTTCCTCCCGTTTCTCGTCGCGGAACCCCCGGAGCATGTAGTCGCACATCAGCTGATAGTCGGTTTCGATGGCTCCCAGCTGAGTGTCGATGTCGGCAAAAGGCATACCTGAGAGGAACTGACGGAGACGACGGAGGGCCTCGCCAAGATATTCCTCAAAGATGAGGTCTTCTATTTCGTTGAGTTCCTGCATGTCTCGTCTGGAGTGTGTATCGTTCTGATAATATTCCATCGTCGGTGTCTTTCTGTTTGCGTTGTTCAGTATCACTTAATACCTCTTGGCACGGGCCACATCGCGTGACCGCGGTGCAGTTATAGGCGTGTATCTCAGTTTGGGCAGAGCCCTGATGGTCTTGCTGTCAGCTCCCATATATTGATGTATGACACGTGCATAGTGGTTCACACCATGCCGGTCGATGCTCTTGCATATCGAGTTATACACCTCCGTGAATATTCTGAGCTGTTGCTGTCGCTTTTTCTCTGCAAGGCTCTTCTCCCTGAAGGCTATAACGCCAAAACGGTAATTCTTGTCGCGACTATCCATCAGCACCACATGCCGTGCAAGCCGTGCCGTCGTGGCCTGTGGTTCAGGCAGCAGCTCTGCGTCCATCTCGTTGTTGAGAAGCATCTTCAGGCGGATCTTCACATCGTTGATCTGTATGCGGTAAACGTCGTTCTTGGGCTTGCCGCTGTCGATGGCCATCGTGGCCAGCAGGTCGGTAGCAGAGTATCGCGTGATGGCAATCATTTTGTCGGCCAGCTGTTCTATCTTGTTGACGCGTGACATACGGTTGGCCATGAGCTGCCAGTAGAGGTTGGTGGAAGAAACGTATCTCAGCGGCGTGCCACGACGCTGCAGCTGCTCGGCACGCACCAGTTCGGTCACAGCTCCCTCTACATGTCCGCCCGAAAGCAGAGTGTCGATGTCGAGATGGGCGTTGGTCTGACGCAGCCTCACGTCCACCCCGGCCTTCTGAAACAGGCTGTCGGCAACGCCGATGAAGAGCGGCAGGCAGTCCATGGTGGGTGTTGTGGCGATCTTCAGGGCCGCCGAATCTTCACGGGCCAGCCTGAGCTGTTCGGCGCGAGAGATGCGCTGCTTCTCCTTGTAACTGTCACGACAGGCGACAAAAGAGCAGGTGAGCACGAAGCCAAGGGTATATAAAATTAGCTTTTTCATTTGGTGCAAAGTTAGTATATATTTTTTGGAAACAGAGAAAAAAAGAGTACTTTTGCACGAAAGAGTCGTCAGAGGAATCATGTATACCGTGAGTTTTTTCACGCAGAAGTTTTTCCCTTTCAGAGATAGTGTCTAAAAACACGGACATGGAGTAAACTCTGTATGAGAGAAAGACTGTACCCTTTGAAAAAAGGAGAAGCCCCTGCACGAGAGCCCCTCCCGACTTGAAGAAGCAAAATAACACCTACACTCAATATGGCAAAAGACAAGACAATGTACGTGTGCAGCAACTGCGGCTACGAATCGGCCAAATGGCTGGGCAAATGTCCATCATGCGGCGAATGGTCCACATTTAAGGAGATCAAGGTCGCTGCAGCTGCCTCGGGCGGCAGTGCCGCGAGGTCGGCAGCACTATCACTCCGACAGGGAGGGGGGCACCCTCACCTGCAGCCCGGGACGCAGACCAAACCGATGCTCCTGCACGACATCTCTGCCAAGGACGAGCCCCGCATAGATACCCACGACGAGGAACTTAACCGCGTGTTAGGAGGCGGACTCGTGCCCGGCAGCATCACGCTGCTCGGTGGTGAGCCGGGAATCGGCAAATCGACGCTCACTCTACAGACCATACTCGGCATGCCGGAGAAGCGCATTCTCTATGTCAGCGGTGAGGAGAGCGCCCACCAGATCAAGATGAGAGCGGAGCGACTGAGCAGCACCGCTCCTGAATCGCTGTACGTCCTCTGTGAGACTTCACTGGAAAATGTCTTCGGACATATACAGGAGGTGCTGCCCGAGCTGGTGGTTATCGACTCCATTCAGACCATTTCGACCGAGGCGGTAGAGTCGTCGCCCGGCAGCATCACGCAGGTGCGCGAGTGTGCCGCTGCCCTGCTGCGCTTCTCCAAGACCAGTGGCGTACCAGTCATTCTCATCGGACATATTAATAAGGAGGGAACCCTTGCCGGACCGAAGATCCTGGAGCATATCGTCGATACCGTGATCCAGTTTGAGGGCGACCAGCATTACATGTACCGCATTCTGAGAAGCATGAAGAACCGCTTCGGCAGCACGTCGGAACTGGGAATCTACGAGATGCGGCAGAACGGCCTGCGCCAGGTGTCCAATCCCTCCGAACTGCTCCTCACCGAGGATCATGACGGACTGTCGGGGGTGGCCATCAGCAGTGCCATAGAGGGTGTTCGACCTTTCCTTGTGGAGACACAGGCACTCGTGTCGTCGGCAGCCTACGGCACACCTCAGCGCTCTGCCACGGGTTTCGACCAGCGCAGACTGAATATGCTGCTGGCTGTGCTGGAGAAGCGGGTGGGCTTCAAGCTGATGCAGAAAGACGTGTTCCTGAATATAGCCGGCGGACTGCGCGTCACCGATATGGCTATGGATCTCAGCGTGATAGCTGCCGTGCTCTCAAGTAATGTGGATACCCCGATCGAAGCAGGCTGGTGTATGTGCGGAGAGGTGGGCCTGAGCGGTGAAGTGAGACCCGTGAGCCGCGTGGAACAGCGCATTGCCGAGGCCGAGAAGCTGGGATTCCAGCATATTGTCCTTCCCTCATATCATCTGAAGAGCATCAACACCGCAAAATATCAGATAGAACTCCACCCCGTGAGGAAAGTGGAGGAGGCTCTACGCGCCTTGTTCGGATAAGAAACACGGAGGAGACAGAGCGTAACCCCTTATAAATAAGATTTGAACCATTATAAAATAAACTACAACATTGAAAGATTCAGTAATTATCGTCAGCGGAGGCATGGATTCCATTACCCTGCTCTATGAGTTTCAGGATCGCATAGCCTTAGGCGTGTCGTTCGATTATGGAAGTAACCACAACGCTAAGGAGATACCCTTGGCCGAGATGCACTGTAAGCGCCTGGGCATTCGTCATGTCACCATACCTCTGGGCTTTATGCCGCAGTATTTTAAGTCGAGCCTGCTGGAGGGCAGCGAAGCTATACCCGAAGGCGACTATGACGCAGAGAATATGCAATCGACGGTGGTACCCTTCCGCAACGGCATCATGCTGAGCATTGCTGCAGGTATAGCCGAGAGCGAGAAACTCAAATATGTCATGATGGCCAACCACGGCGGTGACCACTCCATCTATCCCGACTGTCGGCCGGAGTTTGTCAGTGCCATGTCGGCGGCTACCCATGCCGGAACCTATCCCGGCATAGAGATCTTCGCACCTTATACCGACATCACCAAGGCCGATATAGCCCGTCGTGGCAAAGCCCTCAGCATAGATTACGCGGAGACATGGAGCTGCTATAAGGGTGGCGAGAAACACTGCGGCAAGTGCGGTACCTGCAGGGAGAGACGTGAGGCTCTGGCCGAAGCGGGTATAGAGGATACGACGGAATACGAAGAATGAGGGCTCTATATCGAACCGTATGGGTAAATCGGCTCCGTCATGAAGCTTTAATCACGATGCGAATAAGCATTAATCACGTTGCGAATAAGCATTAATCCCGATGCGAATAAGCATTAATCCCGTTGCGAATAAGTATTAATTGCAATGTCGATAACTATGAATCGTAACGCGGACGGTGTGCACCGTCTTACCCGTACGATGCGTTATAGAGCCAGAACAAGAAACCGTGTTTTTGTCAGGTGGGGTTGACAAATACTATAAAAGCCACACTTGGGGAACATGAAAAGATGAAAAAAGATAATTCCTTGCCCTGTCCTACAATAAAAAGTATTATCTTTGTGGTGAACTTAGAAATATAGACATATAGCATTTTAACCCAATAAACAATTAATAAAAATGACAATCCAAGAATTTAATTTTGCCGGAAAGAAGGCAATTGTCCGTGTAGATTTCAATGTGCCATTGGACGAGAACGGTAACGTTACTGACGATACGCGTATCCGCGGAGCCCTGCCCACCCTGAAGAAGGTGCTGGCTGACGGTGGTGCCGTGATCATGATGAGCCACATGGGCAAGCCCAAGGGCAAGGTGAATGCTAAGCTGAGCCTGAGCCAGATTGTTGGCAAGGTATCTGAAGCACTTGGCGTAGATGTGAAGTTTGCTGCCGACTGCGGTAACGCTGACAAAGAAGCTGCCGACCTGAAGATGGGTGAGGCCCTGCTGCTCGAGAACCTTCGCTTCTACCCTGAGGAGGAGGGCAAGCCCGTAGGCGTGGAGAAAGACACTCCCGAATACGAGGAGGCTAAGAAGGCTATGAAGGAAAGCCAGAAGAACTTCGCCAAGAAGCTCGCTTCTTACGCTGACGTTTACGTAAACGATGCCTTCGGTACCGCTCACCGCAAGCACGCTTCTACGGCTGTCATCGCTGACTACTTCGATGCAGACTCTAAGATGCTGGGCTTCCTGATGGAGAAGGAAGTTACTGCCATCGACAACGTGCTGAAGAACGCCCAGCACCCCTTCACCGCTATCATCGGTGGTTCTAAGGTCAGCTCAAAGCTCGGCGTTATCAAGAATCTGCTCGACAAGGTAGATAACCTGATCATCGGCGGCGGTATGGGTTACACCTTCATCAAGGCCCAGGGCGGTAAGATTGGTAAGTCACTCCATGAGGACGAGCTCATGCCCGAGGCTCTCAATGTGATTGCAGCTGCCAAGGAGAAGGGTGTAAACCTGAGCCTCTCTGTAGCCACGGTATGCGGTAAGGATTTCTCTAACGACACCGAGCGTAAGGTATTCCCCATCAGCCAGATCCCCGACGAGTGGGAGGGTATGGACGCTTCTGAGGAAAGCCTCGAGAACTGGAAGAAGATCATCCTCTCATCAAAGACCATTCTGTGGAACGGTCCTGTGGGTGTATTCGAGCTGGAGAACTTCGCTCACGGCACTGGCGAGATTGCCAAGGCTGTGGCTCAGGCTACACAGGAGAACGGTTGCTTCTCGCTCGTTGGTGGTGGCGACTCTGTTGCCGCTGTCAACAAGTTCGGGCTGGCCGACAAGGTGAGCTATGTATCTACCGGTGGCGGTGCCATGCTCGAGGCTATCGAGGGCAAGGTTCTCCCCGGCGTAGCAGCTATCAAGGGCTAATATCGCATGAGGACGCTGGCCAACATGCGTTAGCGTCCTATATAGCACAATTATTGAGAGCACATTCCTGCAAAGGAGTGTGCTCTTTTTGTTTTTGGAACGTTAATATTATGAAATACGCCCCTTTTGTTATTCAATTTACTTATATTTGCACATCATCTATTGTCAGAATAAGGATTATCACTCCATGATAAAAAGATTCTTTCTTTCTGCCTTGCTATGTCCTGCCATCGCCCTATCCTCTGTGGCGCAACGGAATACCATCAGCAGTCCCAACATAGCTTCGCTGCAGGTCGTAGCCGGAAATGATTGGCAGGAGCTGCCCGTCGTCCGGCTCGGAGAGGGTCAGCCGATCATCATTTCCTTCGATGACCTGACACACGAATACCATCGCTATAGCTACAAGCTGGAGCACTGTGAGGCCGACTGGAGCGTGTCGAAAGATCTCTTCGAGAGCGACTTCTGTGCGGGATTTGCCAATGGAAACACCATTGATGATTTCCACGAGTCGGTAGGCACCAATCAGTTTTATACCCATTATCGACTTCAGATTCCTAACGATCGATGTCGGCCGAAGATGAGTGGCAACTACAAACTGACGGTCTACGATGAGCAGAATGATGATGCCGAGGTGCTTACAGCATGTTTTATGATCGTGCAGCCTATGATGAAGGTGGATCTCAATCTCACTTCTCAGACAGACCTTGACATCAATGGGCGTTATCAGCAGCTGGAGATGAGGGTAAATTACAACGGCATTCGTCCCACCTCGCCGGCAGATCAGATCGTGACGGTGGTGATGCAGAACGGCAGTTGGCACGATGCGGTGATCCATGCGAAGCCGCAGTATATCTCCGGTGACGGTATGATATGGAGCCATAACCGCAGCCTCATCTTTAACGGAGGCAACGAATACCGTAAGTTCGAAATGCTGGATGTCACCCATCCTACTATGGGGTTGGAAGAAATGTCGTGGGACGGCACCTGCTATAATGCCTATATCTGGCCCGATGAGCCTCGGCCGAGCTATGTGTACGATGAAGATGCCAACGGCACATTCTATATACGCAACTCCGACAACACGGAGAATGACACTCAGTCGGAGTATGTCATGGCCCATTTCACGCTGAAATCGCCTCGTCTTCCAGAGAAGGTCTATCTTAATGGAACATGGACCAACGACTGGTTTACAGCACCTTACCAGATGCAATGGAATGAGGAACAACAGCAGTACGAGGCTGCTCTGTGGCTCAAGCAGGGGTATTACAACTACCGATATCTCGTACAGCGTGCCGATGGAACCACTACCCTGGTGCCGAGTGAAGGCAATTTCTATCAGACACACAACAAATATCAGGTCCTGATATATTATAAAGGTAACGGCGACCGAGCTGACCGGCTGGTGGGCTATGCTACGTTGGCACGCTGATTACTTTATGATATTGTCACTATTACTGCAATAAAAATATTCCGTATGTGGCAGTTTTGCCGTAAAAACGGAGTGCAATTATTTTTAAGTTCAGTTTTTCTGTTTATCATTATAACATATACTTAATAACAAAAATTGACTAATATGGCAAATGTAAAGCCCGCTGAGGGTAAATTGGGAATTTTAGTAGTAGGCTGTGGTGCCGTAGCCACAACATTCATGACCGGCGTACTCATGGCGCGCAAGGGTCTGGCCAAGCCTGTCGGCTCGGTTACACAGTATGACAAGATTCGTGTAGGTAAGGGAGATAACAAGAAATATCTGCACTATGGAGAGATTGCTCCGCTGGCTACGCTCGACGACATCGTGTTCGGCACATGGGACGTATATCCACAAAACGCCTATCAGGCTGCCGTATATGCCGAGGTGCTCAAGGCCAAGGACATAGAGCCTGTGCGTGACGAGTTGGAGCAGATTGTGCCTATGAAGGCTGCTTTCGACAGAAACTATGCCAAGCGACTGGACGGCGACAACGTGAAGCCGTGCAACACCCGATGGGAGATGGTTGAGGCCCTGCGCAAGGATATTGTAGGCTTCAAACATCGCACCGGCGTGAGTCGAGTAGTGGTTATCTGGGCTGCCTCTACCGAGATTTACGTGCCTGTAGACATGGAGGTGCATGGCACGCTGGCCGCGCTCGAAGCTGCCATGAAGGCCGACGACCGCGAGCACGTAGCGCCGAGCATGTGCTATGCCTACGCCGCGCTGATGGAGGGCTGCCCTTTCATCATGGGTGCACCCAACACCACGGTGGACATTCCGGCCATGTGGGAGCTGGCAGAGAAAACACGCATGCCTATTGCGGGCAAGGACTTCAAGACCGGACAAACGCTGGTCAAGTCGGGATTTGCCCCCATCCTCAAGGTGCGCAACCTGGGACTCAACGGTTGGTTCTCTACCAATATTCTCGGCAACCGCGACGGCCTGGTGCTCGATGAGCCTGCCAACTTCCACACCAAGGAGGTGTCCAAACTGTCAACGCT
>LAHS01003763.1_pt1 | contig 23659 bp, 20 predicted proteins | sample 329651 | NCBI WGS metagenome assembly LAHS01 (sample SAMN03275699, study PRJNA271635) | activated sludge metagenome | isolation source: sample C-1 Sludge from hydrolytic chamber (first chamber) of Anaerobic... | reverse complement strand
TTTTTTTTGCAATAAGAGAAATATCCGTATCGGGATCTTGCGAACCGGATGATCCATCGGTACAAATAATATAACTAACCTGCGTTTTTTTCTTTAAAAATTCCTGTACCGTACCGCCTGCCGCGATTTCTATATCGTCTGGATGCGGACCGATAAACACTGCGTTTTGGGCTCCCAAAACGGAAGGTATAGGAGCCAAACTTTTAATAATTTCCAAATTGCTCATATTTCACCTCTTTGTTGTTAAACTACCCTCCGGCATCGAAAACACGTCTTCTACCGTGCTGAAAAAAGTAGATGCGGTAATGGCGTCGCGGTCCTCAACCGGTGTCATTTTGTTAAAATTAATAACTCCCAAAAGCACTAAAAGAGTTACTTCTTTTGTGTGCTTTATATTGATAAGTCCAAGGCGTTTTCCTTCCTTGAAAAAGTCTTCAAAAAGGCTAATCCGCTTAGAAATTACACGCATCAAATAACGCTCGTAATAATTTTTGTTTTCGAGATTTTTGACGCTGGTAATATCAAACTTATTGAAATTAATATCAACAAGCTGCATTATTTTTTTCATGCGCTCGCAGTAATCCGTGTTTTTGTCCGTGGCGACTTTTTTAATTTCGTCTGCAAGGGCGTTGATTTCGGTCATCAAAACCTCTTCGACAAGATGTTCTTTGCTTGCGAAATAATGATAGAAAGTGCCTTTTGCAACCCCCATTTTTTCGACAATATCGTTAACCGTCGTAGCGTCGACGCCGTTAGTTAAAAAAAGATTTTTGGCAGTATCTAATAATTCTTTTTTTCTTAATGCTACAATCCTTTGATTTTTCATCCTTTAACCCTTTAACAATTATACTTTAAAAACAATTATACTACTTATTGTACCTTTGGTCAATATTGAATTTAAAAATTCCAATCAGGAACGAATATAGCGCTTGAAGAATCTTTATCCTGCATAAATCCGTTGGTCATACCCAATGATATAAACTTATTTATTACCATTTTATATTCAAGCGGTTTAGTATTATTCCTTAGTATAGGATGCTCCTTAGCAAGTGATGAAGGAAAATATTGATTCATTATACTGACGTAAGTGTCTTTACCCAAATTTTTATAAATCCAGTCGATTATATCCCTCCCTTCGTTGGCCCCCGAAGGCAAAACCAAGTGCCTTACGATCAAACCTTTTTTCATCAAACCGTTTTCTATGACGTCTTCCCCTACCGTTTCACGCATTTTTAATAGTGCGGCTTTGGTTATATCGGGATAATCCGGAGCTTTTGAATAATCTCCCGCGCTTTTTTTTGTGAAGTATTTAAAATCGGCAAGATAAATATCAACGTAGGGTGCTAAAAGCTCTAAAGTTTCTTCTTTTTCGTAACCGCTTGTATTCCAAACGATAGGAATTTTCGGACGGTAAATATTCAATGCGTCTATTATTTGATAAGTAAAATGCGTAGGTGTAACCAAATTTATATTATGGGCGCCCTCGCGCTCAAGTTTAAGCATAATATCCGAAAGCTCTTTTATCGAAATGGTTTTACCTTTTCCGCATCTGCTGATTTCGTAGTTTTGACAGTATAGGCATTTTAAAGAGCAACCCGAAAAAAATATCGCGCCGCTACCTTTTGTTCCGCTGATAATCGGCTCTTCCCACATATGGAGCATATATTTTGCGATTTTAAGTTCATCGGATAAATTGCAATACCCTGTTTGTTCGCTTCGGTCTACCCCGCAGTTTCTCGGGCATACAAAACAAGCGCCGTAACTCATCTTTGATTAGTGTATTCCCATACCGAGGGGATTGCCGAAACGATAGCCCTGTATTTTGCTTTTTGAATTTCGGGTAGATTATCCCATGCGGTTATATCGGAGTGCTTAAAAGCAAGCGTAAGCTTATTGCTTTCGCCGTCGATTCTGTAAAGATTGTCCGAAAAACGAAGTTCCTTTCCGCTGTAACCAACGTATCCTTCGGTACGCATATAGGTAATCCAACGGCGGTGTTCCATCTGCGCCAAAACTTCGGTTTTATCTTTCCATTTTATTTGGTCAAAGAAAGATTCCTTTAAGGTTATGACCGAATTAAATTCTTCCTTTTGAGGCATCCAAAGCTTGTCTTTTTTATTTAATGTCAATACGGTATCCCTTCCTTGTCCCCACTCCAAAGGCTCATCTGCTGAAATTAATTTTTCGTCAACGCCGAAAGAATACGCCTCGAAAATTCTAGTTTTCATACCTATTGCAGAAGCTTGTTTTTCACGGATATCTGCGCTTCGTTCGTTTAAGTTAAATTTGAACTTATTAAAAGGAAGGTTTAAAAACATTTCTTTTAATTTTTCCGCCTTAAGGCTGCAAAATTTGTTCGATAAAGCATGCTTTTGTTGCCGAAAGGATAAAGATTAAATTGATTTCTTATGCCCTTGTCGCAAGTTTTTAAAGAAAGCAAACTTCTGCTTTTTTCCGCGCTGTCTATGTTGACCGCGATAAACGGTTCGTTTTCTTGATTTTTTTCGATACTTTTTGAAACGTAGTAAGAACGTAGATTTGTTGCTACTTCCAAATTGAGCTCGTCGCTTCCTAAAGCTACAACGATATAATTAATACCTTCCGTTTTATCCAAAAAATTTTTAAGCTCGCTTGTCCTTGCATCAAGCTCTTCAAATTCAATTTTATATAAAGGATTATCGCAGTCAAGATTAAGATAACTGTATTTAAAAATATCCGGGCAGTTAAATTCCAGTTCCTTTTTTATTTGCTTAGCGTCCAAGCTTACTAGACGCACTTCAAGCGAAGTTCCGTATACTTGACCGCACCAAAGGGCGGTTTTAATAACTTCTTTTCCGATAATTCCGCCGCCAAGCATTAATAAACTCATTTTCCGTTGATATTTTGTAAGGTTCATATACAGCGGCTTTTTATCAAAAAGCGTTTCCGCCATATATTTGATTTCGTTGATGCTTCGAAGGGTTATATTTTCCGAAACGGTTAAAGAATCAAGATATTTTTCGGTATCGTTATGCATCGAAAAAGCGAAAATATCAAGTTTTACCTTAGTATTATTAAACCGCTCTACAATTCGTATCGCGTTATCGGCGTTTAGGGAATTTTTGTCAGTTTCGTCGTGCATTAAAAATACTTTTATAGGCGTTCCAAATCGCGAAAATGTTAATTTTTCGATAGTCGAAGAAACGCTGCCCTTATTTAACCCTGCTCCGATAATTTCGGCGCGGGAAAGAAGGTCTGCCCTTATTTCGTCCTTATTTGCTTCGGAAAACACTATCGCAGGTTTTCTTTTCATTTGCCCGTCCGCTTTATAATTGTAATATTCGGCAAGCACAATAGACCGATCGTTCAATTCCGAAAAAATATAAACATCCTTAACGGTGAAACGGTATTTCATTTTTATTCCAATTCCTTAATTAAATATAATCTGCTTTCAAAGTCGAGTAAAATTCTGGTTTCAAGGTCAAAGCCCATTCCGACCAAGGGTTGGTGAAGCTTTATCCCTGCGTTGTTTAATAAATCTCCGCCGCAAACGTATTCTTCTTTTTCGGTCTTAAGAACGATTTTTTCAAGAACGTTTTTGGCGATAACTCCGTCTTCAGGAAGCTTTATCGGCGTAACCATTGAGACGGCTTTTGAAACGATGGGGACAAATGGTTTCAACGCAAAAGCTTGCCTTCTTGCTTCGATTTTATACATTTTGTCATCATCTAAGCCCTTTAATCTTAAAATATCCGAATTTGTATTAGCGTAATGAATTTTTGTAAACATGACCGCTATAGCTTCGCTTCTATCCTCGGAAACGGTAATCCATCCTGCGTAATTTCCGCTAAAGCCGTCCATTAAGCGGTAATATGTGCCGAATTGGAAGGTGCGGCGGTGTTCTTTGTAAAATTCTATCTGCTCTATAGCGCTTTTTTTATCCTGCTTACTGCTGTAATTGAGGTCAAGTTCATATCCTAAAAGTCCGAAAGAAGCAGTGTTAAATCTTCCGTCAAAGGAAACGGTTCTGAAAGTTTGATTGTTGGGAGTCTCCGAAACGTGTGCGCCCATCGTTGAAGGGGGATAGCCGTAGCCGGTGCCCTCTTGAATAAAAATCCGCTGAAAAGCGTCGGTATTATCGCTCGTCCAGGTTTGAGGCATAAAGCAGAGCATTCCCAAATCGAAGCGGTTTCCGCCCGATGCGCAGGATTCAAATAAAATATTGGGGAACCGCGCGGTTAATCTATCAAGAAGGTTATATAAACCTAATATGTATCTATGGAAAAACTCCCCTTGATTATCAGTTTGTCCGCTCATCATATCCGAAAACGTACGGTTATAATCCCATTTAACGTAATCTACCGCTCCTTCCTCAAACACTGCTTCCAGAGCGTTATAAAGATAATCGACAATTTCCGGTCTTGTTAAATCGAGTTGCATTTGATTTCTCGTTATACTGGGCGTTCTGCCCTCGATTTTTACCGCCCAATCGGGATGAAGCGCGTACAAATCGCTTTTGTCGCTAATCATTTCGGGTTCTACCCAAAGACCGAACAAAAGTCCCAATTTTTTAATTTTATCGGACAGTCCCTTAAGCCCTTCGGGAAGTTTTTTCTTATTTACTACCCAATCCCCTAGAGACGAGCGGTCGTTATTTCTACGACCGAACCATCCGTCATCAAGAACGAAAAGCTCTATGCCGAGGTCTGCGGATTCTTTTGCAAGCCCCAAAAGTTTTTCTTCGTCAAAATCAAAAAACATTGCTTCCCAGCTATTAATAAGTACGGGACGCTCTTTATCTTTCCAGTTGCCTCTTACGATATTGTTTTTTATAAAAGAGTGCATATTTTGCGACATGCCGTTAAGACCGCGGCTTGAAAAAGTCATAACGCCTTCGGGGGTTAAAAACTGTTCTCCCGCTTTAAGGTCCCAGTTAAAGCAATACGGATTGATACCGCTTAATATGCGTGTTTTACCAAACATGCCCACTTCGGCAGCGGTATAATGGTTGCCGCTGTAAATTAAATTAACGCCGAAACATTCGCCTTCGTCCTGCGTGCAGTTTTCCCTCTTAAATACTGTTAAGGGGTTGTGCCTGTTTGAGGACGCGCCGCTTTTGCTGTCGTTTATGGTAATTCCGCTGTTTAATGCTCGTTCAATTTTATTTCTTTCTCTTGACCAAGCGCCGTCAAAGGTCAGCATAGTAAGGCCTGCGTATGGCAAATCCAACTGCATAGACATTATCCGCTTTATCTGAACTCGGTCTTTTGAATTATTGACAAGCTTAGTCTGCCTGGTGATTACATCGCTCGCGTAAAACACAGTATAATACAAAAACATAGATAAGCCGGCGTAATTATCGATTAGCTCGATTTCAAGCGTTTTAATATTTTCTCCGTAGCTTGCGGCGTTTCCCAAAGAGTCGTTTTTGCCGCTTAAAATTTTGTGGCTTTTAAAAATAAAATCGGTAACGTAAGTCCCGTCGGATAAAGTTACGTCTAAAAAAGGCTCGCGGTAATCTCCTTTTCCTATGCCCGAATATTCCAAACACAGATTATCCAAAATCATAGTTTGGTGCTTTTGATCGTAGCCTACCATTGTGCCCATTCCAACAGAATTTTTTTCCGAAAGAGCAGTTTCGTCAGGAAGCTCTTTTATCTTCTTTCCGTAAAAAAGGTTCTCCAATTGACCGGTTTTTGTAACACGAAATATATATGATGTGTCTTTTGTATCAAGCTTGAAAATTGTATCTTTTATTACGTTAATCATTTTTCCCTCAATTAATTTAATGTCGTTTTTTCGCCGTCGAAAGTAATTGAAAAGCTTTCTTTCAAAATGCTTCCGTTATTAAAAAGCGCGGCGTATACTTCTTCAAAAAAGGAAAGCGCGGTAGTTTTTGCTTCGGCGGCAAGCTCCGGCACGGTATAGTTAACCGTTTTTTCTCCGTTGAAAATTTCGGGAAAACTGTCGCGGCTAAGATTAAACCAATCTTCCTCTTTCGCCTCCTCTTTTAAGCGTAAAAAGCCGGTAAACCGTTTTTTCAAATTAAAAGCGTCTTCGATTTTATCCGCCAAACGGTATTTTAATCTGTTTTTTGAGGAGTCGTGCATAAGGCTGAAAAAAACCTTTGTAGACTTAATGCAAAACAATACTTTCTTTTCGCTTATATCCAGTCCGTACAAAGGAGCGCCCACTTTGCTGTAAAAGCGGGCTATGCTTTTTTCTTCTTTTTTTGTGGACAAAAAAGTGTTTTTTACCGAATGATATTTGCGAAAATCCCCTTTCAGTTCGTCGCGGATAACAAGTAAATCAAAACCGCTTTCTAAGCGCAGATGTCTTTCCGCTCTCTCGCTCATTCCCTTCTTCTTATAAAGAACGTCGTCGTAGTAACGGACGTAAGGGTGGATCTTTAAATCCAAGCTGTAATGGCAGATATATCCAAATAGATAGGAATAAAAAATAGGATCGCGGGTTTCTTTTGCGTAATCTACCATCGACCTAAAAGATTCGTAAATCTTTTTTTGATGCAAAACGTTTCCAAGCTCTTTTCTTTTGTTTTTATCAAAATACATCGTAAAGAAAATGTCGGGACCTTGCGCGCCGAGATAAAACGCCCCCAAATTTTTTGAAATTAAATCTTGTATTTCTTTCCTTGCCGCAAAAAGCACTTGCTTACAAAAATAGTTATGAAAAACTAATGCAGGCATAAAATACCCCTTAATTTTTATTTCGCGCGCCGCGCGTTAACTTTTATATTATCATAAATTTATTTAATATTCAATATTAAAAAGGGCTATAGGATGATAGCCCAAATTTAAAATTCAAAATCTACGGTTGCCCGTTCAAGTCTTACCGACTTTACAAACTCGCTGATTTTTTTATGTTCGGGATGTTCTTTATAAATTTTTAAATCCTGTTTATCGGAAAAAACCGTTATAAGCGCCATATCGAAACTCATATTGTCGGAAGAAAGACAATCTTTTCCTATTTCCATGTTAAGAATTTCCGGAATTATTTTTGGAAGTTTTAAAAGCGAGGTTTTAACGTATTCGATAATTTCGGCTTTATTAAGCCCGTTTTTTTCTTCGCAAAATTTCCAAAGTACGATATGTTTAATCATTTTTTCTCCTTAAATGGTTCGCTTATATTAAGTCGCAGATAATTTTTATTTTCTCTTTTTTCGTTTTACAATAAAACTCACGCAAAGTCCGACTAAGGCAGCGGCAAAAACGGAGCCTACGCTGATAAGCGCAATTTCCGTTGGAGTTAAGCCTTGCTGGTTTTCAATCGATGTAATTTTTAAGTACGTTACCGCAAAGGTTCCAAAGTCGTTGCCGCTAAAACTTATGTGCGTAGTAGAGCGCGAAGCGATGAGCTTAGTTGCGGTTGTATTTGTAATGCGGTAAATTTCGCAGTCCTCGGGATCAATGCCGTTTGGTATCGGAAGAAATATCGTAAACGTTTCAAGACCGGTTACGGGTGTAGATAGCCCTACTCCGTAAAGTAAAAAACCTTCCGAAATTTCCTTTAGTGCAATTTTAGCTTGCCTGTATTTAACTCCATCGGTAATTCTTGCCGTATTTAAATCAGCATCTATAGAAAAATTGCCCGATACTTTAATTCCCGTAGACTCATCAATTAACTCTTTGGTTTCTCCGTAAACGACAAATGAACCGGACAAGGGCGCGGATATAAAAAAGGTCGAACACAATAAAACTATGAAAACAACGGATAAAGATTTTTTCATAAAAATATTATATACGCTAAAATTAAAAATCGCAACTTTAATATAAAGCTACCGAAATATCGCTTGAAGCTATCGCGCTTTCAAAATAAAAGTCATTTTTTTGTTTTGTAAATTCGGTAAAACCTGGACAATTTAATAATTCCCAAATATGACGCGATGCTCTTTCGGCGAGTTTTTCTACAAGCGAAAAAGGCGCGCTCATAAGTGCGGAAAGATTGTCGCTTGCGCTTTCGCATACTACGCCTAATACAGAAATATCGCCGATTTTAGAAAAATTTCGCTTAAGTGCGCTTCCTGCCGAGATTCCGCCTAATGAAATTTTTATTTTACCGATTTCGGATTGCTTTCCCACGCAAGCATCCACGGCAATAATCGGCGAATTTTTATGAACTTTGGAAATGTAGTTATAAATATCGTTAAGATTAAGCGCGGTTACGGTCCAATCCGACCGCCCGTACACATACGCATCAACATTAAAACAACTTGTCAAAATATCTCCAACCAAAGGGCCTAGGCAGTCTCCGGAGACTCTGTTTGACCCAATACAAATAATAACGGGCTTTTCCATAAAGAGATTTTTAACTCGCATAGGTAATTTTATTCCTGCAATTGCATGGAATATACGTTATTTAAAAAACACGAACAAACGTTCGTATAAACTATGCAATTAAGCTTAAAATTAACGCTAATTTGCGTGGAACATTTGTTAAACAATAATGTTTATAAGGGTAAATAATTTCCTGAAGAAAAAAACGACATTTTTCTTGCCCTCCAAAAATTTAATAAAAATGGCAAAAATCTAAAGAAAAAGATTAAAAAACAGCGCTTTTTTGAGGCAAGAAAGTTTCACATGAAACATATTTCTCTTTTCTTCGCGCTCGTGGAACATTAATAATAAAGAGAAGAATGATAAATTATTGTGCCGATTCAATTGTCGCAGATGGTTTGAATAATTAATTCCATATAGTTGTATTCTTTTTACAGACGTTCTAAAGGAAGGGCTTTATGCCGGTTCGTTGTGCGCCCAATGAGGATTTATTCGGGGATAAGTATTAAAAATCTATCAGCCCTCAATGGTGAATAATGATTATTTGTACGGGCTTGTATAATGATGCTGCTATAAGTGATAACATTATCGGTAAACTACAACGAATATCCTCGGTCAGAGGCGTATCGAATGCTTTTGTAAATCCCTTAAAAATGTACTAATTTTTGGTTTTTTTAATATATGATAAAACAGGCGCGCAGCATTAAGTATGATAAAACATGCGTGAAATATTAAAGTAAAAAAATAATAAGCCCTAATTGCGAAATAAGAGATTGAGAAAAAATATAATAAGCTGATGATCTTCAAAGCAAGATTAAATTCAAAATGGAATGAATTTTTTTAAAAAGAAAAAAGTTTTAATACTCAAATTAAATAATAGGATGTAATGTACGAATAAGGATTTTGCTGCGCCAAAAACAATTAATTCAGTTCAAAACATCATTAATTATTTTTAGGAAAATAAATTATTAATATGATTGACAATTAATATTCGATTGATTTTGTGTAGGTTTCACGTGAAACTTGTTTGTATAGTGCAATCAAAAGATTAAGAATATAAAAACTAATGAATTCTATTGAGCACGAAAGAGATGGGTGCTCGCAGTTGTCCTTATGGTATGCGTAAATTAATTAAATGAACAAGCTATTGGATTGGGTTTGTTTTAAATTATCTTCTGTCTTATTTAAAACTTGCGGTTTATTTATTTTAGTTAACAAAAATTTTATTTTTAAAATTATTTCATGTTTGGTCGTTCGTTGTGAAATAAGTTTTACCTTCCATTTTCTCCTTTATTCATTTAGATTTTCAATGATTTTAAAAAATACTAGATTTTTTAGCTCTGGCAAAGCGTTTTTTTTGAAAAAGGAAGAACTTCCTGGGAGTTGTAATAATAGTTATGTTTATACTGTGTCTTTTCATTAAAAGAATTTTTTACTTTTCTATAATTTTCTCATGTAATCTTTCGTCAATTTCACGTTAATTTATAATGAAAGATTTCTTCTTCGTGGTATTTAGATTTTCGTTTTTTTATTGATTCACTTATAAATATTATACAATTTATTTAAATTTTTGTTAAAATTGACCGACGGTCAATTTCTTAAAAAAATATTTTTATTTTTTTTAAATATTGTTTGCAATAGTTTTATTGTTGTATTATATTTAAGCTAAACAAGAGAGGTTTTTATTTTATGAAAGTTAGAGAGATCGAAAAGGGGGACGAAGATGTATTCTTATCCCTTTGCAAGGATTTTTACGAATCAGGAGCGACAAACAGAGGATACGATAAGGGGCTATCGGAAAAAACCTTTGAATATTTGATGAGCAGACATGAAAACTTATGGGGGTACCTTTTAGAAGATATTGATACTAATGAACCGGTGGGATACGCGCTTTTAACTTCTTACTGGTGCAATGAGGACGGGGGGAACGTAATAATACTTGACGAGCTTTATATAGCTCCTACCAACAGACACAAAGGCTACGGCAGCCAATTTCTAGACTGGATAGAAAATGAATTTAAAGATAAAGCCGTATCGATTACTTTAGAGGTTGTAACAACCAATACCATAGCTAAAAATTTATACGCAAAACTGGGATACGCTGAAGACGGTTTCGAAGTTTTAACAAAGAGGTTGCAATAGTAAGGGGCGGCCTTTTTTTATTTACATAAATATGGATATGAATAATTATTTAATTAAAATTTGGTAAAAAAATCGTTTTTGAGTAAATTAAACTATGTTTGAGTGGATGAAAATGTGGATAAGTGCATAAAATATGCTTCTTTTACATTTTCTTGACTTATTAGTATGGAGATGCTACAATTTGCCATAAACTTATTTTAATACTTATATAGTGAGGTATATATATTGAAACCGAATTACAAATCGATATTCCTTATTGCGGGTGTTTTTGTTGCGGTTCTTTTTTTAATTTTAGCGCTGTCGGGAGTGTTTGATTCGGGAGCGGTTCAGATTGACGATTCGGAACTAAAAGCCAAAATTGACAGCGATGAAATAATCGCAATTTACGTAGGCGATGATTATACCGCCTATTGCTTATATCTTGAGGACAAAGACGATTTGGATAATTTCAGCTCCAATCCAAAAAGATATGCAAGCGCTTACGCCGTAATAACGAGCAGAATTAATCTTATCGAATACGTGGATAAACATAACGCAGATGTAGTCGCTCCGGGGGAAACGATAAAATACGGCCTTTACGATCCATCCGAAGGCAGTATTTGGTCAAGTATCCTTCCGATTTTATTAATTTTAGGAGTAGGCGTTATAGTTATTTTGTTTTTGGCCCGCAGCGGAGGCGGAAACAATAAAGCTATGAATTTCGGCAAAACGCACGCAAGAGTCCATACTTCCTCAAAAGTCCGCTTTAAGGACGTTGCTGGCGCAGAGGAAGAAAAAGAAGAACTTAGAGAAATTGTTGAATTTTTAAAGGATCCTAAAAAATTTACTTCAGTCGGAGCGAGAATCCCAAAGGGCGTTCTTTTAGTTGGCCCTCCCGGAACAGGTAAAACTTTATTTGCAAAAGCTGTTGCAGGGGAAGCTGGCGTGCCTTTCTTTAGCATAAGCGGTTCCGACTTCGTCGAAATGTTTGTAGGCGTCGGAGCATCAAGAGTAAGAGATTTATTTGAACAAGCCAAAAAGAACCGTCCCTGCATAGTATTTATTGACGAAATCGACGCAGTCGGCAGACAGCGCGGAACCGGACTTGGCGGCGGACACGACGAAAGAGAACAAACCCTAAACCAATTGCTCGTTCAAATGGACGGATTTGAAGTAAACGACGGCGTTATCATTATGGCTGCAACAAACCGCGCAGATATTTTGGATCCCGCGCTCCTTCGTCCGGGCAGATTTGACCGTCAGGTCTTTGTAAATATTCCCGACGTAAAAGGAAGAGAGGAAATCTTTAAGGTTCACAGCCGTAATAAACCTATGGCAGGCGATATTAATTTTAAAACCCTTGCGAGAATCACAAGCGGTTTTACCGGAGCCGATATTGAAAATCTTTTAAACGAAGCTGCTATTCTCGCCGCGAGAAGCGGAAGAACCATTATTGTAATGGGAGATATATTAGAAGGCATAAATAAGGTTATTGCAGGACCTCAAAAGAAATCAAGACTTATAACCGAAAGCGACAAACGTATAACCGCTTATCACGAATCCGGACACGCAATAATAGGAAAATTGTTAAAATACTGCAACGCCGTACAGGAAGTTTCAATTATTCCTAGAGGTCAGGCGGCGGGATACACGATTACAAGACCGATAAACGATGACAGCCATATTACGCTAAACCGCTTAAACGACGAAATAACGATGATGCTCGGCGGAAGAGCTGCGGAAGAGACAATCATTAAAGATATTTCGACAGGGGCAAGCAACGATATTCAACGCGCTTCGACGATTGCAAGAAGCATGGTATGCGAATGGGGTATGTCAAGTCTCGGAAATATTTTCCTCGGCGGCTCTCACGAAGTATTCATCGGCAAAGATTTTCAAGCGCAACACGCTTACAGCGAGGAAATGGGCGCTAAAATCGACGAAGAAGTCAAAAAAATTATCGACAGAAATTACAATCGCGCTTTAGAAATTATCCGTAATAACAAAGAAATAATGGATAAAATGGTAAGGCTTCTTTACGAAAAAGAAACCATTTACGGAGAAGAAGTCGATATGCTGTTCGAGGGCAAAAGCGTCTCTGAAATCCTCCAAATAATGGAAGAAGAGCAAAAAAAGCACGAAGTTAAAAAGCCCGCTGCGGAAAACAATCCCGCCCGTGATGCGGTAAAGGAAATTGACGCTGCAAAAGAAGAGCAGGAAAAAGCAAATCAATCCGCTCTTAATGAACAGGCTTCAAATCAAGAAGATAAAGAAGAAGAAAAAAGCATAGAAACTCCTAAAGAAGAAGAGGATAAAAAAGAACCGCCTCAAGTTAAAAAGGTTGCGCCAAAACCCCAAAAACCACCTGAGGAAAAGCCGAAACAATAGGCGAAAAATGAAGCTGCTTATAGATAACATCGAAAAAGACAAGGTTTACGCCTTGGCGGTATCGGGCGGAATTGATTCTATGGTCCTGCTCGACTGCTTTATAAAGCTTAAAAGCAAAGAAAACATTGATTTTTTCGTTGTAACAATCGACCATAATATTCGCGGCGAAACCTCGGCATCGGACGTTTTATTTGTAAAAGGCTATTGCGACAAATATAATGTAGAGTGCGTGCTTTACAGCGTGGATGCTCCGAAATTAAAAAACGAAAAACATCTTACTATGGAGCAGGCGGCAAGAGAACTGAGATACGGCGTCTTTGATTCTTTGCTTACCTTAAAAACTGCAGATTATATCGTTCTTGCTCATCAGGCAAGCGATCAGGCTGAAACCGTTTTGATGCGCATTTTAAGAGGAACCGGAATAGAAGGACTTAAAGGTATTGCTGACAGATCGGGATATTTGCATCCGCTTATTAAGTATTCCCGAGAAGAAATCGAAACTTACGCTAAAGAAAATAACATTTTCCATATAGAAGACGAAACTAATCTTGACGAAAGGTACACCAGAAATTTTTTTAGGTTGAGTGTTTTGCCTTTGCTTAAAACCCGTTATCCTCAAGCGGAAAAATGTATTAACCGTCTTTCATTATACGCAAAAGAAACAGACGATATGGTGAAAGCTCTTTTTGTTCCGGCTAAATTTGATAAAGACAGGGCTTGGCTTAACTTAGATGTATTCAGCATGCAGGGGACACTTGTCCGAAAAAGCATAATGGATGCGTTTAATTTTCTTTCCGTGAGGGAGGACATTGAAAAAAGGCATATTGACGCGCTTGTTGAGCTTTCAAAAAAAGAAACTTCAACTTCTATTGATATGCCTTATAATATAAAAGCGGTGAAAGAAAGAGATAAAATCGTATTTTTTAAAAATACTGTTAAGGAAGAATACGAAAAGGCTTTCAGCATTAACGAAAGTTATTCGTTTTTAAATAAAGCGTTGGTTTTTATTAAGGTTAACGCCATAGAAAAAGGTGTTTTTGATGCGGATAAAATACCGCCCGAAGCAAAAGTCAGGACAAGAAAGGAAGGGGATTTTTTTAAAAGATATAAAGGCGGAACAAAGTCTTTGGGAGATTATTTTACAGATATAAATCTTCCTTTATATTTAAGAGACAAGACTTTACTTCTTGCAAACGGCAGTGAGATTTTGCTAATTGCGGGAGGGGAAGTATCCGATAAAATCAAGGTGGACGAAAATTCCGCCAAAATATATAAAGCTATTTTACTAGAGGATGAAGATGAAGGAATTTGTTAAAAAAATTTTGATTGACGAAAAAGCTATCGCAGAAAAAATCGAAGAGCTTGGTAGGCGCATAACCAAAGATTACGAAGGTAAAGAAGTTATTTTTATCGGAATTTTAAGGGGTTCGGTAGTATTTATGGCTGACCTTATAAGAAAAGTTGATCTTCCATGCAAACTTGATTTTATGTCGATGTCAAGCTATGAAGGAACCTCGAGCACCGGTGCGGTCAAAATTAAAAAAGACCTTACATACGATATCGAAAACAAAGACGTTATCGTAGTAGAGGACATTGTGGACACGGGTACGACACTTAATTACCTTAGGGATTATTTGAAACTAAGAAATCCCCGCTCCCTAAAATTTTGCACGCTTTTAGATAAGCCCTCAAGACGTAAGGTAGTATTTAATTGCGATTACTCTGGATTTACCATACCCAACGAATTCGTTATAGGTTTTGGACTTGATTATAACGAATCGTACAGAAATCTTCCTTACGTTGCCGTACTGGATGAAAAATTTATTAATGAAGATTAGTCAAAATTTAAAAAATTTAGCTGATTATTTTTCTTCGTCTCCTCTTTATGCGGTAGGAGGGGCACCCCGCGCTGCAATTTTGAATATACAAGCATCGGACATTGACCTTGCCTCAGCGGTGCCAAGTGAAAGCGTTATAAAAGTGCTTGAAAATTCTCCTTATAAAGTAACCTCAACCAGTCCGAAAATGGGAACGCTAAAAATATCTATCGGTGAAGAAAGCTACGAATATACCACCTTTAGAAAAGAAAGCTATACAATCGGACACACTCCCGACAAGGTGGAATTTATCGCCGACTTAAAAGAGGACGCACTAAGGCGCGATTTTAGAGCAAACGCCGTTTATTTTGATATAAAAAAGGAAGAATACGTCGATCCCCTAGGCGGAATAGAGGATATAAAAAGCAGAATCTATAGAGTCGCCAAGGATAACGTTTTTAATGAAGACGGCTTAAGAATAATGAGGCTTGTAAGGCAATCGTGCGAATTGAATTTCGAAATTGATCCGGACACTTTTCTTCTTGCGAAAAAAAACGCTTTCAGATTATCCGAAATTTCCCCCGAAAGGATAAAAGAAGAACTGGATAAGATTTTAATTGCGGATACCCGTTATCCCGAGCTTAAATGCGAAAACGCGCATTATCGCGGTTTAAAACTTTTAATAGAGCTTGATGCTGTAAAATACATTCTTCCGGAAATTTTGGAAGGGAAAGATTTAAAACAAAATATTAAGTATCATAAATTCGACGTGCTTGAACACACATTAAAAACCGTTCAATACGCTCCTAAAAAAATTCGACTGGCTGCTCTTTTTCACGATATAGCCAAGCCTCCCATTATGAAAAAAAACGGCAACGCGCACGGACACGAAATGCTTGGAGCGAAAATGACTGAAGAAATAATGGAAAGGCTTCGCTATCCCAAAAGCACAATAGCCCATACCGCAAGACTTGTCGAAGGACATATGTACGATCTAAAAGAAGAGGCGAAAGACAGAACGCTTAGGAAATTTATACAAAAAAACCACGATATAATTTTGGATCTTGTCGCCCTAAAAAAAGCGGATGGACAGGCTACGGGAATGGCGGACGGAAAAATAAATATCAGAATGGAAAAGGTTTATTACGATATGATTAACGAAAATATTCCTTTTACCGTTTCGGATTTATACTTAAGAGGAAGCGATCTTATAAAAATGGATATTGAGCCTATAAAAATCGGTATTGCACTAACCTCATTACTTGGTGACAGCGTAATGAAAAAGAAAACGAAAGAAGAAGAAATTAATTATATACTTTCACATAAAAAAGAATTTTAATCGGTGTAACCGTAGTTTTTAAATTAATTTTCCAATAAATAACTGAATTTAATAAAAGCTTGCGCACAATGCTAATATTATGAAAAAATACGCGCAAGCCCTTATCGCATTAATCTTATTGGTGGGTTGTATCATTAGCCTCTACGGTTTTACCGTATACGCGGTGCCCGAAATAAAAAATACAGAAATGCCGGTTTTGCGTGCTGAATTTACAACTTCGTATAAAACCTCCTCCGAAGGAAGAAAATACAATATCGCATTCGGCGCGTCAAAAATAGACGGATGTATAATTAAAAGCGGAGAAATTTTTTCATTTAACGAAATTGTCGGTCCAAGGTCAATAAATGCAGGATTTAGAGAAGCAAAAATAATACTGGACGGAAATTTTGTAAACGGAATAGGGGGCGGCGTTTGTCAGCTTTCCACTACCGTATATAATGCCGCGCTTCTTAGTGACATGGAAATAATAGAAGTCAGCTCTCATTCTTTGCAAGTTGCTTACGTCAAGGCGGGCTTTGACGCTATGGTGTCATCGAATACAGATATGAAATTTAAAAACACTACAAATAAGGATATTGTTTTAAGAGTCACAGCAGACGGCGAAAAACTGAATGTGAAGATTTACGGCGAAGCCCAGTCCTCCCAAATTGAGCGAATTTCCATTGTGATAAAAAATATAAATCCTCCGCCGCCTTCCTATATTGAAAATATCGGCGATTATCCTTTAGGAGAGGACGGTCAATATATTCTTAGAAAGCAAGTATACGGAAAAGAAGTGGAAAGCTATATATCCCGAAAATTTTTGGGAATAACCGAAACCAAGAAGATTCGTCACGAATACTATAGAGGGCTGCCTGCCATTATCGTGATAAGCGAATAAGAGGAACGGACAGCTGTTTTTAAAATAACAAAGCATCGCTTTTTGCGATGCTTTTTTCCTTAGTGCGCCAAATTTTATCAACGTTTTCAAAAAAGTAATCCTTTGTAGGGGGCACTATTTTATATTATGAGAAAATAAAATAAAGGGTTACCGTAATTCACTTTGGACAATACGGCAGCTTATAAAAGTTATTATCTAAAAAATAAATTTTTATAAAACGGACAGAAAAAAACCGACCTCTATTGCATAAATTTAATAGAAAATATATAATTATTAAATTAAGTTTTTTTTGGGAGAAGTATGAAAAACGAAAAGACAACGCTTGTATGTAACGGAGAAAAGAACGTTAGAATTTTGGCTGTAAAATCAGCTTGGTTTTACGCTTTGGGGATACTTGGACTGCAATTGTTTATCGGTTACGTTAACAGTTATCAATCACAATTTTATACCAGTATGTTCGGCGCGGATCTTATGGTAGTAGCTGTAATAATATTGGTATCTAAGGTAATCAGCGCTATTGCCGATCCGTTTATCGGTAATATTATCGACAGAAGCAAGTTTAAATCGGGAAAAATGCGTCCTTTTATTTTGCTTTCTTCTTTCCCAATAGCAGCCATTACAACGCTGATGTTTATCGCAATTCCGTTTAAGTCGATGACGGGAATGTATATTTACATAACGATAACGACTTTGCTTTGGAATATATCTATGAGCTTTGCGGATATTCCCTCTCAAGGCATGCTTGCCTTGCTTTCCCCCCGCCCCGAAGAAAGAAACATGGCGGCAGGTATCGCAAATATCCTAAAATCGATTGCTCTTGCAGCTCCCGGCGTTATCGTACCCGTAATTTGCGTATTTACAAAATCGGAAGGCGGCGCAATCGGCAGATTGGAATACCTTATATCGGCTCTCCTTATATGCGTCATAGGCTTTCCGCTTTATTTACTTATATTTATTAAAAACAGAGAGGCGGTTCTTACTGCGCCTAGTCCAATGAGCCTTAAGGAAATGCTGAAGGAACTTAAAAATAATAAGATGCTGATGATTGTGTTTTTGACTTTTATGCTTGGCTTTGGCAGAAATATGGCAATGGGAATCGGCGTTCAGGCGGGCGCAACTCTTGCAAAAGACGGAATCACTCTTCCTTTTATAGGCTTTATGGCAGGCGAAAATCTTACTTGGCTTTTAGGGCTTACCGCAGCCGTGACCGCTATGGTAAGTATTATCTTTATACCTGCAATAAATCAAAAATGGGGAGAAAAGAAAACATTTATCGTTTTTGCAATTTACGGCGGCTTAGTATGCACCGCTTCTTTTTTGCTTTACGCGCTTTCGGATTCGGACAGCTTTTTGCGTACGATTTGGGGAATTTTAATTTATCAAATTTTCGTAGGATTTGCGTTTGGACCTAACGGATATCTTCCGATGGTAATGACTTCGGATATTGTCGATTATACCGAATGGAAAACGGGGAAAAGAAACGAAGGCACGCAGTTTGCGGTACTCAGCCTGTCCAATAAGATAAGCAACGCGCTTTCGGTTGCGGTAGGTATTTTTATCGTCGGCGCATCGGGCTATAACGCAGCAGGTGTAAAGGCAGGCACGTTAACGATTACTCCTACTATGCAAACGATTGTTTTTGCCGCATTTTTATTTATACCGGGACTGTGTATGCTGCTTAGTATGATCCCTATGTTTTTCTATAAAATCGATGGGAAAGTAAAAGAAGAAATGCATTTGGCATTAGAACTTAAAAGAAAAGAAGCTAAAGAAGGATAAACATTCCCGCATGCATAAAAGCCGTAGTTCCCAAAAGCGATAAAATATGAAAAACGGAATGCATATATTGTGTTTTGCGTCCAAAAAAGCTAAAAGCAAGTAAGCAAAATACAGCCCCAGATATAAAAAACCATTTTGCGCCTTCAGAAATCGTTTGTCTGTTAACAAAATATGCGGCGGTAAGAAGCAACGCAATAACAACGTCCAATATCATCATCAGCCTTGAAAATTTTTGTAAATTGATAATTGACATAATAATATTTCCAAAAGCTATAGCGGTGCAAACAGAAATCGCAACTATATCATAGACGTGTATTTTCATTCCTAAGCACAAAGGAATTCCGCAGGAGAGGACAATAAAGCCGACTCCCGCATGGTCGATTTTCCGAGCTGTGGCTTTGCGTTTAACGTTACTTGTAAAATGGTAATAGAAGGATACCGTATAAGGAAAAGCGCAAAACAAACCGCTTAAAGCCGCGGTAAAAATTAGAAAAGGCTTATCGAGTAACAATATAGTGTAAATCATTATAGAAAGGCCTAAAACGCCTGCAAGCAAGTGCGAAATGCAGTTTATCCTTTCCTCGCTTCTGCTATAGTAGACTAAACCCTTGTCCTTGTATTCGCTTCTGTTACTTAGATATGTATCTTTGTCCTGTAAAAATTCCATATAAAAAGCGTACCAAAATTCCCCTTTAATCACAACCGTTTATTATAAAATATTTATATAAAGCTTATTTATACAAATTCGTTATTTATTAATTTATTGTATTTTATTTTTTATTATAAAGGAACAACTGATTTTTTTACAAACCGGATAAGAACCATTTGTTATGCTTTATTACTATTATGTAGAAGTAATAAAAAATAAGAGTTACAATGACAAATTTAGCAATGACGATATTCGGTTTTACAATAATTTTTGTGATGACCACGCTTGGAGCGATGTTTGTTTTCTTTTTCAAAAAAAATATTTCAATAAAAGTAAATACGGTTTTTTTGGGTTTTGCTTCGGGTATTATGATAGCTGCCTCGATTTGGTCTCTATTGCTTCCGTCAATAGAGGCGTCAATCAACCTAAATAAATTGAGCTTTGTTCCCGCAGCTTTCGGCTTTATTTTGGGCGGATTGTTTTTGGTGCTATTGGATAAAATAATTCCCTATTTTAAAAAGGAAAAAGAAACGGAAAACACGAGATGTCAGACTATACTAAAATCAACCAAATTATTTTTAGCGGTTACCATTCATAATATTCCCGAAGGTTTGGCGGTAGGCTTCGCTTTCGGTGCGGCGGCGACATTAGGCGAGTCTGCGGCGTATATTTCGGCGCTCGGACTGTCAATAGGCATTGCTATTCAAAATCTTCCTGAAGGCGCGGCTGTAGCATTGCCGATGAAAAACGCCACGGGAAGTAAAAATAAAGCTTTTTTATATGGAATGGGTAGCGGTATCGTCGAGCCTGTATTTGCCCTTGTGGGTTATTATTTGGCGGCGTTTTTTACCGCTTTGCAGCCGTGGCTTTTGGCTTTTGCGGCAGGCGCAATGATATTTATTGTCGCCGAAGATTTGATTCCCGATTCAAAGTATCCGGAAAGTCCGCATTTAGGCACTTGGGCTGTTATGGCAGGTTTTTCTTTAATGATGATTTTGGACGTTGCGTTAGGATGAATGTAAATTATTTTTTTTATAATATTCCGTTTAATAAAAAGTGAATCCCTTTTTAGTCTTTAAAGATGTGATAATTTTTTTAAAAATAAACATACATACGATATGGATAATAGCGTTTGGAATGAAAATTTAAAAAAACCGAGGTTTGAAAGTTTAAATAAGGATATCAATTGCGATATTTTAGTCATCGGCGGAGGTATGGCAGGAGTTTTATGCGCGTACGCGCTAAGTAAGCGGGGAAAAGACGTAGTGCTTGTCGAAGCGGACGAAATAGGAGCGGGTATAACCCAAAAAACCACAGCGGTAATCACGGCGCAGCACGATGCGCTTTACTACGATTTAATAAAAGTTTACGGAGATAAGGTTGCAAAGGCTTACCTTGATGCAAACCTTTTAGCTGTTGAGGAATACAAATTGCTTGCAAAAACAATCGATTGCGATTTTAAGATAGAGCCTTCGTATATGTATTCGCACGATAAAGATATGACTTTTGAACTCGACGCGCTAAAATCTCTTGGCTACAACGCAGAGCTTACCGATCAAACGGGGCTTCCGTTCCCAGTAAAGTGCGCAATAAAATATCCCGAAATGGCGACTTTTCATCCTTTAAAATTCTTATATGCCCTATCGGAAAATTTAAAAATTTACGAACATACGAAAATAATTGATATAAAAGGAAATACGGCTAAAGCTGACAATTGCAAAATAAATTTTAACAACGCTGTAGTTTGCACCCATTTTCCTTTTATTAATAGAACAGGTTTCTTTTTTGTAAAAATGTATCAGATGCGTTCAAACGTTATCGCCTTAAGTAATGCGGCTGACGTTATGGGAACTTATGTTGAACTGTCCGAGCGCGGATATTATTTTAGAAATTATAAAGATTATTTAATCGTCGGAAAGGGCGATCATAGGACAGGCACCAAAACGAACGCCTTTAGGGAACTTAAGGATTTTGCGGCGAAATATTATCCTAAGTCCGAAATCAAGTATATGTGGGCAAATCAAGACTGTGTTACTTTGGACGGACTGCCTTACGCCGGCTTATACGGAAATTTAAAAGACGTCTATGTTATTTCGGGATTTAACCTTTGGGGAATGACAAATTCAATGGCGTCCGCAAGGCTGATAGCAGACTTAGTAGAGGGCAAAGAAAACGAATATTACAGCGCTTTTCGAACGGATAGAAGCGTTCTTCATAAACAGCTTTTCATAAACCTTGGTGTAACCGTAAAAAATCTTTTGGCTCCCACCGTAAAAAGATGTTCTCATTTGGGTTGCGCGCTAAAATATAATTCAAGCGAACATTCTTGGGATTGCGAGTGCCACGGCTCCCGCTTTGATGAGGGCGGAAAGCTTCTTGACAATCCCGCCAAAAAAGATATTAAACGCCCTAGGTGTTAGGTGCTAGAAGTTAGGTGCTAGGTGCTAGGTGTTAGGTGATAAGTGCTAGGTGTTAGGTGCTAGGTGTTAGGTGGCTAGGTGTTAGGTGCTAGGTGCTAGGTGCTAGTATGGACTACGACGCATTGTCATTGCGAGGAACGTAGTGACGCGGCAATCCAGAATCATACCCAAAAAAATATGGGTTCATAAAATCGTAATCTTGTGATATTATTTACTTATAAAAGGTTTAAATGAAAGCAGGGGATAATGATACAAAAAATTGCGGATAACACTTACAGAATAAGCGAATTCGGAGGAACTAACTGTTATTTATTAGTAGGTAAAGAACGCGCTCTTTTAATCGACGTCGGAACGGGATTTTTCGATATTTTGTCCGAAGTAAAAAGCATAACCGAAAAACCTCTTGACGTTGTTTGCACGCATAATCATACCGACCACTTGGGCGGATATGGAGCGTTCCCGTCAATTTACATACACCGTGACGATGCTAAGTGTATAAAGAAAATTATGCTTAGCCGTTTTGCCAGAAAAGTGTTTTTACTCGGCAGTAAAAATATATTAAGTGAAAAGATTCCCTTAAAGAATGTCAAAAAAAGCAAAAATAAATTAAGTTTAATTCCTATTGAGGAAGGGCATATTTTCGACCTTGGCGACAGAAAAATCGAGGTTTTATCCTCAAAAGGGCATACCGTAGGCTCGATTATCCTTTTGGATAAAGAAGCGAAGCTTTTATTTGCAGGCGATAATATTTGTCCTTCGCCTTGGCTCTTTTTACCTTATTCAACCTCCGTAGAAGAATGGCTTGTCGAGGCGAAAAAGATTTTAGCCCTTTCATATCAGTATACCATTTGGTGGGGACACGAAGGCGGACTTTTGGATACCCAAATTATCAAAAGAGTGTGCGATATAGGCGATGAAATTTTGCTTAAGTACCCCAAAAACAAGCGTTTTTCAACGATAAAAGCCTATCCAAGTAACGACCGCATAAACGGCAGCGTAGTCTTTAGAACAGGAAATGTATATAAAAAATAAAACGATACTATTAACTTATTCTTATAAATCTAATCAAGAAAACAGTTACGGGCTGTTGCGCCCTCGCATTGGATTTATTTAGCTCCATTAAATACCTGACTAATCTTGTCATATTTTCCGTGATAATTTATGCCTGTCCTGAAATGTATCATTATGGGGACAGATAAAAATAAAATTAAAAAACGCCTTTAGTCTATTGAAAAAAATGAAAAAAAATGATAAAATTTACTTTTGAGCATGGGGTACAAAATGATATTTTACAAAAAGGTAAAAGAAGTTACGAAGAATATAATGACGATGGAGAAGATATGCCAGAAACAGATTTAAAGTTTTTTACAAACGAACCAGAGAGAACGCTTTATGATAGATTTAATAAAATACTAAAAACAAACACTCAATATTTCGATGTAATCGTTGGCTATTTTAGAACTAGCGGTTTTTTCAGGTTATGTGATTCAATGAAAGATGTAGAAAAAATACGCATTTTAGTTGGACTTAATGTTGATAGAAAAACAGTAGAGTTAATTGAACAAGCGGATAATTCAATTACTGTAATGTCTCAAAAGGACAGCAAAAGTGAATTAAGCAGGAAAATCATTGACGAGTTTGCTGAATCAGAAGATACAAAACAGGTTGAAAATGGAGTTAAATGTTTTTTAGAATGGTTAAAAAGCGGGAAACTAGAATTAAGAATGTATACCGAGCAACCCATACATGCAAAAGTCTATATTATGAGAAAAAATCCCGATTTGTGTGATTACTATGGAAGTGTAATTACGGGATCTAGTAATTTTTCTTATAATGGTTTGGTTAATAATCTTGAATTTAACGTAGAACTTAAAGATAGCGGTGACGTACATTTCGCTTTGAATAGTTTTGAGGAACTTTGGGCAAAGAGCGTGGATGTAAGTCAAATGACAGAAGATACCATATCTAACAATACTTGGATTAAAGATAATAA
>LAHS01001116.1_pt1 | contig 23675 bp, 23 predicted proteins | sample 329651 | NCBI WGS metagenome assembly LAHS01 (sample SAMN03275699, study PRJNA271635) | activated sludge metagenome | isolation source: sample C-1 Sludge from hydrolytic chamber (first chamber) of Anaerobic... | reverse complement strand
ATATTTCCATGTTCCCTCATAAATATCTAAAGAATCCTTATATGACAAGAGGTTCTGTGCCCTTGCACTTAATCCGCACAATAACATTATACCCAGTACAACTATTATCTTTTTCATAACGGCAACATGTTTTTTATCCCGACAGTTTAAGGGTCATGTCCAACGTTTCTGGAACTATCGTGAATCAAATTTAAGTAAACTTTCTTTTTCTGGAACAACCTTCTCTACAGACACATCCGGAGGCTATTTTAAAAACCGCGCCAGAGGTGCCTGGATTTGGGTTTTAGCAATACGTTGATTTACAAAATATTACACGGTATGGTTTTTCAATTTGTGATTTCGTTGGTGGGTTAATGTACACACTATCAGCCAATTAACAAAAACCCAAATCCAGATCCTTCTGAGCGACATTTTGCAAACCACTGTAAATAAATCTGTTTTTCAAAGTTGTGCCACAACTTTGCAAAAGGCACAAAAGAGCATGCCGGTGCCACATCCTTGCAAAAAAAACAGGCGGGGAAATCCTGCCTGTTTTTAAACATTGTGTTAAATCGCGTTCAACCGCCGCGTTCAACCGCCGCGTTCAACCGCCGCGTTCAACCGTCACGTTCAACCGTCACGTTCAACCGTCACGTTCAACCGCCGCGTTAACCCGCCGGGTTATTTTTTCAAAACCCCAAGCTGCTTTCCAATCTTTGTAAAGGCGGCAACGGCACGGTCTAGCTGTGCTTTGCTGTGTCCTGCGGAAACCTGTACGCGTATTCTTGCAAGGTCCTTAGGAACAACAGGGTAGTAGAATCCTACAACATAGATTCCTTCATCCAAAAGTTTGGCAGCCATCTGCTGAGACAGTTTTGCATCATAAAGCATGATTGCGCAAATTGCAGATTGTGTAGGCTTTATATCAAAGCCGGCCTTCTTCATTTTCTCTACAAAGTATTTTGTATTTGCATGAAGTTTATCCTGCAGTTTGTTGGTCTTGCTCATCATGTTGAACATCTCTATTCCGGCAGCAGCAACCATTGGAGGAATTGAGTTGGAGAATAGATAAGGTCTTGAGCGTTGGCGCAATAGCTCAACTATCTCTTTCTTGCCTGTTACAAATCCGCCGACTGCACCGCCAAAGGATTTGCCAAGTGTTCCGGTAAGAATTTCAACTTTGCCTCTCAAATGATGAAGTTCTGTAGTGCCGCGTCCGGTTCTTCCTACAACTCCTGCAGAGTGAGACTCATCTACCATAATCATTGCATTGTACTTCTGTGCCAGCTTGTACATCTGGTCAAGAGGAGTAACGTTGCCGTCCATAGAGAATACACCGTCGGAGACAATGATTCTATAACGCTGTTTCTGAGCCTGTTTTAGACATTTCTCCAGCTCTTTCATATCTGCGTTTGCATATCTGTAGCGGACAGCCTTGCAAAGTCTTACGCCGTCTATGATTGAAGCGTGGTTAAGTGAGTCTGAAATAATGGCATCTTCTTCTGTAAATAGAGGTTCAAATACTCCGCCGTTTGCATCAAAGCAAGAGGTGTAAAGGATAGTATCCTCTGTTCCAAAAAATTCTGCAATCTTTTTCTCCAGCTCTTTCTGAAGATCTCCTGTTCCGCAAATAAAGCGGACAGATGACATTCCGTATCCTCTCTTATCCATGGCAGCTTTTGCGGCCTTGATAAGTCTTGGATTATCAGATAGTCCCAGGTAGTTGTTAGCGCAAAAGTTTAAAACTTTCTTCCCGCCTTTAACTGTAATATCGGCGCGCTGAGGGGATGTTATAATTCTCTCATCTTTATACAGACCAGCATCCTTAATGGATTTAATTTCTGATTTAAGATGTGCTTGAAAATCTTTATACATGTTATTAAAATTTATAGTGTAATTTTTTTTTGCTCTAGTAAATATTATGTGTAAGCGAATATATGCTGAATATTAATACCTTATATTTTTGACATAACAAATTTACAATTTCTAGGAAAATAATACTAATTTAGCAACTGAAAATTGGCTCTGTTTTTGAAACAGAAACATATAAAGATATTTAATTAACAATTAATAATTTTCAATTATGGAAGTAACAGTTGGAGATGCTAACTTTAAGGAGGTTGTTCTGGAGAGCAAACTTCCCGTTATGGTGGATTTTTGGGCAACATGGTGCGGCCCTTGCCGCATGATTGGTCCTATTGTTGAGGAACTTGCAAAGGAGTATGACGGCAAAGTCGTGGTTGCAAAATGCAATGTAGATGAGGCGGCAGAGGCCCCTTCAACTTATGGTATCAGAAACATTCCTACTCTTTTGTTCTTTAAGAACGGAGAGATTAAAGATAAACTTGTAGGCTCAAACCCTAAGGCGGCTATTGAAGAGAAACTTAAGGCTCTTCTATAAAACCTGTAGAACGCTTGCAGCAGCAGAGCAAGCATTTGCTGTGGCAGAATATCTGTCGCGACAGATATAGTTGCAAAAAGTAAAGTTTTAATAATTACAACACTTAAAAATATTGAGTTGTGAAAACCTTCTTTAAAGTTTGTGGTATTGCTTTGGTAATAAGCCTATTTGCGTTGGCTCCTGCCAGAGCGCAAAGCGGTCTTGGAATAAAGGCGGGTATTTATACGGGACAGTTGAGTGACCTGGAAAATTATGATATGCATAACAACCTGGGCTATCAGTTTGGCGTCTTGTACAAAATAAGTCTGCCGGCGGGTTTTGCCGTTCAGCCAGAATTGCTTTACGTCTCCAGAAAATCAAAATTGGAGGGGAACGTTTCTGGTGCTGCAACTACTAAGGATAAGTATGATTTACAATATCTTCAAGTGCCAATAAGTATTCAGTGGGGTCCAAATTTAATGTTGGTACGCCCTTATGTTCAGGTGGTTCCGTATTTTAATTTTCTGATTGGAAAAGATTTTTCCAATGGTGCAGATTTTGGAGATTTGCACAAGGCAAATTCCGGAATTGGAATTGGGGCAGGACTGGATGTTTGGAAATTGCAGATAAGCGGAAGGTATAATTGGGACTTTAAGAAGATGGGTAATAATGACGGGACCACTTATTCCAGTTATAAAGAACTTAAGCAGTCTAAGGGAAGGGGTCTTGAGTTCTCCGTTGCATTTATCTTTTAATAGCATTATCCGGTTAACCGGGATATGCTTTAATTGTGATTAATTATCTGGTATATCTTTAATAATGACAGATTTAGAAGAGGCTAAAAAAGAGCTTGGCGCCGATTTTAAAAAATATCGGCAGACTTTGTCCGTTGCTATTCAGAGCGAGGATGTTTTGCTTACAAAGATTAATTCCTACATCATTGGCAATGAGGGTAAAGAGATGAGGCCGGTTTTATCCTTGATTGCAGGAAAAACATGCGGAACATTAGTGCCGTTAAGTTATTATTGTGCGGTTGTTGCTGAGATGATTCACAATGCAACGCTTATGCATGATGATGTAGCTGATGATGCAAATATGCGCCGCGGAGTACCCTCTATAAATGCTCAATTTTCAGCCGCAGCTTCTGTTCTGTCCGGAGATTTCTGGCTGGCCAGAGCTCTGCATATTCTCACCACAAAATGCGGCAGCAAAATCCTTGGATGTTTTACTGATGCCGTGCAGAAAATGGCTGAAGGGGAGATGATTCAGATGAGCAAAGCGGAGTCTTTGGATACAAGCGAGCAAGATTATTATGATATTATTGAGCGCAAAACCGCAAGTTTGTTTAAAGCAACAATTAAAAGTGCCGCATACGCCGTTAAGGCAGACAGAGTGGTTGTGGAGGCAATGACCAATTATGCGGAGCATCTTGGACTTGCATTTCAGATGAGGGATGACATTTTTGATTACTCACCCAAGATGAAAACCGGAAAAATTGCCGGAGCGGATTTAAAGGAGAGAAAAATCACCCTTCCTCTGCTTTGTGCAATTAATAATTGTCCCGACAGTTCAGATAAAATCCGCCGGCTTATTGGCAAGATAGAGAATACAAAACTAAACGGCTCCAAAATACAGCCACATGAAATGACTGTAATTGAAGAAGTTACCAAATTTGTGTATAAATATAACGGACTGGAGGATGCGCAGAAAAAACTAGAGGAGCAGAGTTCTATTGCCGTTAATGCCCTAGCGCTTGTACGTCCAAGCGTACACAAGGAGCATCTTATTGAGTTTGCTGAATTTGTCGGTAAACGGAACAGATAATCTTTATTCCGTCCGTAATTAAATTATCATCAAAATCAAATCCCGGAGTGTGGATTGGAGCGTGTTTTTCACCCGCTCCCATGTTAAAGAACGTTGCCTTTGTATTGTGTGTGAAATAAGTATAGTCATCTGAGCCGTGTTCTCCTATTGGGTCACGTTTTGTGCTGTATCCCAGATTTTTAACTACTTTCTCCACCATGGCGGTAAATGGCAAATTGTTTAAAGTTGCAGGGAACGCATCTGAGTAAGAGATACTGTATTTGAATGCATTTTTTGCTGCGCTTTTTCCGGTTTTGCTTTTGTGAGTTTTTGCAAATTTGATATTTTCAGCTTCTATAATTTTTTTTGCACATTTTTCTATTGAAGCCGTAAGTCTCTTTAATTTAGCATCTTCATTGGCACGTGCTGTAATTCTTACAGCTCCGTTGCCTGGAGTAATTCCGTAATCTTTGGTCCCGACAGTAAAATTAACTATGGTAGTAAATGCATCTGTTGTGTCCAGTTTTCTTATGCTATCAATAAGTTTAATTACAGCGTCTGTTGGGTTGGCGGCGTCTTGCGGATTTCCTGCGTGTGAGGTGTGTCCGTTAATTAAGATTTCCATTCCGGTAGATGCCCACGCATAGGTTTTATTAAACAGAACTATCTGATGTTCTTTATGTCCCGGTGAATTGTGCAGTCCAAGAGTATAATCAAATTTCATTCTCTTCTTCTTGAGTTCCGCAACCATTTTTTTAGCACCGGTGCCTATTTCTTCTTCCTCCTGGAACAGCAGATATATGTCTCCTTTATCTAGCAGATTCCCATATTCTGCCGCATTATTGCTCCTCTTGTCTCTTGACTCTGCAAGCGTTTTTGCAACTCCGCACAATATTGCCATGTGACCGTCGTGACCACAAGAGTGTGCTATGCCGTTATATGTAGAGGAGTATGGCATTCCGGATTTTTCAGTAATGGGAAGCGCATCTAACTCACAGCGTACCAGAAGACTGCGTCCTGGCTTCTTCCCCTTGTAATGGGCAATAATTCCGTAGCCGGCTACGTTTGTCATAAGTTCATCCGGCTTGCATTTTTTTAGAAAATCTATAATCACTTTTGCGGTTTCCCCCTCATTGCCTGATAGGCAAGGGTGACTGTGGATGGTGTGTCTGAGATTGATAATTTCTGAAAGGTCTATCATTATATTATGTAACAATTAAGTGCAAGATAGTATCCGGTTTATTGCCGGAGTTATCTGATATTTTTCTTGGTTCTTCCTTTCTCTTCCTCTTCTCTCCAATAATCTTTATTCCACTCAGGCTCTCTAAAGTGCTCAATACCTGTTGGTAATTGGTATGCCAGGTATGTTATTTTCAATCCTTGCGTCAGGAAAAATTTTTCATAAAAAGTCTGTACTGTTAATAATTCAGGCGGATAATTCTGAGCATTCTCTTCTTGTGCTCTCTGTTGTGTTTCTGGTTGTGCTACTGAGTAAATATCTGCGTTGCAAGATAATATTTTGCATCCATTTTGTTCCGCCAGCGCCTTGGTGTATTCATGTAAAAAACGGCTATCTGTCTTAAGATGAATGACTCCGGCAGGGACAAGAAATTTTTTATACCGCTCCAAAAACAATATGCCCGTCAGACGTTTGCGAGGACTTTGCAATTGGGGATCTGCAAATGTTATCCATATTTCAGAAATTTCATCTTTTGCAAAAATCCACTCTATAAAATCTATGCTTGTGCGGATAAATATAACATTGGGTAATTTATTGGTTTCTACGTGTTTAGCCCCCTTCCAGAGTCTGGCCCCCTTAATATCAATTCCAATAAAATTTCTCTGTGGATATTTTTCTGCGAGTGCAATTGTGTATTCTCCCTTCCCGCACCCGAGCTCCAAAGTGATTGGATTATTATTTTGGAAAACATCTGATTTCCATTTCCCTTTTAGGCGGTAGTCCGTGCGGAAAACCTCTTGCATTGTGGGCTGGAGCAGACATTTGAATTGTTCATTCTGCCTGAATTTTTCAGATTTACCTATACTGCTCATAGCAAATTATTTACAAGACACCCCAATTCCAATTATATTATCATAAACAGAATTGTCTTTTGACAAATGACGCAAAATAATTTTCCATCGGCCGGGAATATTAACGTCAATGTTGTTCATATATGGCCACTGTATCTCTATGAGCCGTCCGCTTTTACGGTAAACGCCTTCAACCTGGGTAACGTTAAGCGGCAGGTTAACCGTATCAAAATATTTTTTACTGTCGGGAGAAATAAAAGCAATAAAAACAGGCAGGCTGTCCACAGCTGCAAGCTTTTCATTATTAAGTATTTGAGCACAAATGTAAATTTTGCCCGGAGCCATTCCCTCTTTTATATCCAAAGATAAATTTGCTGAGACATTGTCATGCCATCCTTTTGTAATGCCAAAGTCTTTGAAATCATATTCCTTTAAAGGTTCTGTGCAAGAGCATAGCATCAAAGCACAAAACATTGCTGCAAAAACAGCTAACGGAATATGTTTAAATCTGAACAATTTATTATTTGTTTTCTGTAGGATGGGACGGTTGCTGTGGCTGGCGTTGCTGCGGCTGTTGCTGCAACTGTTGCTGGGGCTGGCGCTGTGGTTGTGCCTGCTGCTGGGGCTGGCGCTGTGGTTGTGCCTGCTGTTGAGGCTGGTGCTGCTGGTGTTGCTGGCGTGCCTGTTGCTGCTGTGCCTGCTGTTGCGGCTGACGTTGCTGCTGTGCCTGTTGCTGAGGCTGAACGTGCGGCTGCTGTTTATCCTGATTGCGCCACTTGTTTTTACTGTGACCGTGCTTCTTCTTATGCACATCATCAAATCTTGTGATGCTATCCTCTCCGGCTGCGCTCTTGAATTCAGGAACTTTTTCCTCCGGCTCTTCCATAAGAGAATCTCCTTTCTCTCCGCGTTTGTTTATCTCTATAATGTCCTTAACCTCACGCGCTTTCAGCGGATAGATTTGCGCCATGCTATGCTCGTCATAAGAGAACCACATGATGCCCTTAAGAATATCAGTCTTAACTAAAAATGCATCTCCGTCTTCCAGATGAAGAGGCTCGTTCACTCTTGGCAAACGCTCTCTTGCATCCACGTAAATTGCCGCTTCATAATTAATGCAGCACTTAAGTTTTCCACATTGTCCCGCAAGTTTCTGAGGGTTTAAAGAGAGGTCCTGGCACCTGGCCGCAGCGGTTGTAATAGATTGAAAGTCATTCATGTATCTGGAGCAACAAAGCGGCTGCCCGCAAACTCCAATACCTCCAATCAGGCCAGCCTCCTGCCTTGCTCCAATCTGTTTCATCTCTACTCTAATGTGAAATTCCTCCGCAAAATTTTTAATCAGCTGCCTAAAATCTACTCGCTCATCTGCAATATAATAGAAGATAGCTTTTGATCCGTCTCCCTGAAACTCCACATCTCCAATCTTCATATTCAGCCCAAGGTCTGCCGCCATCTGTCTTGAGCGAATCATTGTATTGTGCTCACGTGCAATAGCTTCCTGCCACTTCTCTATATCGGCCTCTTTTGCCCTTCTGTATATTTTCTTAAACTCAAAAGAAGATGGCTCAATTTTCATTCTCTTAAGCTGATTTGCTATTACAGGTCCCGACAGTGTAATTATTCCAACGTCGTATCCGTTTTGCGCCTCCGTAACAACAATGTCTCCTTCTCTTAAAGTTTGCCCGGAGTCATTTTTATAAATAGACTTTCTGGTGTTTTTGAAGCGCACTTCAAAAAGCATCTTCATATCCTCTTCCGGAATACCGCTAAGCCAGTTGAAAACGCTTCTTTCACAGCACTTTGGATTATATGAGCAGATTAATTCTCCCTCATTGTTTCTCCAAACCTCGCAGCCTCTCTGGCAGTCGTATTTTTTATCACTTGTTCCCATGTTTTAAACTTTTAAATAGAGTCTGTTGCATAAATCGCAAAAGACAAATTTAGCATTAACGCTTCTTTCTATGCAACTTATGGCATCATTAAAATAATCTGCGCAAATTGGGAAAAAATTAATATCCAAATTGCGGCTCAGTGTTGTTAATTCTTCTTTGTGAGCGGGGTTAACATAGGCAATTTCCGGCAGATTCAACTTAATTGCATATAATTCCCTTAATGTTTCCAATCCATTGAGAAAGAAGGCTTTTTGTTCCTCTTTCCCCAGAGCGGCCAAGTCATTTCCAAGATTAAGCAAATCCGGCAGATTTTTCTCCAGACTTAAATTAACCATGCTTATAAAATTGGAATAATTCTCTGCGCTTTCATCACTCTGAGATATCAGCTCAATAGCTTTTCCGTAGTTTCCAAGAGAACATTCCGCCCACATTTTGGCGGCCTGGTCATCCAGTTTGAAATTTTTTTTAAGTCCCTCTGTCAGAGATGCTTCATCAACGGGAGGCACATCAATCAGTCTGCATCTAGAGCGTATGGTTGGAATAATTTTTCCCGGATCATTTGTAATCATAAAGAAAAAAGTCCCCGGCGTTGGCTCCTCAATGTTTTTTAGCAATTTATTGGAAGCCTCTGCATTCATTCTCTCCGGAAACATCATAAGGACAATTTTATCTCCTCCCTCATAAGCACTGAAGCTCAGTTTGTTAATAATCCAGGAGGCTTCAGATACTCCAATAATTCCAAGTTTGTTTTCTAGCCCGAGTTGTCTGTATAAATCTTGTTCTGAAAAGTATGGATTCTTTTTTACTAATTCCCTAAACAGCCCAAAGTACATATCAATGGGGGCTTTTTTCCCTTTCTCAACCAGTTGAGTGGTGTTAATTGGGAATACAAAGTGCACATCTGGATGTACCAGGTCCATCATTTTTTTGCATCCGCCGCAAATTCCGCAAGAATCCGGAGCCACCTCGTCATTAGTGCTCTCTGTTTCCGCAGTGTCTTCTGTATCAGCTGTTTCTGCTGAAAACAGACCTCCGCCTTCTTGTTGGTCAGCCACCCATTTTTTGTTTTTGCAAAACATGTATTGCAGCAGAGAAAGTATAAGCGGCAGAGCGCCGCATCCAGGCTTTTCAGAGAATAAAATGGCATGAGGAATACGGTCATTATCAACCATATTCTTTAGATTCTGCGCAATATCGCTATGTCCTATTAAATCTGAAAATTTCATCTGTCGGGAGGGAGCATTTACTGTTTTTTACCCCCTGCTGCAAAATTACTCTTTTTTATGAGCATTTCACAAGCGGCGCAATCAAACTCTAGCTCAAGCCTGTTTTTGCCGTTTAAAAGATAGAGCTTTTCATTTTTTTGCCCCGGGTTTTTCTTGCACATTCCCAGCTGATACCTTATGCAGTATTTTGTCCGCATCAGCACTCCCTCTTTTGGCTGCTGCAACTCAAATGCCGGAGCAATTTTGCTGAATCCCAGTTCTTTATATATTTCTCCCGATAGTTTATTGGAAGAATTTGCAAGATATGAGAGGCCATTTGCGCTGTCAGAGTAATTTTTCAAGGCGGCGGCAGCCAAATTTTGAGCTGTTTGGAAATCCGCGGAAGAATCTTCTTTAACGGCAGTGCCGGCAGCTGCAATTTTTTCCGCCAGCATCCTGCGGACGCCGTTTAATGTGGCTGCCGTGTAGAAGAATATTTTATTGCCGCAGACATCCGTTACATTAAATTTATATGCACCGCTGCTTTTGCTTAACTGTCTGATAATGTTTTGTTTTGCAAACTCCGGTTTCTCTGCCTCCGCTCCGTCCGCTGCAATGTCAAATTCCCAATTATCTTCTTCCGGCCAAGAGCATTTAATATTTATTGAGTGTTCTCCGGGAGTTACAATAATGTCATAGGGGATAAATCTTTGCGGAAGATTTTTCTCCAGCTCTTTTTCAAATTCAAAATTGTAATTTCTGTAAATTGCTGAATCCAAAGAGATTCTAAATTTTTCAGTTGTGGTGACAAGGTCTCTATCACAGCTGTTTGCACGGGCGCCTAAAATTTGTCCGGCCGGAGTTTTAAAGCAAAGTCCGTCTCCGTTTACAATTCTTTTACCGCTGTATTTGAATTGTAAGAAACCGTCGCGATTATAAGAGATATGAGTCACCTTGCCTATGGGTTCTCCAAGATATTTTGCTCCGTCAGAGCTGTTCCAATCACCGCGTTTCCCGTTGATAAACAGCTGAGTATAGCTGCGGTTAAATGTTGCGTCCGGATTTGGCGTAAATCCTCCTTCACAAATTCCGCGTGACGCCCTTGCATATTTTATCTGATTTTTGGAGGAATTGTTATCCTCTATGAACTTGTTAATTGCAATGTCATAGTACCTTACAATATTTCTGACATAAGAAATATTTTTTAGCCTGCCTTCAATTTTAAAAGAAGTTATTCCGGCAGATGCTAAATCAGCAATGTGGTTTGATAGGTTATAATCTTTTAGCGACAGCAGAGGTTTGTTGCGCGCAATTACCTCTCCGTCAGCGTTTACCAGAGTATAATCAGATCTGCAGGCCTGGGCGCATTCACCTCTGTTTGCGCTGCGACCCGTTAAATATTTTGATAGATAGCACTGTCCGCTATAGCATACGCAAAGCGCACCGTGTACAAAAAATTCCAGCTGACACGTTGTGGCGTGGCGGATAGATTTTATTTGTCCAAGAGATAACTCACGCGCAAGAATTAATCTTTTAAATCCCAGCGCCTCCAAAAATGCCGCTTTTTCCGGAGTTCTTATATCTGTTTGAGTGGAGGCAAAAAGCGGAATAGGCGGCAGGTTCATTTTTAGTAGTGCAAAGTCCTGAACTATAATGCCTTTGCAGCCAGCCTCATAAGCTCTCCAAACATACTCTTCCGCTTCCGGAATTTCTGAATCGTATAAAATAGTGTTAATAGTAATGTAAACTTTTGCTCCAAATTGTCCGGCATAAGCACTTAGTTCTGCAATTTCCTCAAAGGAATTCCCTGCGGCCTCCCTTGCTCCAAACTTTGGGCCCGCTATATAAACGGAATCGGCACCGCAGCCAATTGCCGCGATACCGATTTCTTTATTTTTTGCCGGAGCTAAAAGCTCAAGTTTTATTTGCATTTCAAAGCGGCAATTTTACTCTTTGCAAAAGCGCCAAACTGCTTGTCATTTAGGATTTTCTTATAATACACGCATGCGTTGGCAGTACTTCCGCTCTTCTCATAAGATGTTGCCAAATAGTAGAATGTGGTAGAATTTTGCTGTGCTTTCTTAAGCAAAGTAATAGCCTTTGCATAATTCTTCATATTTGCTGCAGCCATTCCGCCATAAAGGCTTGCCTGAGGGTTTGCGCCAAACTCATTAACCTTTTCTGCCGCTGCAATTGCAGCAGAATAATTCTTTGACTGATAAGCAGCTGCAAGTTTGTTAAAGTACATTGTAGACAGCTGTTTATTTGCAGCATCTGCATTACCGTTAGCCTTTGCTTTTGTATATGCATCTTCTGCGGACGCCTCATCTCCGGAAGCGGCATAAGCCATTCCAAGTCTCAAGAAAGCGTTTCCGTCATTAGGAGTGTACTCCAATGTCTCTTTATATTTTGCAACAGCCTCCGTAAAATTCTTTTCATTAAGAGCATTGTCTCCAAGTATCATAGTAATCTGAGGGATAAGGTCTCCTGCGTTTTCTGCAGTTTCTGTGCCGCCATATTCCTTAGCCTTTGCAACAGCGTTTTTCAAATCATCAAGAGCGCCAGTATAATCCTTTGCAGTTAATTTCTTATTTGCTTCCTGGAAGTAAATTTTTGGGATAATATCTTTGCAGTCAGTAACCATTTGTTTTCCTTCCTCACCAGCAGCACTTGCAAGTTTCATTGCCTCATTGAAACCGGCAATTGCTTCTGTTTCATTACCTGCGGTAAATGCATCCTTTGCTTTGTTGAAGGTTTCTGTTGCTGCAGTCATGTCCTGTGCAAATGCGCCTGCAGATACAAATAGTGCAAGAGCAAGGGTCATTAAAAACGTGTTGATTCTTTTCATGTGTTTATTAATTTTAAAAGGTTTATCTATCTTATTTGATGAATTAATCATTAACTGCTACAGACAAAATTAAAAAAAAATGAGTGCTTACGCAAACTAGTACATAAATTCTTAATTTTGCAAGGTCATGAAAATATGCGCTGTCATGAGAAAAATATCATTAATATTAATTGCCATCTTCTCTCTCTTCTTTGCTCCCGACAGTTTCTCCCAGGTTAAAGACCCGGCTAAACTTCCGGATGACCCAAGGGTAAAGGCGGGAACGCTGGCCAACGGCCTCTCTTATATCATTATCAAAAACCAAGCCCAAAAAGGCCTTGCCGATTTTTGCGTAGCTCAGAAGGTGGGGACAGTGCTGGAAAACAGCGGCCGGGAGGGCTCTTTTAAACTGCTTGAATTACTGGCAACAAAGGGGACAAGAAACTTTGAGGGTTCAACAATCCTTACGTACCTGCAATCGATTGGTGTTAAGAGCAATGACATATCTTTCAATACGGGAAAAGATGAGACAACGTATTTAATAAAAAATATACCTGTCGGGAGGTCAAATACAATAGATTCATCACTTCTGATTCTTTATAACTGGATGAGTTCCATAAATGTAGATGAAGATGATTTGGAGGCGGAAAGGCCAATTTTAAAGAACATGGCGCTAAATAAATGGGATGCCTCCGCAAGACTGGACAATCAGGAAATAAAATCTGTTTTTCCGGATAGTCCTTACGGCCGCACGCTCAATCCGGGTAACATTAAAAGCATTCAAAATCTCTCTTCCAAAGATTTGCGCACATTTTATTATGGCTGGTGCAGGCCTGATTTACAGTGTGTTATTGTGACAGGAGATATTGATCCGGTAAAATTGGAGACGCAGGTTAAATCTACTTTTGCAACAATTCCCAAACCACTTAAGAGTCAGTCAAGAGATTATTACTATCCGGAAGAGTTTGCAGGCGTAAAAGCGGTGCTGTTAAAAGATGCAGAATATGACAAGACAACGGTATCTATCAGCTTTCTCAAGGAGCCTTTGAAAGAAAATTACAGAACTACCAATATCCCTTATATTCAGGAATATATGGATGATGCTATTACAAGCCTGCTGCAAGACAGAATAAGAGAGGGAATTGTGCAGCAGAGTCTCCCAATTTTTAATGTGAGCATTTGCACCGGAAAATTTATGGACGTAGAGAAAAGTTCTGCGTACACTATCTCATTTGAAACTTTGCCAAATACCGTTTATGCTTCTCTTGCTTTTATAAGCGGAGAAATAGATAAGATGGGTAAGTTTGGATTTAATAATCAGGAGTTTAATAAGTCCGTGGAGATTTATTGGAGAAGGCTGGAGAATTTTTATGATAACAGGGCAACAGCATCTAATGACGTCTATTTGCAGAGAGCATTGGATAATTTCTTTGGCGGATATTCTTTGGCCAGCACAGAGCTGAAGTTTGCCATTATGAAACAAGTCTTGTTCTCTTTAAATTTGAGTGACCTAAATGATTATGCAAAGGCGCTGCTGGACCAAAATGATAACATTGTAATATCCTGCCGCATGCCTGATGTTAAGGGAATAGAGCAGCTCTCAAAAGAGCGCGTACTTGCCTCATACACAAATGCTCTTGGCAAGGGGCCTTCTGAATATAAAAACATTCCGGTTGTTAAGTGGCCGGATGTTTCTCCGGCGGCTGTGGCCAATGTTATCTCAGAATCGGAAGACCCGGTTACGGGAGCGTACATAATGACGCTATCAAATGGAGCAACGGTAGTTTTGAAAAACACATCAAGCTCAAAAGATACAATAGCCTTCAAGGCTATAAGCAAAGGGGGATTCTCATTAATGTCGGGAGTGAATTTTGGAAATGAAGAATTTTTTAACGGAGTCTTAAATCTTGGCGGTCTTGGAAATATTTCACAGGCAAATATGCAGCGTCTTTATGATTATAACCACATGAATGTCTATGCAAAAATTTCACAGAACACAGAAGAGATTGATGGATACGGCATTGCGGCAAATACAGAGAAACTGTTTCAATCTCTGTATCTTAGCATGACGCAGAGAAGAAAAGACGCAGCGGCTTTTGATATTTACAAGCAAAAGATGGTTTATAATACCATGTATCACTCTCTTTCACCCGTTGAGACCTTTAAAGATTCCGTAAATTATTACAATAACAGCAACAAGAATTTTGTTGCGCCTATTACCGCAGAACAAATTAAAGGATATTCATATACAGATATTTCAAACTCTCTGGATGAGAGATTTTCCAATGCCGCAGATTTTGTTTTCATCTTTACGGGAAACATTAATATTCAGCAGTTTAAAGAGTATGCTTTAAAGTATATCGGCAGTATCAAAGGAGATGCAACGGAGAGAGAAAACAACATTGTTGTGCCAAATTATTTTGCAAAGGGGAGAATCAGCAAAAGGTTTTTGTTTAAGATGAGCGCTCCTCGTACTTATGTGAATTTTACACTTTCCAGAGGAGCTGAGTTTAGTATTAAAAATGAGATACTTGGAGAGATGACGCAGAGTCTGCTGGAGGATACCTATCGTGATAAATTAAGAAGTCTTTCTGCAAATTTTGTAATCACTACTGATTTGCATAATTATCCGGAGGATATATTTGTTGCAAGTTCTTATTTTGAGACAGATAGTACTTCTGCAAAAGAGATTGAGTATGCTATTGTTAAAGAACTTGATGGTATTTCTAATGGCGGTATTACAGATTTTGAATTTAACAGATTGGTAAAAGAAGTCGCCGGCAAGTTTGATTCTAATAATCAGCGTAATTCATACTGGCTGACCACTTTAAAACGGCGTTATATAGACGGGAAAGATTTTTATAACAATTATGCAGCGGAGCTTCAAAGTATAAGCAAGAGTGAATTTTCAAAATTCATCTCCGGACTGCTTGGCGGCAATAGAATCTCAGTTGTGATGGATGGAACTACCCACGACGTTGAGACCGCAAAATTACTTAAAGAAGATTTTGTAAAAGAGTATTTTGACGTTAACTAAAAGGTGATAATCAGAATTAAAGATTGTTTAGTAAGCTCTGATATTTTAACTGAGTGTTTCTCTTGTGATTTTTTAAGATGCAAGGGTTGCTGTTGCGTGATTGGAGACAGCGGCGCTCCGCTTGATGAGCGTGAACCTGCTTTGCTGGAGAAAGAGTTTGAAAATTATAAAAGGTATCTTCCAGGTGTTTCTTTGCAAAGCATTAAAGAACAGGGCTTTTCTATGATTGATGCAGACGGGGATTTGGTTACTCCTCTGGTTAACGGGCATGAATGCGCATACTCTTTTACAGATGAGAAAGGCTATACTTTTTGTGCCGTTGAAAAATATTGGACGGAGAAATACTTGAGCAAAGACACGCCTCATTCTTGCACGGCTGGAACTTTTTTTAATCCAAACGGTTTTAGAAAACCCATTTCTTGCTGGCTTTATCCCATAAGAGTATCACGTCTTTCTAATGGACTTTATGCTTTAAACTTAAGCCGGGAACACCTTTGCCGTGAGGCATTTGAGAAAGGAGCAAAAGAAAAGGTCCCCGTTTTTAAATTCTTGCGGGAACCTTTAATTTACAGATTTGGAGAAGATTTTTATTCCTCTTTGGAGGTGGCTTCAATTAGCTTTAAAGCTTTCTCATAATTCTCATCTTCTACTGCCAGGTCAATAGTGCCCAGGTCTGTAGGCAGACCTGCAAATACCTGATTCTGATTTAGTACCGCTGCCGGTATTCCCTCATTCTCAAGCATTCCTTTTGCAATGTTTGCTGCAAAAGCATCTGTGTAATGTTTTACAACTTTCATATTATTGATTCTCATTAGAATTTTCCTGAGCATCCTCCTCGGCCTTCTGCATAATCCATTCAATATTATGGCTAAAGCGGACAACATCTGCGCGGATTCCTGTTACAAGTACGGTGCCATTTGAGTATTTGATAGTTAGGACATCCTCAAACAAGCGCATAAGGCGTATAAACATATTTCTGTGATGGTAAATCATTGTACTTCCCTCAAAATCTTTATCCTCTCTTACAAAATTCATGTGAGCTTCAGCAAGCATGTTTTGAATCTCTGCCTTATGCTCCTCATAATGCTTACCAACAGGCACTTCTCTCTTGCCGTAACCAATAAAAGGATATGCAAATGAGAAGACTATAAAGAACAAAAGCAAATTTTTCTCATTTCCCTTAAACATATCCCATGGCATTAAATTGGGATCATGTTGTGATGTGTAGAAAATGATGCAGATAAGGATTACAAAAAAGACAAAAATAAAAATGAAATATTTAACTACCCTTAGCAAATATTTCCCTACGCCGTTTTGATTCATATTCTCTGTTTGTTAGTTAAGCAAAAGTACAAATTATTATTCTTACATTTGCGTATGCGGCATTATATATGCAGGGATTTTTTATATAAGGCGCAAATGCAATATAAATAAACAGAGCGCAAATGCTCAGCAAAATAACAAAGCGTTAAATACTTCATCATTATGGAAAAGAAATACAAAGTTATCATTGGAGTACTGGCGGCGGTTGCTGCAATACTTTTGGGAGTCCTGATTTATGTTCTGGTACAGAAAAATACTATGAAGCAGGATATTAGCGGACTCACGATAGATAAGACCACTCTTACGCAGCAGATGACACAGCTGCAGAGCGATTATGCAAATCTTTCCTCCACAAATGACACTATCAATACTCAGTTGCAGGTGGAGAGAGAGAAGGTTGCTCAACTGATACAGAAAGTAAACAGCACCAAATCTACTGACCAGGCAAAGTTAATGAAGTATGAGAGAGAGCTGGGAACTTTGAGGTCTATCATGAGAGGTTATATTAGACAAATTGATTCTTTAAATACTCTGAATGTCAGCTTAAAGAAAGAGACTGCTGCCGCAAAACAAGAGGCACAGGAGAGCAATACAAAGTACAATGACCTTAAGACTACGACAGATGAACTTGGAAAACAAGTAGAAAAAGGTTCCGTTGTTAAAGGACGCGGTCTTACAATTGTAGGACTTAACGGAAATGGCAAGGAGACAAACCGTAGCAGCAGAGTTCAAAAGCTAAAGAGCTGCCTGAATCTGGTAGAAAATTCTATTGCAAAGACAGGCCCTATGACCGTGTATATCAGAGTTAAAGGTCCCGATGGAATTTTAATGACAAACGGCGGACAGCAAGTCTTTACGGCAGGCGGAGAGCAGATGATTTACTCTGCATCCAGAGAGGTAGATTATGAAGGAGCTGAGATAGAAGTTTGTATCTATTTTGATCCGGCGGGTGCCAAGTTTACAAAGGGCGTTTACACGATTGATGCATACACAAGCCGCGGGTTGCTTGGAACAGCTCAAATTTATTTGAAGTAAAGTTTGATGGCCGGCGTATATGTACACATCCCTTTTTGTAATTCATTCTGTATATATTGCGGCTTCTATTCAGTTATAAATAAGCAAATTAGAGATAGTTATATTCCTGCGCTCAAAAGAGAAATCTCTGAGCGCAGGAATTTTTTTGATGCCGGTACCGAGCAAAACGCTAACTCAGATTTTTCCGAGGCAGGCACTAAAATCAACACATTGTATTTTGGAGGCGGAACACCGTCTGTTCTGCAAATCCCTCAGCTGGAGGAGATTGTGCGGTGTCTCAAAGAGAATTTTCAGTTTGTTGCAGGATGTGAAGGTAAATTTGAATTTACTGTTGAAGTTAATCCTGATGATATCACGCCTGAATATGCGGCGGGCTTAAAATCCGTTGGTGTAAACCGCATAAGCATGGGCGTGCAATCATTTATTGATGAGCATCTTAAATGGATGCATCGCCGTCATACCTCTGCAGATGCAATAAACGCTTATCATATTTTGAGAGATGCCGGGTTTGACAACATTAGCCTGGATTTGATTTTTGGTTTTGCGGGTTTGACAACTCAGCAATGGAGATATAATTTAAGCAAAATCACATCTTTGCACCCGGACCACATCTCAGCTTATCAGCTGAGCATAGATGAAGGAACAACGCTGGAGGCGCTCTTCAATCATGGTAAATACGCGCCATTGAGCGCTGATGAATGCGCTGCGCAATATGCTATGCTTCAGGATATTCTATTTGCCGCCGGTTATGACCAATATGAGATTTCCAACTTTGCACGCCTAAATAAATGTTCTCAGCATAACGGCAACTACTGGAACAAAACTCCTTATCTTGGACTTGGTCCGGGCGCTCATTCATTTGACGGCCGCAACCATCGTGAGTGGAATTTTCCTAATGTTGAAAATTATTGCAATCCGCAAACTAAAGAAATCCGCTCCGGTGAAACTCTCACTGAAAAAGATATCTTCAATGAATCTATCATGCTTGGCTTACGCCAAACTAACGGCTTTGATTTAAGTACGTTAAACAAAGACCTCTTAAAGACAATATTGCCTGCCATCGCCCGCCTGGAGGATGAGCATCTCCTGCTCCAAGAAAATCTTAAGAATGATTCCGGCCGTGAAAAATTTATTATAAAAATCCCGACAGATAAATTTTTCATTTCAGATTCCATAATGCGGGATTTATTCGTGTAAAGACCCGCGTGGTTGCCGGGCCGTACTGCATGCGAGTGAAACGAGCATGCAATTTTGCACAACTTGGATTATCTTCGTATAGCAAATGAAAAGTTTAAAAATGTCGGGAAAAAGTTTAAACATAGCGGGAAAGAAAATTAACATTTTTGGAGAGGAAAACGCACCCGCTCCAATTGTATATCTGCATACATTTGAGCATGAGGGGAGTATAGTGTGGGAGCAGTGCCGGAAGATAGGTACTAAAAAATTTATTTTGGTTGAGATTGACGGGGTGGATTGGAATGCGGATATGTCTCCTTGGCCGATTGAGAAAATGTTTGCAGGTGATATTCCGTGTTCAGGCAAGGCGGCTCAATGGCTGCAAGTTCTTGCTTCCCAGATTATTCCGGAGGTAGAAAGAAACATAGGAGCCACAAAGCGTTTTATTGCCGGATATTCTTTGGCGGGATTGTTTGCACTTTGGGCTGCTTACAACACAGATGTGTTTGACGGTGTAATATCGGGTTCCGGTTCTTTCTGGTTTCCATGCTTTATAGAGTATGTCCGCAAAACGGAGATGCAGCACACACCTTGCTCAATATATTTATCACTCGGAGACAGAGAGAGTCACGTAAAGAATGAAACTCTTAACAAAGTAGAAGAGAATACATTATGGCTTTTCAATCACTATCGTGAGAAAGGATATAATGCCCTCTTTGAATTCAACACAGGAAACCATTATATGCAGACCCAGCGGCGTATTGCCAAGGGTATTAAATGGTCTTTATCAGCAAGTCAGCAAATTGGTAAATCAACCAATCACTAAAGGTTATTAGCAAATCACCCAGTTTGAGTACAGGAACGCTTTGGTTGCAACGGCAATGAAAATCAGCACAAGCAGTGATGAATAAATGATGCCGATTGCTCTTAAGCGAGGCAGCCATTTGTTGTTGTTCCAGCCAATTGTCTGAAATGCGCTCCAGAAACCGTGGTTAAGGTGTAGCCAAAGGCAGACAAACCACAGCAAATACATGATGTATATGCGCAAGTTTCCAAATGTAAATTCCAAAGATTCAGGACCTTTTGCTGATTCATTGCCCATGAATTCTTGAAGCTGCATTTTTGCCCAAAAATCATAAAGGTGCAAGCCTATTCCGATAAGGATAAGCAGACCAAGTATAATCATATTTCTGGATGCCCAACCATCTGATTGAGACTTATTTGCAACGGCATATCTGACAGGACCGCGTGCTTTGTAATCCTGAACATAAAGGATAAAGGCGTATACAATGTGTACTAAGAATCCAAATGCCAAAATTGGAACTATTGCTGATATAATTGGCAGTTTCATAAAGTCACATCCTGCCTGAAAAGCTTCTCTGCTAAACAGATATAGACTGTTAATAGAAGCGTGAACTGTCAGGAACAAAATAAGAAATAAGCCGCTTATGCTCATCACTAACTTCCTGCCTATAGATTCTGTAAAAATATTTGACATAATAAACCCTTTTCTGTTAAGTACTTTATGACGCATGCCAATAAAGTACGCTATAAATAAATACTTCTTTTAAATGTGCGGCAAAGATAAAATGTAAGTTTCTAAAAAACAATAATAGGCACGCAAGTTGCATTTTTAACCCTAAATAATTATTTTCGTAGTTGATTTTTGTGGATAAAGTTATGAAATTCAAGAGGGTATTACTTAAACTCAGCGGAGAGAGCATGGGTGGTTCCAAGGGGGCCGGCTTTGATTCTGATGCTATTAGGGCATATGCAGATGAAATTGCAAAAGCTGTAAAAGGCGGAACACAAATAGGAATAGTTGTTGGCGGCGGAAATATCTTCCGCGGCGTAGCCGGCACAAAAGCGGGTTTTGACCGCGTAAAAGGGGATCAGATGGGTATGCTGGCAACCGTAATCAACGGCATGGCTCTTGCCCAGTTTATAAAAGATAAATGGGTTAATGCTGAGGTATTTACAGCCCTTCCAATGGAGCCGGTTGCAAGGTATTACAGCAAAGAGAAAGCAATTGAGGTTTTGGAGAATGGCGGTGTTGCAATTTTTACCGCAGGCACAGGCAATCCTTATTTCACGACAGATTCTGCTGCAGCCCTGCGGGCTTGTGAGATTGAGGCAGATGCTCTGTTAAAAGGCACGCGAGTAGACGGCGTTTATGACAGCGACCCGGAGAAAAATCCAAAGGCAAAAAAATATGATACTCTAACATTTGACAAAGCATTGGCTGATAATCTTAAGGTTATGGACCAGACTGCCTTTGCAATGTGCAAAGAGAGCGATATGCCAATCATAGTTTTTGATGTAAACACTCATGGCAATTTAACTAAATTGCTTGAGGGAGAGAAGGTTGGCACAACAGTTACAATGAAATAAGTAACTATTTTCCTAAGAAATAATAATAATAAAAGAAGAAAATATTATGAGAAAAATTTTGATGTTATTGGCAGCCGTTGTATTTACGGCAGGTATTGCTTCCGCGCAGAAAAGCGCAGATGCAGACGGCAACTATGTAAAAGTTGGCGAACAAGTTCCAAGTTTCACCATAACTATGCTTAATGGTAAAACATTGAACATTAATAATTTAAAAGGTAAAGTTGTTCTGGTTAATTTCTGGGCTACATGGTGTCCTTATTGCGTACAGGAACTTACAAGATTTCCGGAGGAAATTGTAAAGAAGTATGCAGGAAAAGATTTTGCAGTAGTATGCATAGACAGGATGGATGGCAAGAGAGAGACTCAGGCAAAAGTTGAGGAATTTATGAAAGCTAAAGGATATAAATTCCCTGTTGGCCTGGATGAAGGCGGCAAAGTTTTTGGGATGTTTGCAACAAGCGGAATTCCAAGAAATTATGTGATTGGCAAAGATGGTAAGATTGCCTATATTGGAGTTGGTTATGATGCTGCCGAATTCACAAAATTGCAGGCTGCAATAGAAGAGGCAAAAAAATAACTGTCGAGATAAATAAAAAGAATTTAAACTTATAATTATGGATATTTCAGTTTCCAAAAATTGCATTGCACAGGCCAAAGACAAAATGGAAAAGGCTGTTGTGCATCTAGAGGAAGAGTTGAAAACTTTTAGAGCAGGAAAGGCTAATCCTTCTGTTTTTAATAACGTTATGGTTGATTACTACGGAACGCCTACAGCTATTCCAAAAGTTTCTTCTGTCTCTACGCCGGACCCCAAGTCTATTGTTATTCAACCTTGGGAGAAGAAGATGGTAGCGCCTATAGTTAAGGCTATTATGGACGCCAATCTTGGATTTACTCCTATTAACAATGGAGAGAATGTCAGGATTAATATTCCTCCTTTGACAGAGGAGCGCCGCAAGGAGCTTTGCAAAGAGGCTCGCACTTCCGGAGAGAATGCAAAGATGAGCGTTAGAACCGCAAGACGTGATGCTGTTGAGGCTCACAAGAAATTTAAGAAGGACGGTCTGGAGGAGGATATCTGCAAAGACGCAGAGGATGAAATCCAAAAGATGACTGATTCTTATGCCAAGAAAATTGATACGATTGTTGAGGCCAAGGAGAAGGAAGTTATGACCGTATAGGAGAGAGTTAAAATGGAAAAAAACAGGCAGGATGTTCCTGCCTGTTTTTTTTTGCAATGTTGTGGCACTGGCATGCTCTTTTGTGCCTTTTTCAAAGTTGTGCCACAACTTTGCAAAACGGTTTGATTTACAGGAGTTTGCAATATGTGGCTCAGAAGGGCCTTTTTGTGCGTTCTGTGAAGACTATAACGTAAAGAAAGTTTTCATAAATTTAAAGAGTCATTTATTCATTATCATGAGAAAATATCTATATATAACATTAGCGTTAATTTTTGCTGCTCCAACATCTAGTTTTTCTCAAACCAATAAATTTAGCAGTTTAACAAAAGAGGAGGCTATAGCAGCATACGAAGGTACATGGAGATATTCCAATGATACTACAAAAGAAGTCTTTACGGTTGTTATGAAAAAAGTTTTTGTTTATGATTCAAACCACAAATCTATTCCAATGTATTGTGGTGCATATACTTATGAACGGAACGGAAAAACAGTTATAAGTACCATGAACAAGTTGATGGATGCTAAATATGAAACGGGGAAAATATATGACATACGGCAAGATACCGGTTTCTTTAAGCAATTTCCATTTACTGTATGGCCATTCCAAGGGCCGTATGGAAAAGATTTGCAGATGTATCCATATAATTTTCTATTAATGCGTTTTTATGATGCTGACAGTTGCTCGCTAGAATTGATACAGGTGGATCAGAGTACATCAACTATGAGGTGGTCGGTAGAGTGGGGAGTAGATTATTATGATTTTAGCAAGTTTCCCAAGGAGGTCTACGAGGTTCCACGGCATGTTGTGATGACCAAAGTGCATTAGATAGGGAAAGGTTGTGGCACAACTTTGCAAAACGGTTTGATTTACAGTGGCTTGCAAAATGTGGCTCAAAGGGGCCTAGATTTGGGTTTTTGTTAATTAGCTGATAATGTGTGCATTAACCTACCAAAGAAATCACAAATTGAAAGACTATGCCGTGTAATATTTTGTAAATCAACACATTGCTAAAACCCAAATTCAGGTACCTCTAACGCGGTTTTTAAAATAGCCTCCGGATGTGTCTGTAGAGAAGGTTGTTCCAGAAAAAGAAAGTTTACTTAAATTTGATTCACGATAGTTCCAGAAACGTTGGACATGACCCTTAAACTGTCGAGATAAAAAACATGTTGCCGTTATGAAGAGGATAATAATCTTAACACTGCTTATTTGCATATCGTTGCAAAGCGCTGTATGTCAAAAAACCGTACGCAGCAAATCCGAATCTCAGGTCACTTACACCAATGAAGAAATTAAGGCTGCCTATGAGGGTACATGGAAGTATGAGAACAAAACTACAGGTGAGATTTTTGTTGTTGAGTTAAAATACTTGCCCCATGTAATAGAACAAATGATAACCACAGAACCAACA
>LAHS01003015.1_pt1 | contig 23826 bp, 20 predicted proteins | sample 329651 | NCBI WGS metagenome assembly LAHS01 (sample SAMN03275699, study PRJNA271635) | activated sludge metagenome | isolation source: sample C-1 Sludge from hydrolytic chamber (first chamber) of Anaerobic... | reverse complement strand
AGGTTCAAATCCTGTCCCCGCGACCAAAGACACACAGGTCATCGGTTAAGTCCGGTGGCCTGCTTTCCTATCTCGAGAGGGATTTGCTGGTGAATTGCTGGTGAATGGTGTATGTGGTTTTTCCGTGGCAAAGCATGGCATCTGTTCAAACAGTTTTTCTGACATGAAGGAGGCCAGAGGTTCAAATCTTCTAACGTCTACCAAAAGTACGAGGTCAGAGGCTATGTGGCTCCGACCTCTTTTGGTAGACCACTAGCAGGCCACTAAATAAACCATCAGAATACTCCATAATGCCGACGAATCGGGCGAACGGTAGTTCTGACCGCAATTGTGTCCTCATCGGCGTATCTTGAACACGTGGCAAAGAAACGCATCGTGGACGAGGGAGAATCGCATGCCGGTGGCGGATACCAAGGAGGCCCAGAGGGCGGAACTCCATCGCACCATCTGGGCCATCGCGAACGATCTGCGTGGTAGCGTGGATGGTTGGGACTTCAAGCAGTATGTGCTCGGCATGCTCTTCTACCGGTTCATCTCGGAGAACCTGGCTGCCTATCTCGACGCGGGGGAGAGAGCGGCAGGGGATGTCTCCTTCTCCTATGCGGAGCTCTCGGACGCGGACGCCGAGCGCGCCCGTGACGAGACCGTGAGGGAGAAGGGCTTCTTCATCCTCCCGTCCCAGCTCTTCGAGAACGTCCGAGCCCGTGCATCCGCCGACGAGAACCTCAACGAGACGCTCGAGCGCACGTTCGCGGCCATCCAGGGCTCGGCCGTGGGGTACGACTCCGAGGCAGACATCGTCGGGCTCTTCGACGACATCGAGGTCAACAGCAACAAGCTCGGGGCCACCGTCTCCCAGCGCAACGAGAAGCTCGCCAAGGTCATGGACAAGGTGGGCTCGCTCGACCTCGGGAGCTTCCAGGAGAACAGGATCGACGCCTTCGGGGACGCCTACGAGTACCTCATGACGATGTACGCCTCCTCGGCCGGGAAGTCCGGAGGGGAGTTCTTCACGCCCCAGGAGGTCTCGGACCTGCTCGCCCGCATCGTCATCGACGGCAAGGAAGAGGTCAACAAGGTCTACGACCCGGCCTGCGGCTCGGGCTCGCTCCTCCTCAGGTTCGCCAAGATCCTGGGGCAGGACCACGTGCGCAAGGGCTTCTTCGGCCAGGAGATAAACCTCACCACCTACAACCTCTGCCGCATCAACATGTTCCTGCACGACGTCAACTACGACCGCTTCTCCATCGCGCTCGGCGACACCCTCACCGACCCCAGGCACTGGGACGACGAGCCCTTCGACTGCATCGTCTCCAACCCTCCCTACTCGACCCACTGGGCCGGCAAGACCGACCCTCTCCTCATCAACGATCCGCGCTTCTCCCCGGCAGGCGTCCTTGCCCCTCCCGGCAAGGCCGACCTCGCCTTCACGATGCACATGCTCTCCTGGCTCTCGCCGGACGGCACGGCTGCCATCGTCGAGTTCCCCGGCGTCCTCTACCGGGGAGGGGCGGAGCGGAAGATCCGCCAGTACCTCATAGGCGGCAACTACGTGGACGCCGTGATCCAGCTGCCGCCCAACCTCTTCTTCGGCACCACCATCGCCACGTGCGTGCTGGTGCTCAAGAAGTCGAAGACCGACAACGCGGTCCTCTTCGTGGATGCGAGCGCCGAGTTCGCGCACGAGGGGAACAAGAACAAGCTCACGGCCGACAACATCACGCACGTCCTCGACGCCCTCGCTGCCCGCGAGGACCGCGAGGGACTCGCCAAGCTCGTACTGAACACCGACGTCACGGGTAACGACTGCAACCTCTCCGTGGGCTCCTACGTGGAGAAGGCAGACGCGCACGAGCAGGTCGACATCCACGAGCTCAACGAGAGGATCGCGGGCATCGTGGCCCGCGAGGACGAGCTGAGGCGCTCCATCGACGCCATCGTGGCCGACCTCGAAGGGGACGCGCGATGAGCAGGTACACCACGGAAGAGTGTCACCTCATCGTCAGACAGGCCCTCGGCGACCTCATTGCGCGTGACGCCTTCCTCATCTCTGAGATGGCGGACGAGCGTGCACTCACGCATCGGCTTGGCATGTACCTGCAGAGGCTCATGTTCGACATGGACGTCGACTGCGAGTACAACCGCATAGGGAGCGCGGGTAAACCAAAGTGGCTGTACGACTGCGACGGCTACATCAGACCCGATGTGATCGTTCATCGCCGTGGGACGTCCGAGAATCTCATCATCATTGAGGCGAAGAAAAATGCGGATGAGAATGGAAAGTGCTTTGACCTGGAAAAGCTCAAAGGCATGACGGATCGAGACGGGGACTACCGCTATCAGGTTGGCTACTTCATTGACTTCGTTGTGGGGCCATTGGAGGGTCGACAGTACCGCCAGACTGAGCCAGCTCTTATCAAGGGTTCAAATGTGGTCTACGAGATTAGAGTGGAGGGATGCCGATGAGCAGGATTGATGAGCTCATCGAGCGTCTGTGTCCCGATGGGGTTGAGTACAAGCAGTTTAATGAAGTCTGCTCGCTTCATGCTCGAATTGGTTGGCAGAGGTTGACAAAGAGTGAGCAAATGCCAGATGGCCGATACATGCTTGTCACTGGTACTGATTTCACTTCAGCAAATGAAGTTAACTATGACAACTGCGTTTATGTGGACAAGAGTCGATACGATCAGGACCCGCATATCCAACTTCGCAACGGCGATGTGCTCGTCACTAAGGACGGAACGTTAGGAAAGGTGGCAATGGTCGGGAATCTTCCCCTGCCAGCGACCTTGAATGGTGGAGTGTTTGTTGTTCGTGATACTTCCGGCATCCTTGATCAAAGATTTATCATGCACTATCTCCTCTCAGGCATCTTTAGCTTGGCAGTAGAACGACAACATACTGGTTCAACCATTCAACACCTTACTCAAGGGCTGTTCTCTAGATTGGTAATCCCCGTCCCTCCCATGGAGGTCCAGCAGGAGATCGTTCGGACGCTAGACTCCTTCGCGGAGCTGGAGGCGGAGCTGGAGGCGGAGCTGGAGGCGCGGAAGGCGCAGTACGCCTACTACCGGGACGAGCTGCTGAACTCCTGTGATGAAGCTAGGCCCATCACACTCGGGGACGTTTTCGAGATGAGAGCTGGGAAAGCTATCCCATCAAGACTAATTGCTCAGCGGAAAAACGAGGCCCACGCTTATCCGTGCTATGGGGGAAATGGTCTCAGAGGGTATGTGAGTTGTCCAAATGAGATGGGTGGGGCGGTTCTTATCGGAAGACAGGGGGCTCTGTGCGGGAACACTTGTTACGCGACGGGGGATTACTACGCAACAGAGCATGCCGTTGTCGCCAAGCCTAAGGCTGATTTGGACATGCGCTTTGCTTATCATCTGTTGACGGTCGCAAAGCTGAATCAGTACAAGACTGCCGGTGCACAACCTGGTTTATCCGTAAGGCGTTTGGAAAGAGTCAAGGTCAAGGTTCCCTCGCTCTCTGAGCAGCAGCGTATTGTCTCCATCCTCGACAAGTTCTCGACCCTGACGACCGATCTCACCTCCGGCCTTCCCGCCGAGATCGCCGCGCGTCGCCAGCAGTACGCCTACTACCGCGACAGGCTCCTTTCCTTCAAGGAGAAGGTGGCCTGAGCATGCCCGCCTCCTCGTCCGCCCCTTCTTCGCGCTACGACCTTGTCGTCGATACCGACGAGGCGACCGTGTGCGCCGAGGCTCCGGCGGCAGGCCCTAGGGCGTCCTCATACCAGAGCGAGGCCGACCTCGAGCGCGATCTCATCTCCACCCTGTGTGCCCAGGCCTACGAGCGGCTCTGCGTGGACGACGAGGCGGGACTCGTCGCAAACTTGCGCCGCCGGCTCGAGCGCCTCAACGGCATCGAGTTCACCGACCCTGAGTGGGAGAGGTTCTTCCGCACCTGCGTCGCCTCCGACACGGACGGCATCCTCGAGAAGACCCGCAAGATCCAGGACGACTGGGTGCAGCTCCTGAAGAGAGACGACGGCACCACGAGAAACGTCCGTCTCGTCGACAAGCAGGACATCCACAACAACCGCCTCCAGGTCATGAACCAGTACGAGGCGAACGAAGGCACGCACAAGAACCGCTACGACGTGACCATCCTGGTAAACGGCCTTCCGCTCGTCCACATTGAGCTCAAGCGCCGCGGCGTGGACATCCGCGAGGCATTCAACCAGATTGGCCGCTATCAGCGCGAGAGCTTCTGGAGTGAGAGCGGCCTTTTCGAGTACGTGCAGATATTCGTGATCTCCAACGGAACCGAGACCAAGTACTACTCCAACACCACGCGCGAGCGGCACGTCCGCGAGGGCATCTCGAAGGTGAAGGCAGGCGACAAGAAGACCTCCGACAGCTTCGAGTTCACCAGCTGGTGGGCCGACGCCTCGAACCGCCCCATCACCGATCTCATGGGCTTCGCCCGGACGTTTCTTTCCAAGCGGACTCTTCTGGGCGTGCTCACGCGCTACTGCGTCCTGGGCGCCGATGGGGTGCTCTACGTCATGCGGCCCTACCAGATCTGCGCCACCGAGCGCATCCTCAACCGCATCCTCGTCTCCGAGAACGACAGGCGGATGCTCGGCACTGCGCGTGCCGGCGGCTACGTGTGGCACGCCACGGGCTCGGGAAAGACCCTTACGAGCTTCAAGTGCGCCCAGCTCGCGAGCAGGATGGCGTGCGTCGACAAGGTGCTCTTCGTCGTCGACCGCAAGGACCTCGACTACCAGACGATGAGGGAGTACGACAAGTTCGAGCGAGGTGCCGTGAACTCTAACACATCGACGGCCGTCCTTGCCCGTCAGCTCTCCGATCCCGAGTGCCGCATCATCGTGACGACGATCCAGAAGCTCTCGAACTTCGTGAGGAGGACAGCCGCCTCGGCGGTCTACGACAGCCACATCGTGATCATCTTCGACGAGTGCCACCGCTCGCAGTTCGGCGAGATGCGAAAGGCTATCTCCCACAAGTTCAGGAACTACCACCTCTTCGGGTTCACCGGCACCCCGATATTCGCGGCCAACGCCCCCTCGGGCAGGGACCCCGCCCTGCGCACGACCGCCCAGGCCTTCGGCGACTGCCTGCACACCTACACCATCGTCGACGCCATCCGCGACGGCAACGTCCTCCCCTTCCGCGTCGACTACCTCGACACGGTCCAGGAGGGCTCTTCGGTCGTGGACAAGAGGGTCTACGACATCGACCGCGAGAGCGCCCTTCTCGCAGGCCCGCGCATCGAGGCCGTCTGCTCGTACGTGCTCGACCACTTCGACCAGAAGACCGCGCGCTCGAAGGGCTACGCGCTCGGGCGCGGCGAGGGTGCTCGGCGCGTCATGGGGTTCAACTCCATCTTCGCCGCCCAGTCGATTCCCGCCGCCAAGGCCTACTACAGCGCCTTCAAGCGGCTCATGGCAGGTCGTGCCGACCCCCTCAGGATGGCCCTCATCTACAGCTGGGCCCCCAACGCGGAGGACCCCGACGGCTTCATCGGCGACGAGGACTTCAGCACGTACGACCTGAGCAGGTCGGACAGGGACTTCCTCGACATGGCCATCGGCGACTACAACGAGGCGTTCCACACGAGCTTCTCGACGGACGGCGACGGCTTCGAGGGCTACTACAAGGACGTCTCCGACCGCATGAAGAACCGCGAGCTCGACATGCTCGTGGTCGTGAACATGTTCCTCACCGGGTTCGACGCGACGACGCTCAACACCCTGTGGGTTGACAAGGGCCTGAGGATGCACGGGCTCATCCAGGCCTTCTCGCGCACCAACCGCATCCTCAACTCCGTGAAGACCTTCGGGAACATCGTCTGCTTCAGGAACCTCCGCGAGCAGGTGGACGACGCCATCGGCCTCTTCGGCGACCCCGAGGCGCAGGGCATCGTCCTTCTCAGGCCCTACGGGGACTACCTCGGCGAGTACCAGGCACACGTGGCGGAGCTCACCGGCAGGTGGCAGCCCGGCGAGATGCCCCGGGGCGAGGCCGACGAGAGGGACTACATCAAGGCCTGGGGCGCCATCCTGCGGCTCAGGAACGTGCTCTCCGCCTGGGACCAGTTCGCCACGGACGACCCCCTCGACGCCCGGGCGGTGCAGGACTACTCGAGCGTCTACCTCACTCTCTGGCACAAGTGCCGGGACGTCGCGAGTGCCGACAAGGAGGAAATCGTCGAGGACCTGACCTTTGAGATCGAGCTCGTGAGGCAGGTCGAGGTGAACATCGACTACATCCTCATGCTCGTGGAGAGGTACCATGCGGCCAACTGCGCCGACAAGGAGGTGCTCGCCGACATCGACCGCGCCGTGGGCTCATCCCCGCAGCTGCGTGACAAGAAGGACCTCATCGACGCCTTCGTGGCCTCCCTCACGGTCGACTCGCGACCCGACGAGGACTGGGGCCGCTTCGTCGCTGAGAGACGAGAGGCCGAGCTCGACCGCATCATCGCCGAGGAGCGACTCAGGCCCGACGAGACGAGGGAGTTCGTGGCTGGCGCCTTCCGCGACGGCGCCCTCCAGGAGGGTGGCACGGCCATAACGAGGATCCTGCCGCCGATGTCGAGGTTCTCGAGGGACGACGCCTACGGCGCCCTCAAGGAGCGCGTGCTCGGGAGGCTCCGTGCGTTCTTCGACCGGTTCGAGGGGATAGGGTAGTCGACCTGACGTCAGAAGGGAAGGCTGCAGGCAGAGGAACAAGCGAGCAACCGAGCTTCTCGAAATGTCATGAATGGTGAAGGTGATTCGTATGCAGCAGGTCTGGGTTGTCAGGGCAGGCAGAGGTGGGCTCTACGCAAGCATGTTCCTGTCGCAAAAGCTCGTTGCCATCGACTTCGAGATGTCCGATTTCGGTCGCGATTCTCTCGAAGGCGTCTCTAAGGAGGAGATACGTGGCTACTACGAGTCCGTCCATCCTGATCAGACCACAAGGACGATCGCCTCGCAGGTAGGACAAATCTACCGCTTCGCGTCCTCGATAACCAAAGGATCAAAAGTGGCGACCTATGACCCGGACAAACGCGAGTATCACGTCGGGACGGTGACGGGCACTACAGCAAGGTTACCTGAGGTGACGGAGGGTACGTTCTCCTATTGCAGGCCTGTGAGGTGGGAACGTACCATCGAAAGAAACTCCCTTACCGAGCAAACTCTAAACTCCATCGGTGCGATTTCCACTGTCTTCCAAGTCTCCGAGGTTGCGGCGGCGGAGCTTCTCGGTACAGTCGAGCAGTTGCCCCAATCAGAATGCGATGAGCTTGGGCAGCTCGAGAGACTCTCCATGAGGCCCTCCCAGGATGATGCCCTTGAGGCCATCAAAGACAAGATTCTCGGTCTCAATGAGTATGCGATGGAGGACCTCGTTGCGGGCGTTCTCAGGAGTGTTGGTTATAAGACGAGGATGAACAGGAAGGCTGGCCAGAAGCATGGTCCCGACGGTGGCATCGACGTGTTCGCCTCACCTGATGGACTCTGTCTCGCAAGTCCAAGGATAGCGGTGGAGGTCAAGCACCGTCGTGGCTCGATGGGCTCTCCGGAGATTCGTTCGTTCATCACGGCCGCGGCCTCATTTGACAGCGGATTGTATGTGAGCACCGGAGGTTTTACGAAAGATGCGAAGGCTGAGGCTGCCCGGTCGTCGTCAGTGCACATCGAGTTGCTTGACCTTGATGACTTCGCCCGCTTGCTGGTATCCAACTACGATGCGGCTGATGAGGAGTCTTGCGCTATTCTGCCGCTTGAGCGCATTTGGTGGCCAGTTTAGGATTCCTATTTTTGATGATACGGTCCTATGAACATCGACAACTTCGTTATGCTTGTCATGTTGCGGCGCTCGAGTCTGCCAATCTCCCTGTTGGGGGGAATAATAATCTTCATGGAAGCCGACAAGGTCTTCTACAATGCCAGTAAGCATTGTCAGGTTGCATGCAGGAACTCCATAGGCGAAGAACCGATCGTGGACGGGAAACAGCGATGGCTACCGTGGATTACGAGGCAAACCAGAACGCAGGACAAGAACCACTGGACGAGGTCGGGGAGGCGGTGGCTTCCGCGGCTGGTGCTTTCGCGGACGTTGCGACACAGGGCGCCAAGGCGGTGGCATCGGGTGTCAAGCAAGTCCACCAGATGTTCGGTGGAGAGTATGGAGAGGCGTTCGCTGGCAACCTGAGGGATGAGGGTGGTTCCTACGTCATTCCAGAACCCCTCGTGGACAACCGCGAGCTCAAGGAGATCGACGCCCTGACGGAGAGGTATGAGAGGCTTGTCTCTCCAGGAAAGCTCCAGGTAGCCGGGAAGGCAATCGTTGAGGTAGCGCCCCAACCCGTGAAGGATGTTGTCGGAAAAGTCGGTGGTGCCGTCGAGGAGACGTTCAATGGCCTGACCAAGCAGGAGCTCATTGCCGGTGCCCTCAAGACAGCGGCGGAGGGTTTCGGGAAACTAGAGGAGCAGGCGGCACGGGCAAGCGTCGGCAGGGACTACGTCATCCAGAAAGTTAATGACGGAAAAACAGGTCGGCCGTCCGGCCGCCAGGGCCCTCGAGGCATACGACGACGTGATCGTCCAATGGCTGCGCGAGTGGCCGGACATGACCGCCGCGCAGGTGCTCGACTGGATTGTCGAGCGCTATGGCAAGGCTCCTGCCAGCGAGAGGACGGTGCGCAGGCACGTCGTGGAGCCCGGGGAGGAGAACGGCATACCCAGGTCGCAGGCGGGAAGAGCGTACGAGGCGGTGCCCGAGCTCCCGTTCGGGCATCAGACGCAGGTCGACTTCGGCTGCGCATGGATGCCGACCGCCGATGGGGGCAGGGTGCAGGTGAGGTTCTCCGTGCTCACGCTCTCGCGCTCGCGCATGAAGTGGGGTCGCATGCAGTCGAGGCCCTACAAGAGCCATGACCTCGTGCAGGATAAGAGGGCATTACGAGCGTGCGGCGCAACCCGGTTCGCCGGGTTCGGAAGGGCAGGTCAGCCCCCTAGGTTGCCTCCTCGTGCCATGTAAACGCCGGGGCGGCATCCCGCTACGGATTCCGCCCCGGCACAGCTCGCGGGCGTAGCGGGACCTAGAACCCGACGGGGGCGCTCGGGATGCTCGGCTTGGCCCTAGGGCCCTCGTCGGCGTCGATGGCGACGGCTCCGATGCCGTCCCAGACAGGTGGCAGCTCGGTGTTGCGGGCCTCGCCGTCGACGAGGGCCGCCTCCATCATGGCCCTCTCGGTCTCCGGCGACGTCATGCCGAGCTCCCCGCCCAGGAAGGTCTCGGTGACGTCGCGGCTGGGAAGCGCGAGCGTCCCGGAGCCGCGCATGACGAGCGCGCCCGTGCCCCCGGCCGTCCACCTCATGAGCTCGTCGGGGCTTATGAGGGGTCGCCGCATGACCGACTCGCTGGAACCGGCGGACGAGGTGTTGGCGCCCCTGCTCCTGCTCTGGCTCCTCGTGGTCGCGCCGTAGGTGCCCATGGAGTCGGAGAGCCTCCTGGCCGTCTCGACGTTCTCGACCGACAGTATCACCTTGTCGCCGAGGAGGTCCAGGACCGTCTCGGCCTCGGCCCTCGTGTAGCCGGCGCGGCTCTCGAGCTGGTTCAGGCTCTGGAACGCGCAGACGACGCTCAGGCCCGCGCTGCGTATCTCGCCCAGGTCCCCGAGCAGCCTGTCGACCCTGCCGATCGCCGCGAACTCGTCCAGCAGCAGCATGGTCCCCACGGGGAGCCGGCCGCCGTGGGCGGCGGCCTCCACCCGCATGGCCGAGAGCGCCTGGGACCAGAAGGCCTGGACCAGGCGGTCGCGGTTGCCGGTCGCCGAGCTCGAGCTGACGTAGACGACGGTGGGGCGCCTGCCCGCCGCCGCGAGGTCGACCTCGTTGTCATGGAGCATGGGGGAGACGTCCTCGTCAGCGAACTCGACGAGGTAGTTCTGGAGCGTGGAGACGATGCCCTGCCCCCCGCCCCCGTCGCCGGAGACCCCGGCGAGGAAGGGGAGCGCCGGGTCGCCGGGCCCGAGCGACGCGGCCAGCGAGGCCACGCGCTCGACCGGCGAGGAGCCGTCCGCCGGCGCGAGCAGCGCCTGCACGGTGCGGAGGTTGCGGCACCCGTCCGGCACCGCGGGGCTCGAGAGGACGAGCAGGCACAGGCCCACGAAGACGTTGCGCGCGCCGTCGGAGAAGAAGGGCTGCCCCGAGAGGGCCTGCGGGACCACGCACCTGGCGAGCTCGCGAAGCTCGCGCGTGGCCGCTCCCGCGCCGCCCGAGGCGAGGGCCTCCCCGGCGCGGGCCAGCGGGTCGAAGCGCGTCGAGCCGGCGGGCGCGTCGAACCTCACGGTCACGACGTCGTGCGTGCCCCTTGAGCGCACCCAGGCCTCGGTGAAGGCGCGCAGCTCGCCCTTGACGTCGTTGACCATCACCGAGCGACCCGCGGCGACGTTGGCGCACAGCGTCTCGATGATGACGCGCCGGCTCTTGCCCCCGCCGCTGCCGGCGAGGAGCGCGGCGTGGACGGCGTCGACGAGGCGGACGGAGCCGCCCAGCTCGCCCACCACGAGGTTGCCGCCCTCCGGCGCCCTTCCGGGCACCCAGCCGTAGGTGGCGCGCCGGAGGGCCGACGGGCTGCTCTCGAGCCATGCGTCGCCGTGGGTGCGCACGCCGGAGCGCGAGCCCCCGACCCACGTCCCGTCGTGGAGCGAGCGCCACGCGGCGAGCTCGCCCCAACCCCACATGGCCGCGAACGTCGCGACGGTGACGGCGCAGCCCATGGCGAGGGCGGCGCCGTCCAGCCCGACGGCCGCGAGCGCGGCCTCGGGACCGGGGTCGAGGCCGACGAGCGCGGCGGGGGGCTCGAGTGCGGCAAGCGCGGCGGAGGTCCCCGCAAAGGGCCCCAAGGTCTCCCAGGCCGCCGTCCGTAGCGCGGGCCACCAGCAGGCCAGCGCGACGCAGAGCGAGAGGGCGAGGGCGACGGCCACCACGGCCCCGCGCGCCACGCGCGGGGCGAACGGCTCGTTGAACGACTTATCCTTTGTATGTGACATGGCTGTTCCCCTTACATAGGTATGGATACGGTTCTTGCGATCGGTCGGGACACGGCGACGGCCACCCTGCCGACCTCCCCGGGCGCGTCGGGGACTCTGACGAGCGCGGACATGGCGAGGCGGGACATGACGCGCAGGAGGGCCTTCGCCTCGGCATCGGGGTCGCCCCTCCTCCCGTCCCCCGCGGCGTCGGCGAACAGCCGCGAGGCGTACGAGAGCGTCGTCTCGAGCAGCGCGGGCGCACATCCGTCGAGCGCCCTCATCGTCGGGCAGCCGGAGACGGTGCCCGTGGGCACCGGCCGGCCCTCGCGCGCTGCGGCCACGGCCCCTGCCTTCTGGCGCGCCGTCATGCAGGAGCCGAGCTCGCGCTCGACCGCCCGCACGCGCGCCCTCGCCCTCGCGGGCCCGTCGCCCGTCGCGGGCCTCGGGGTGCGGTGGGGTCCGGGCGCGTCGGTGCGGTCGGGGGCGACCGCACGCAGCGCGGCGTTGCAGGCCCGCGATCGCATGTCGGCGTCTGCCTTGGCCATGTAGGCCTCCCGCTCGGCGCCGTCGAGCCCCCTGAGGTCCGCAAGCTCGCGGCAGGCTTTGGAATGTGCGTCCAGGGCCTCTCGAAGCTCGGGGTGCTCCCCTGCCGCGCGTTCCACGGCGGCCTCGACGCGACGTGCCGCCTCCGGGTGGTAGCGCCGCAGGTGCCTGTAGGAGATGCGGCCGTCGGTGGGGAGGGCGACGTCCTCGGCGAGCCGCTGCGGAACCATGGAGCGCACCGCCTCGACGGCGCGCTCCCTTGCGGCCTCGCGCTCGACTCCCAGCCGCTCCACCTCGGGCCTCGTGGCGGCGGCGGCCAGCCCCCGCCTCGCGTGCTCCATGTCGGCCTTGGCGAGGAGGCGGTCGAAGTGGCCCTCGCGGTCGTAGGCCAGGACGTGGATGTGCTGGTTGGCCTCGCTGTTGAGGTGGTGGGCTGCCACCCACCCCACCCGCGACTCGGGTATGCCCATCATGTGGGCGTACTCGCGCGTGAGGTTGGCGCGGGCGTACGCCTGCCAGCCCTCCTTGGTGTCCAGGTCGAAGCGCCCGCAGTCCCCGCGGCGGACGGCGACGACGCTGCACACGACCGCACCGCCGCATGAGTCCAGCCTGCGGCGGGCCTCGGCCAGCGACACCGCCCCGTCCTGGTCGAAGAGCGCCGTCGAGCCGGGACGGCAGCCCACGTAGCCGACCAGCGCCGCGCGCTCGCGGGCGCGGGCGAGGTCCGCCTCGGTGGCCGACCTGTCCGCGCCGACGCGCGTCCCGATGTAGCCGACCCTGTGAGTGACCACGGCGGAGCGGGCCTTGGTGTCCGAGAGGGCCACGCGGTGGTTCACGATGACGACGCTACCGCCCCGCGCGGGCATCGGCCTTCACCTCGTCTATCGTGCGCCCGGCCTGCATCTCGCCCGCCTGCCTGGCGTAGGCGCGGTACACGTCCTCCACCGGCGTCCCGGCCAGCCCCTCGAAGAGGCCCTTGGCGAGGTCCACCGAGACGAGGGCGGCCACGAGCGCCCCCTTGGTTGAGCGGCTGGTCACGCGGGCCAGCCTGTCCTCGGCCTCGTCGTTGCGGCGCCTAAGGGTCTCCTCGAACTCGCCGAGGCAGCCCGACATGACGCCGCGCAGGTATCCGCCGAGCTCGGAGCTGTAGAGACCCAGGCCGTCGACCGAGAGCCCCTTCACGACCAGCTCACGGATGGCGGCGCTGTCGGTTACGCCCGTGCCGGCGGCATAGGCCTTGATGCGCCTGCACGTCGGCTCGTCAAACCTCACGGACTTGACGCAGCCCCTTTCGTTGGTTCCTTTCGGCATGTTTCTCCTCCATGTGCATGGCGGAAGGGCGGTAAAGGCCACCCTTCCTCAGGTCGGCGGAAACTACTCGGCGAAGCGCCTCCCGTGAGGCAGGGGCGCGCCCATCTGGCGGAGGGCGCGGATGTCCTCGGGCGTCCTCTCGCAGCGGCGCGGCCAAAGCGTCGCGGGCAAGACGTAAATGTCCGGGCGCGGAGCGCCGAGCTTGAACAGGCATGCCTCAACGGCCCCAAGCCGCTCCTCGTCGGTGGGAGGGCCCTCCTCCGTGAAGAAGGCGCCGGTGGGGTCTGAGTCCGACCCCTTCACGAGGCGGAGCCCGTGGCCAAGCGGCGAGGGGCAGGGGTTGAGGAGCGGACAGTCCTTGTCCGCGTGGTAGGCGATGCCGTTGCGGTCGATGCGCTCGAAGCCCCTGCCCTCGTGCCAGGGACGGCGGATGCGACTGAAGTCAAGGTTGGGGTCGTCTCCCTCCAGGTAGTCGACGATGGTGGTGTAGTTGTAGCTGTCATGTGGCGAGGCGCTCATGCGTGCTCCTGCCTGGGCCCGGCCCCGCAGGACCGGGCCCACGGATGGCGGATGGGGGCAAGGGCGGCCGCTAGCCGCGCCCGCCCATGAAGTGGTAGGCGGGCCAGTACCGCAGCTCCACGGTCTGCGGGGCCTGCCCCTCCCTGAACTTCTCGATGACCGCATCGAGGTCGCGCGTGCCGTCCTCGTTGTCCGATGCGGTCGTGAGCTGGATGATGACGTCGGCATCGTGGGTGATCTGCGAGCTGGAACGGATGGAACCGTCCTTGCCAACCGAGCTCACGGCGACGACGGGCGTGCCCTCCCGGTGCGCGATGGTCGCGAGGCCGCGGCTGACGCGGTCGACGATGTCGGTGACCGAGAACGCCGGGGTCTCGACGCCGACGAGCTGGGCGTAGTCGACCAGGACGACCGGCGGCGCTCCCTCGTCGAGCGCGATGGCATGGGCGGCGCGGCCGATGGCCTCGATGCTGTGGCCCCCTACGTCGCCGAGCGAGCGGTCATCGACGATGGTCATGGCCTTGAACAGGCCCATCGCCCGCGCATAGACGCGCTCGAAGCCCTCGGCCTTGGTCGTGTCGAGCCGGTCGCGGAGAGCGAAGTCCTCGGCGGTCAGGGGCACGCCGCCCGGCGTCTGGCATGAGAGGCAGGGGAGCAGTCTCCGCATGCACGCGTTTGACGACAGCTCCATCGAGCACAGCACCACGCGCCGCGTCTCGGCGGCCCTGACGGCGACGTTGGCGAGGAGGTCGGACTTCCCCGTGCCGCCCTTGCCGTAGATGACGACGAACTCTGCCCCCAGGCCGTGGAGGGCCTCGTCGAGCGGACGGGGACCGATGGGGACGCGTCCCTCCTCGCCCGCGAAGATGCGTTCGAGGTGCGACAGCATCTCGCTCGCGCGACGGCGGTAGGCCTCGGGGGCGTGGCTACCTGGCATCGTCGGCCTCCTCGCCGCGGAGGTAGGCGAGGAACCGGGGGACGTAGACCCTCAGACGCCGGGGCGTGCGCACCAACGCGCCGGACTCGTGCATCAGTCGGTAGGCGGTGGGCCGGGAGATGCCCAGCTCTCGGATGACCTGCTCGGTGGTCCAGAAGAGTCCGGGCGGGGTTTGTTCGTGAACATTTTCCATGGAAGTGCCTTCCTGGTCGGTCCTCGACAGAGGCAGCCTCGGCCCCTTCCCGCGTCCGGACGCGCGTGGGCTTCGGCTACGCCAAGTGTGCCCGGGCGCCTCGGCTTTGTCCGCATACTGTATCGATGTTTTGGGAATTGGGTATGAATAGCTCGGTTTACCAGCGGTTATCCAATGGGCGTCGGCCAATACCGAAGGGAATACTCGATGATCGAGATAGACCCCACGACAGGCTCCTTCAAGGCTGATTTCGACGTGGGCGTCGATGGGGAGGAGCTTGTCTTCCGACCGACAGGAATGCGTGAGACGGGTTGCTGCGGGCCAAACGCGGTCGAGCGGTACGACATCACCGACGAGTTCATGGGACTGGTTGTCAACGAGCACGAGGGACACAGGTACGAGTATGGCCTTGGGGTTCCGCTGTACCCGTTGCACGAGGCGCAGTACAGGCTTGTCGATGACACATGCCAGGGCCTGGTAAGGCTCGCTCGGAGGACGGGCCCGATATTCGGGGATGACCTCAGCGGTACCGGGGCGAGGTTCGCGAACGGTGAGATCAGAGAGCCGGTGGCTTGGTGGGTGTCCGCGGCGGGTTGCATTCGCCTCGCAGCCGTCTGCGCGTCCGTGGCAGACGGTGAGGCGCGTACTAGTAGCCTGGATGACGAGCTGGTGGTGTGGGCGTCGCTCTTCACGCGTGCCGGCATGCCGGGGACGTTGGTTACGACCAGGTATGCGGCCGACCAGGGTTTCCCGGGAGACTATGGCATCATGCTGACAAGCAGTACGGCAGGGCAGAGGCACGCCCTGCTCTCGGAACACGGGAGGGTGGGTAGCCGCGACACGCTCGTCGCATCCGGCTATGGCACCTCGACGGTATATCGTGAGATGCGGAGGGAGCTGCTGAGCGGAGTGCGAGCGGCGTATGGCAGGGCGACGCCTTTTGACGAGGGGGAGGTGGACGCAGTGATCGATCTTGCCGCCAATGGCCTCTCGCCAGGCAGTCCCCCTACGGTCGAGTGCGTCACGGCAGAGCCCTGCTCGACCATCGGCGCGCTTTACGTGATCCGCTATGTTGCAAAGGGTGACCCCGGCAGCTTGCTGGGGGTGACGGATCCATACGTCAATCCCAACGAGCTCGAGGGCGTGTTCAGCATAACGACGCGGATTCCAAACGGCGAGGTCCTAGAGCCAGACCTATGGAAAACCATGTACAAGGACATGTACGACGCCCTTGTGAAGTTGCATACGAATCGCAGCGCGCCCGACTTGTCGAGGGGCAGGGACGTCAACCCGTTCTACGCCAACCTAGTCGAACGCATATGGTGCGCGTTCGCTCGGAAGAGGGTGGGTCAGGCCTTCAGGATGTGCCCGCAATGCCTTCGCGTGTTCCCGGCAGACGGCAAGAAGCAGTATTGCAGCGATGCATGTCGCAACAACTTCAATGGTAGGCGCGCTCGGAAAAAGGATGCGGCGATAGACGAGTTCCTTTTGAGGACGATGAGGCCGGGAATCCTGTACAGCGAAATGGGGCTATGTCACATGTTCAACGAGCACAGCGAGGCGAAGCTTACCCCCGAAAAGGTGAGGGCGAGACTCGAGTGCTTGTTGAAGAGCGGGAAAATCCATCGCTCTTCTGGTCAAGGCAGGGTCTGGGAGGTTGTGGCCTAACCCTCGAAGAGCTTGTCGAAGGCCTCGGCGGCCTTGCGCCCGTTGTCCTTGAGGACGTGGGCGTAGATGTCCATCGTGGTCGATGCTTGTGCGTGGCCGAGGCGGTGCTGGACGGTCTTTATGTCCACGTTGCTCGCGATCATGATCGTCGCGTTCGTGTGCCGCAGCTCATGGGGCTTGAGACCTACGTAGCCCCTGCCGCGCACGTACTCCTTGCCGCCGTAGACCCTGCGCACCACGTCGTGCGTGTAGGTGCCGAATCCGTTGTCTACGCAGAAGTTTCGGAACCAGCGATCGAAGTTGTTCGGGTCGAGGTGCCCGCCGTCCCTGCCGGTGACGACCGGGGTGTCGTCTTCGACCTCGATGCCCCTTTCGGCAAGCAGCCTCCTTTGGTCCTCCCTCCACCGGCGCATGACGTCGATGAGCGTCTTCCCCATGGCCAGAGGCCGGTTGGACTCCTCGCTCTTGGGGGGACGCAGGGTCTTGTCGTTGGTGAACTGGGCCGAGACCTCTATCTCCCCTGCCTCGAAATCCACCTTGGCCCACGTGAGCCCAAGCGCCTCCCCACGCCTCATGCCCGTCTCGAGCACGAGGAGGCACATGAGGACCTTGCTCGACGGGTCCTCCGCGAGCTGCCCCAAGACAAGCTCGCGGAAGCGCCGCGCCTCCTCGGGGCTCAGAGGCGAGCGCTCCTCGCCCTTGGGCTTCTTGACCTCCACGAGGTCGCAGGGGTTGGAGGGTATGATGCCGTCCTGATACGCCTGCTTGAGGATCTGGCGGAGCTTCACGTGGGCCTTGTAGAGGCCGTTCTCGGTGAGGGCGTCCCGAGCGCCCCGCTCGCGGCGCTTGCGCTCGCTGGCGTAGGCCGTCCTGATGGTCGGCGCGTCGAGGTCCCTGAGGGCGACGTCGCCGAGGAGCCGACCGATGTAGTCGATGTCCAGCCGCTCGCGCTTGTACGCGAGCGGGGAGTTCATCTGCCTCTCCTCGTGGAACTTGCGGGCGTACTGGACCACCGTCGTTTCATCGGTGGGGGACCCGGCTGCGTCCATGGCCTCAAGCTCGGCGCGGTAGTCCGCGAGGGCGGCCTTCGCGTCGCGCTTGAGGCCATGGACGAGCTTGCGCGGGGCGCGCCTGTACCTGCCGTTCGGCCCCTTCTCGCCGAGGTAGAAGGTGATATACCACGTGTTTGGCTTGCGGCCCTTCTCAACGACGCCCCTGCCGGTGATGTACATCGTCGATCCTCCTCGCTGCTCGATGGCGGCCTCGTGTCCGTGTGCCCGTCCCCCTCCGGGGGACGGGCACACGGACACGATACCCCAAATTCACCAGCAGTTTCACCAGCTGCTGGTGAATTGCTGGTGAAACTCTCTGTAAAACGAAGTCAACCGGGTTATTGACAAGTCAAATAGCAGCGGTTATATTGTCATCGGTTATCATCGGCTTGTTCTGATTGACAGAAATGCAGACGGTCTCATAACCCGAAGGTCCTAGGTTCAAATCCTGTCCCCGCGACCAAAAAGACGCAGGTCATCGACATAGGTCGGTGGCCTGCTTTTATACCGTAGCAAGGTTGTGGCCGGTTGCATCTGGGAAACCCGGCATGTGTACCAATCTTTCGCTGAGGCATCTTGATAGCCCGCGATTGTCCTATCCAGGGTCTTCTGGCTATTATTTTGGGGCGGAGTGGCGAAAAGAACCGAAAGAGGGTATCGATGCAGCTTCCTATCAACTCGAACAGCCCCGAGGCGTTTTCCACGGAAAGGGAATCCTATTTCTTTGACCGTAAGAGCGCACGGAAGGATTCTGCTGAAATCGCGAAGCATCTCTCTGCCTTTTCAAACGCTCTTGGTGGCAAGTTGGTCATCGGCATTGAAGACGATGGTGAGATTACCGGCTTCAAGCGCGAAGGTGCCCATGCAATCGAGGACTTCGAACAGGCGGCGATAACTGGATGCTCGCCATCGCCGGACGTAAGATGCAATCGCGTCTCTGTGATTAACTCAGGGGGGAAGGATGATCAGATCCTGATCATGGAGATTGCCGCCTCCACTGATCGCGTTGTGACTAGGCGCAGCGACAGGGAAGTCTTTCTCCGCCAAGGCGACAAAAGCGTGAAGCTGGACCGCGAACAGGTCCTCGCGTTGGAATACGATAAGCATCAGCGCAATTTCGAGGAAGAGGTCGATGGGCGGTCGAGTATCGAGAATATCGACCATGAGGTGGTTGCGCAATACAAGAGAGCACTTGGCACTGAGGTCTCAGACGAGCAGCTTCTTCGCAGCCGAGGTTTCTTGCAGGACGGTCATCTTACTAATGCCGGCATCCTTCTGTTCGCGGAGAACCCGACGAGGTTTCTTCCCTGTGCGCGCGTTCGCGTTCTCAGATTTGACGGTGACAGGATGGGAACTGGTCGCAGGCTGAATATCGTGAAGGAGAGCACTTTCGACGGGCCTCTTCCGCGTGTGATTGACGAGGCAAAACAGATGATATCTAGCCAGCTCCGAGAGTTTCAATTCCTCGGTGATGACGGTCGCTTCACTGTTATTCCCGAATACCCGGAGTTCGCATGGTTCGAAGGTCTGGTCAACGCCGTCACACATCGCAACTACGCTATCGCGGGCGATCATATCCGCATCTCTCTCTACAACGATCGGATGGAGATACTGAGCCCCGGCAAGCTACCTAACATAGTTACTTTATACAACATGCGCACGACGCGCTATTCCCGCAATCCCGGCATCGCGCGGGTACTTGCCGAAATGGGCTGGGTCAGAGAGCTCAACGAGGGTGTGAAACGCATCTACGACGAGATGCAGAGCTTCTTTCTTCATGATCCGATTTACTCAGAGCCCAACGATGCCTCTGTCCTGCTGACGCTGGAGAACAGCGTCACATCGCGCGTGCTGCGTCAGGGGGACTCGATGGATAAGGACTTTGGTAACGATGGACTTTGTTCATTGAGCGAGTACGAAGTGGCCATCATGCAGTACGCATATTCAAAGGAGCGAGTTTCAACAAAAGAGGTCGCGGATCTTCTTGGAAGGAGCCTGTCTATTGCTGGCCGGACACTCAAGGAGCTATCGCACAAGGGCTTTCTCGAGTGGCATGGGACGAGCAGAAACGATCCATCTCAGTATTATTCCCTGCGAAAAACGGAGTAGTACGGAGTAAATACGGAGTAAGGACTGCCTGTCGGCTTTTATGGAGGGTAGTTACTCCGTATACTCCGTACGGAGTATACGGAGTAACTGTAACACGGAGCAAAGGACCACGATGCCTCAGCCTCGGCCCTTCCATCTCGCCAGGATGGCGTTCGCGACGAAGCGCAACGAGGCGAAGGCCGTCCATGCCTTCCAGCCTCCGCACGCGTGATGGCATGCGGAAGCGCCACGAAAGGGGCTGGTCTGAGAGCGATGGCGACTAGCTTACCTCCCCCGATCGCCTCCCCAGAAGACCGAACGCCCTGGCGTCCTCAAAGTCTTCCCGGAAGCAAACCTCGCCGGCCCAGATGAGGCCGGAGTCGTCTGTGTCCCCCTCGAGATAGGAGACCCACACCTCGGTGCCGGCGGTGGCCCTGTCCGCTATCGACTCCCAGCGTGAGGTGTTTGTGGGGCAGCGGAACGTCACCCGGCCGGCGTCGCCCCCCGCCAGGGACGGCGCGATCGCCGATGCCCCGCCCGCCCTGTCGACGCCCCCCAGCTCCCCGAGAGCGGCGGGCAGGCTCGGCGACTCGACCGTCAGCTTCCCGCCCGCCCTGTCGACGGACACGACGTAGCCGTGAACGTCCAGCGCATAGTCATCGAGGCCGCTCGTCAGCGAGCCGGAGTCCCCCGACAGTCCGCGCCCCCCGCAGCCGGCGAGGAGGCCACCCGCGAGCGCGAGGACGCCGAGGAGAGCCCCGAGCACCCTTGCGGCTTTATCTTGCATAGAACACGCCTCCCGGAATCGGTGGGTCAGGCGAAATCAAAGATTTCTTGCGCCACACCGTTATAGCACCCGTCGAGCACCATCATCGCCCGCCCGCCCTCGCCGGTGGACGCGCCATGCAAATTGGAGTACTGCGATGGTGTGCTCGGCAGGTTTCTCAGACGGTGCAACGTCGGTATCTTTTCAATGGACCGTGTTGACGAATAGCCAGGCGGAGTCGATCCGAGCCCTACCTCTTGTACACGTACCCCGTCGCCTTTCCGGCCCCGACCTTCTCGACCCTCCCCGAGGCGAGCAGGTCTCTCAGCGCTCGCTCGACCGTCGTGGTCGATATGTCGGGGCACTCGGCGAGGATGTCGCGCTTGGTCACCTTCCCCAGATGGCGCTCGAGGACGGCCTCGACGCGTTCGGGCATGGACTTGCGGGAAACGATCAGGCCCTCCACGCGGCTCTCGAAATCCCGATAGGATGCGAGCACCACGCCCAACATGTAGCGCACGAACGGGGAATAGCCGTTCGCGTTCGAGCTCCACCCTCCAGAGCTTTCCTCAAGTGATTCGTAATAGGTCTCCTTGGTCCTCTCGATGCCCATCTCGATGCTGACGTACTTACCCACCAGATAGCCACTCCGGTAGAGGAGCAACAGGGTGAGCAGACGGCTCATCCTGCCGTTGCCGTCATTGAAGGGGTGGATGCAGATGAAGTCGAACACGAATGACATGTCGAGGAGCAGCGGGTCGTAGACGCCGGCGCGTAGGGCCTCGCCCAACGTCGCGCAGAGCTGCTCGACGGCGTCGGGCGTGGCGACGGCGGGAAGTGGCTCGAAGCGCACGTGCATCTTTCCGGCCTCGTCGAACTCGGCGATGACGTTGTCGCTGTCCTTGAAGCGGCCCGCAAAGTCCGAGTCCGTGTGTCGGTACAGGTCGCGATGGAGCTGCAGGATGACGCTTGGCGTGATATCGATAGAGTCGTAACTCTCGTGTATGGCGGAGAGGACGTCGCGATACCCGGCGATCTCGGCCTCGCTGCGGTTCCGCGGCCCGACCTTCTCTTCCATCAGCTCGTTCAGACGTCTTTCGGTGGTATGGATTCCCTCTATCCTGTTGGATGCACCGGTGCTTTGCACGCGGGCGACCTTGCATAGGGGTTCCAATCCGTCGGCGTGCGCTTCGAGATAGAGCTCCTGCTTACCCCGGTACTCGTGTATGGCAGAGACCATGTTGGAGATATCCGGAGCGAGAAGCTCGCTCGGCAGGGTACGGTAGTCGAAGCTCCTCATGGTTGTCCTCTCTGCCTCATTCTTAGGTTACTACGTCATTTTAGGACAAAATAATGCAGAAACGAAACGGATGACGGAGATAGACGCAGATATCGGGAAGCCTTCTGCCGTATGCGAAATCTGAGCGTCGAGATCTTTCGGACTTGGCAAGCGACACCTTAGGTAGACGCCTCGAAGCAATAGAAATCGGTTCTGAAACGGAAAAAACTGTACTTTTGTGTGGGGCGTTTCTCGTCAGTCTTTGATATCTATATAGCAGCTGGTCAATTTCAGCTCGGCTATCTTAGGAGGACGGCACGATGAGAAGCAAGACGTATGCATACAATTCCGTGATCTTCGGGGCCCTGGCCGCCATGTACGCATGGGCTACGACCGACAGCGTCGCCCTCGCCGTCATGGCACTGGTCGGCGTCTCCGTCGTGGGCTTCGTCGCGATACGGGCGCTCGAGAACGCTCTCGGCAAGGGGCTCGACGCCGCGACCGACGCCGCCACGAGGGCGATCCAGAAGAACCGTGACGAGAAGAAATAGCCCATGCGAGCGCGGAGCGACGTCGTCGAAGGGACGTCGTTCCGTGCTTGCGGTCCACGTAGTAGCCGGTCAAACGTTTCTCGAGGTGAAGTGACGCATGGATACAGTGCTCATCCTGATTTTTGTGTCCGCCATAGCGATCGGAATCTCAGTCTGGTACAAGTCTAAGCTCCTCGGCGAGGGCAAGATAATCGAGAGGGACCGCGACTTCGCGGAATACGCGGAGATCTTCACCCTGAGGTCCGTGCCCTTCCCGGAGATGGCCGAGATTATCCAGGCGACGGACTTCAAGAAGAACGGCCGCGCCGACATCTCGGGCACCGCGGGTAATCTGACGCTCCGGACGGGAGCCTACTACGAGGCGAAGCTCACCTGCACGGAGCACAACGAGGGCACGATGACCTATCGCTTCGAGTTCATCCACTGGAAGAGCTCCCACGGCTCGCCGGAATTCGCGAACGAGATGAACATGCTGACGACCACGGTGGAGAAGATGTTCCTCGGAATCGACCCGAACACCCAGGTCTCCAAGGTGAAGAACGACATCAAGACGAAGCGCGGTCTGCTGTAGGAGGCGGGGATATGAATTCGGACAACCTGATTCTGATCGGCCTCTTCGTCGCGACGGCCATGCTGATGCTCTTCTGCAAGGTGGTGTACAACCTGCTGGGGAAGGCCTCCGACCTTCGGAAGAGGGAGGTCGACCGCGCGAGGGGCAGCTTCGAGGAGACCAGGCCGGAATCCCTTGCGGACAGGTATTCAAAGCATTAGATCGCTCGGGGCGGACTGGAGTCCGCCCTTTTTTGAGGAGATTGAGCATGATGGGAGTCTGGTGCACACTGCAGGAGTTGTTCCCACCAGCCTTCCTGCTGTTCGTTTCGGCATGTGGTGGGTCAAAGATAAGGTGCCGGACTCATGTGCCGAAAACCCTTGTGTCATCGCGACCATGACCGACGTGACGGGAGCCTCGAGAGCGACCTGGGTCACATGTGCCTCTTGCAGTACCGAATTAAGCCGGAACTAGCAGCATAGGTAGTAGGTCCTGGATTTCCGCAGCACCCCCTCTGTTCAATTTCTGTTGACTAAATACGACCCGCGCCAATGGTCGGGTGGATATTCGAGTCTGATGTTCTTCGTGGAGGCCGCCATGTTCTGTATGAAATGCGGTGCCCAGGTCCCGGACGGCGCGAGGTTCTGCCCCGTCTGCGGTGCGAGCGCCGAGACCCCGCAGGCCCAGACCCCCAGGGAGATAGCTCCGGATCAGATTGAGAAACCAGCCAAGCAGGCAGGGTCTCGGGCGAGGAAACGACTTCCCATCGCCGCGGTGATTTCCGTCGCCGCAGCACTGGTCGCGGGAGCCTGCTTCGTCATCCTCGTCCTCAAGCCCTTCTCCACCGTGAGCCAGAGCACCTCCTCGAGTGTGCCAGTCGACACCGGGGCAGGCTCAGACGCCTCCGCGAGCGTGCCTGCCGACACCGGAGCTGGCGCGGACGCTACTGCGAGAGTTTCTGCCGGCGAGTCCCATACCGTTGGCCTCAAGAGGGATGGCACCGTGGTTGCTTGCGGCGGCGAGGGTAGTCACGACTGCGGCCAGTACGAGGTGTCAGGTTGGAAGGGCGTCACGGCCGTGTCCGCCGGCGGTGGTCACACCGTCGCCCTTAGGCGGGATGGTACCGCGGTCGCCTGCGGAAATAACAATGATAACCAGTGTGATGTATCTGGCTGGACAAACATCACGGCTGTGTCCGCCGGCGGTAGCCACACCGTTGCCCTCAAAGGGGATGGCACCGCGGTCGCCTGCGGGAAGAACGACGAGGGCCAGTGCGACGTGTCCGGCTGGGAGGGCGTCACGGCCGTGTCCGCCGGTACGTATCACACGGTCGGCCTCAGGAGGGACGGC